>Ga0193743_1002150_pt1 | contig 14148 bp, 11 predicted proteins | sample L2c2metaG_FD_143038 | JGI IMG/M metagenome (GOLD analysis project Ga0193743, IMG submission 143038) | Soil microbial communities from a riparian zone of the East river system, Colorado, United States - L2c2 | ecosystem: Environmental > Terrestrial > Soil > Riparian zone | place: USA: East River... | reverse complement strand
CAGCTCAAAAGGCACTTTCTTCATTTCACACGCCGCTTACCGGCACCGACTGTCCATGGATCGAGGCTAAGTCCGGAGAGCAATTCCGACGGGCCACTGCTCAGTCTGTGCACGAACATCTGCGGATCGTGCGCGTCCACCTCCGCGCTGGTCCGATCGATGAACGTTGCGGCCTAGCGTCGGTGGGCGCTACGCCATCCACACTTCCCGCGATCTCGCAGAGGACCTGGACCGTTGACCACACTCTTGTTGCCAGCTGGGCCACCGCCTCGACGACCCACCGCGACGACCGGTGACCCTGCTGGGCGAGGCGACCGACGGTGCGCGGCGCCGGGAGCCCGGTCCCCTGACCGACACCAGATCTGAGGGGGCAATGAGCGATGACGCCGCCACGTTCGAACACACCGCCGCGCGGGCAGCCGCCGGGCCCCAACTGACCGCCAGCCAGCTTGCACGACTGACCGCGTACGGGGTGGTGCAGGAAGTCCGCGACCGCGACGTCGTGTTCCGGCCGGGCGATGCTGCTTATGACCTGGTCGTCATTGAGGCCGGCCAGATCGAGATCGTGAGCCCCGGGACCGGTGACGAACCCGAAGCGGTCGTGGCTGTCTACGGTCCAGGCGGTTTCCTCGGTGAACTCAACCTGCTGACCGGCCAAACCGTCTATCTGACCGGGCGCGTCCTCGAGGCCGGCCGGATCCATCGCATCGCGCCGCGGCAGTTCCGTCAGCTCATGGCTGATGACCCGGAACTCTCCGACATCCTGCTGCGTACCTTCCTCGCCCGTCGAGACCTGCTCCGAGCCAGCTCAGCGGCCCGCGGAATCGAGATCATCGGGAGCGGGGTCTCGGCCGAAGCGCTGGCGTTGCGCACCTACGCGGCCCGCCAGCGTCTGGCGCATCTGTGGCTCGATGCCGACAGCGTCGCCGGTCGGGCGCTGATGCGATTGACGCCGCTAGCCGCGGGCGACCTGCCCGCGGTGGTCACCCCTGATCGGGTGCTGCGCCGCGCGAGCCCGGGCCAGCTGGCCGACACCTTGGGGCTGTCCTATCGCCACAGCACCGACAAGCCGGTGGACCTCACCGTCGTCGGTTCCGGGCCAGCCGGGTTGGCGGCGGCTGTCTATGGTGCATCGGAGGGCCTGGACACCGTGGTGCTCGACGCCGTCGGGGTGGGCGGTCAGGCGGCGGCGAGCTCGCGCATCGAGAACTACCTCGGGTTCCCGTCCGGGCTCAGCGGCCACGACCTCACCCAACGGGCCGCTCTGCAGGCAATGAAGTTCGGGGCCCAGCTCTCCAGTCCGTGTCTAGTCGTCGCCATCGATACCGCGGGAGGGCACCTGCACGTCGAACTGGCCGACGGCACCGGCATCGACACTCGGGCGATCCTCATCGCCACCGGCGCGCGTTATCGGACGCTGGACCTGGCGCGGTGGGCCGAGTTCGAGGGCGCTGGGATCTACTACGCCGCGACCGAGCTCGAGGCGCGAACCTGCGACAGCGAACCGGTCGCTGTTGTTGGCGGTGCTAACTCCGCCGGCCAGGCCGCGTTGTATCTGGCCTCGCGCGGCAGCCAGGTCACCCTCGTAGTTCGCGCGCAATCCATCTCGACGGAAATGTCGTCCTATCTCGTTGACCGGCTCAATGCCCATTCCCGGGTGTCAGTCCGCGTCTCGACGAAGGTCGGCGAACTTGCCGGCTCCACCAGGCTCGAAGCGATCACTCTCGTCGATCACAATTCCGGTCGCACCGTCGAACAGCCATGCCGCGGTCTGTTCTGCTTCATCGGCGCCGACCCCGCCACGGCGTGGCCGCACGGGGTGGCGCTCGACACCAACGGCTTCATCCGTACCGACACCGATCTCGACCCAGCCTCTCTCGGGCCCACCTGGACAGCATTAGGCCGAGGACCTCTTCCGTTCGAGACCAGCATCCCCGGGGTCTTCGCCGCCGGCGACGTACGAGTCGGCGCTATGAAACGCGTAGCGGCCGCGGTAGGCGAAGGAGCCAGCGCCATCCGCTCCGTCCACGCGGCCCTCGGCATCCGACTCTAGACGAAGGCCTCATCGTCGGTGTCCAACCGCGCGTGACGCCTGCGAGCCGACGTTCACCGGATTACCGCCACGGTGGTCGGCGGTCAGAACTACACGTGGGTGCCGCGCAGGATGCAACCCGAGGCCCCAGACATTCCTCACCAACGCAGATAGCTCACGACGGGGGGACTGCTCACTCCGTGCACGAATATCTGCAGGCTGTGCACGCCCCCATCGCGCGGCCCGATCGATGAATGCGGCGACCTAGCGTCATGTCGACACCACCGCCCTTCCCCTCAAAGCGGATCGACCGAGAGAGCAACCATGACATCGCCTCGCACACCCGTTGTCTTCATCCACGGTCTCTGGCTGCATGCCACGTCGTGGGCCCCGTGGATCGAGCTGTTCGACGACGCCGGCTACCAGCCGATCGCACCGGGCTGGCCCGGTGACGCCGACACCGTCGAGCAGACCCGGGCGAACCCCGACGCGCTGGCCAGACACGGCATCGACGACATCGTTGAGCACTACACCTCGATCATCGCCTCGCTGGCGACCCCGCCCATCCTGATCGGTCATTCCTTCGGCGGCACCGTCGCCGAGAAGCTCCTCGGCCGCAACCTCGGCGTCGCCGCCGTCGCCATCGACGCAGCCCAGATCAAAGGTGTCCTGCCCGTGCCGATCGCGGCGCTGCGCAGCGCGTTTCCGGTCCTGAAGAACCCCGCCAACCTGCATCGGGCCGTCGCCCTCACCGCCGAGCAGTTCCGCTACGGCTTCGGCAACGCCCTGCCCGCCGAGGAGTCCGACCTGCTGCACCAACGCTGGAGCATCCCCGGGCCAGGTAAGACGTTGTTCGAGGCCGCGGTCACCAACCTCGACCCGCATTCACCGCTCAAGGTCGACACCGCCAACCCTGACCGTGGCCCGCTGCTGCTCGTCATGGGAGGCAAGGACCACACCGTCCCCGAAGCCATCAGCAAGGCGACCCTCAAGCAGTATCGGCATTCCACCGCGATCACCGACCTCGAGGAGTTCTCCGATCGCGGCCACTCCCTGACAATCGACCACGGCTGGCACGACGTGGCCGCGCTCGCTCTGAAATGGCTGAAGGAACAGGGCCACTGACATGACCGTGTCCGCGACAGCCGCCGAGAGCGTCCTGGTCGAGACCCCCTACGGGCGGGTCCACGTCACCGACACCACCGGCAAGAGCCCCGCCCTCGTCCTAATGCACGGCTTCCCCGACGACTCCCGCATCTACAACCAGCTGACCCCACACCTCGCCGCGCGCCGGGCCGTCTCGATCGACTTCCACGGCTTCGGCCGCTCCGACCGCCCAACCACCTCCGAGCTACTGCCCGGGCAACGCGAAACCGAGCTGGCCGCGGTACTCGACGCACGCGAACTCGACCAGGTCGTGCTCGTCGGACACGACGCCTCCGGGCCCGTAGCGATCGACTACACACTCAGCCACCCCACACGCATCAAGCGGCTGGTGCTGATGAACACCTACTACGGACATGCCGACACTCTGCGGTTGCCCGAGATGATCCGACTGTTCGCCGACCCCGACCTGAGCCCACTCGCCGACGCCATCGTCGCCGAGCCACAGATGATTCAGTGGCTGCTCGCCCACACACTCCGGCAGTTCGGCTACCCCGACGACAACCCACCAGGAGTCGCCGCCGCCTCGATCATTCCGCAGTTCTTCGGCGATGCCGACGCCCCACACGCGCTGACCGCGATCCGAGCGTGGATCGCCACAGTCTTCACAGAACTCGCCGCCCAGGACCGCCGAATCGCCACCGGCGCACTCAAGGCCTTGACCGTTCCCGTCACCATCGCATTCGGAGCCGATGACACCTACCTCAACCCAGACCTCGCCCAACACCTGGCCGGCCTCTTTGGGCACGCGGACCTCCACCTGATCGACGACGCCAATCACTGGCCGCAATGGGACCAACCCGAACGCACCGCACAGCTGATCCTCGAACACAGTGAACGCCCCTGAATGGGACGCGGAACCAGCGGCGCGGCAGATCGTGTTGAGCGTCGTTGCCCGCCCCGTTTCGACTCCGCCCATCGGGTCCGGCGCGCGATACGCAGATCATCTTGCGCCTCATGGTAGATGATCTTCAGTCCCCGCCTGCTCGAGCGTCGCTCGGTCGAGATTCGCCGGCTCAGCACTGGCGATTCCCGTCGATCGGGGTCGAGGCGGGAGCACAGGCTGGTTTTGCTGAGCTGATCACTGGAGGCGGCCGCGACGCCGTCCGTAAACTCGCGGCATAGGATGCTGCCGTCGTGGCAGGCTCCGGATCTGTCGGCCGGGCACTGCGGCTCTGGGCTGCGAGAGATTCTGGCCAGCGAGCCCGGAGGCGTCGAGAAGCCCATGTTCGGCGGCTTGGCCTTGATGGTTTCCGGGCACTTGGCCGTGTGCGCAAGCGGTCAAAGCGGCCTTCTGCTCCGCGTCGATCCGGCCCAGACCGGCACCCGTTGCGCTTCCCATGGAGCGGGTCGTGCCGAGGGGCCGTGCCCCGTATGGCGAACCTCTGCGGGAATCGTCAACGGGCGGGTCTAACGGGACGCCGTGGCGTGGACATCGCGTGGACATGATCCGTGACCTACGGCGTTCCACCCGCGGGACGGCTCCCCTGGACCGGGCTCCCGTCGTCCACCCGACGGTAGCTGCAGCCAGCGGGTCAGTATGCGAGCGGCGTTGACAACGAGGAGGGGGCGCCGGGTGTCGTCCGGCCCGGAACGGAACCCGACCATCGGATTGACACTGCGCGGCGAGTTCACGAGAATGCGCGATCCAGGCGCGTGAGGATGGGGGAGCGATGTCGTGGAATCTACGGGGCAGTTTCGTGGAGACGTGCTCCTGTGAGCTGATGTGCCCATGCAACTTGTCGCTCGATCACGGAGCCACCTACGACTTCTGCCGGGCGACGTTCGTGTTCAACATCCGCGAGGGAATGGTGGAAGGCGCTGACATCGCCGGCTGCAAGGTGGCAATCATCGCCGATGCCCCCAAGGTCATGACCGACGGCAACTGGCGGGTCGGCCTGTTCGTGGGTGACGAGGCGAGCGACGCTCAGTTTGATGCGCTCGCGCGGGTCTTCAGCGGCCAGCTGGGCGGTCCGATGGCCGGTCTCGCGCCGCTCATCGGCGAGCTGCTGGGCGTCGAGCGGGCGGCGATCGAGATCAACGATGACGGCCTGCGGCATTCCGTGCGGGTCGGCGACGGGATCGACTTCGAGGTTGTCGACATCGTGCCCTTCGGGGTGGAGACGGGTGAGCCGGTCAGGTTCTCCGGGATGTTCCACCCGGTCGCGTCGGACTTGACAATGGCCGAGGCGAAGCATTCGCGCATCAACGCCTTCGGCATCCAGTACGAGGGCAAGACAGGTTTGTCGACGTCCGACTTCTCGTGGGCTGCCTGAGCGCATGACGCTCGCGGGGCAGACCCGGCCGATCGCCGACAGTGGCCTTCGGCCGGCCTTCGCGGCCGTCCGGGTGCGGCTCGGGCTCGTGCTGGCGCTTTTCGGTCTCGCCGGCATCGGATGGTGGTGGACCGTCGAGCAGATGCGCGGAATGGACGACGGACCGTTTACGCACCTCGGCACGTTCGCCTGGTTTCTCGGGGTCTGGGTCGTGATGATGACGGCGATGATGTTCCCGTCGGTCGCCCCAACCGTCGCGCTGTACGCCCGCATGACCAGGGGACGGCTTGCGCTCGCACCGGTCGCGTTCACGGCGGGCTACCTCCTCACCTGGGCAGCCGCGGGCGCCGCCGTCTGGACGATCGCTGCCGGCGCCGACGGTCTGGCCGGCGACGCCCTGGCCTGGGGCAACGCCGGACACACCGTCGCCGGTGCCACCGTCATCGTTGCAGGCGTCTACGAGCTCACCCCGTTGAAGAACGTCTGCCTCGGCAAGTGCCGCAGCCCGCTCGGCTTCCTCCTGAGTTCCTGGCGCGACGGCTGGTTCGGCGGCCTACGCATGGGAGCGAAGAACGGCGCATGGTGCGTCGGATGTTGTTGGGCCCTGATGGCGTCGCTGTTCGCGCTGGGCGTCATGAGCATCACCTGGATGGTGTTCGTCGCCGGACTCATCGCGATCGAGAAGATCCTGCCTTGGCGCCGCACGGCGACCTACGGCACGGCCGTCGTACTCCTCGCCCTCGGCCTCCTGATCCTCGCCTCACCCGAGACGGTTCCCGGGCTCACCTTGCCCGGCGAACATCCCATGCAGATGACCCGCTGATCGATGAGGAAACGGAACGAGCTGATCCGGTCCGCCAATTCCATGGCCAGGTTGCGGGCGGCCTGTGTAACCCATGGTCCGGTTGGGTGCGCCGTGACCCCGAGAATGTGAACCCTGCGCGTATGGATCTCCATCATGAACAAGACGTAGAGGCGGCGCAGGAAGATCGTGTCGACGTGGAAGAAATCACAGGCCAACAGCCCGCTGGCCTGTACTCGCAAGAATATTCGCCAGGACGTGTCCGCTCCGCGTGGTGCTGGACCGATCTGCGCGCCGCGCAGGATTCGACGGACCGTGGAATCGCTGGCGCGGTAGCCCAGGCGGATGAGTTCGCCGTGCACCCTGCGATATCCCCACCTTGGATTCTCCCGCGCCAGTCGCAGGATCACAGCACGGACCTGGTCACTGACGGCCGGTCGACCGGGCCGGTTCGGATAGCTCCACTTGCGTGTCAGTAGGCGACGGTGCCATGCCAGCAGGGTGGCAGGGGTGACCAGCCGGTGACCGCGGACCGAGTGTGGCAGCACCCGGGCCAGCGCGGACAGGATCGCTCGGTCAGGCCACGAGAGCCGGGGCCGGTTGACCTGGCGGCGTAGCACCGCGACCTCATGGCGCAACGCAAGTAACTCGGCGGTGACCGCCGCTTGACTGCGGGCCAGTGTCGCCAGCCACCCGAACAGACGAACCGTGATCAAATACAGCAGCCGAAGACACACGATCGACGATCATGCCCGACCCCGACTCCCACTCCAACTCGCAGGTCAGCAGGCACCACCCAGTTCTGAAGCGGTACAGGGCGCTTCCGCTGCGGAGGCGCGATCTTGCGGACGGTCGGCGGCGGGGTCCTACGCGGGCAGCGTAGTGGCCGGCCACGAGGACCTCCTGCGCTATGTGGTGGCTGCCGTCATCAGCTCCACAACCTCCACAGGAGGTCCTCGCCTATCAAGATCAGTTAGATCGTGTGGGCCGACAACCTCCACCAACGTTGAGTACTGCTAGCCGTTATTCCAACATTTGGTCGGTCCACTGTGGAGATCACCCGGTGCCGATGTTGTCGATCTCGATCTTGTTGGAGGTGTTCAGGTAGGCATACACGAGGTGGGAGTTCGGCAGGTAACCCTCGGTGTGGAATGCCGGTTCGGTCCGGACGTCAGCGATGTTCTGGTGGGTGGAGAGATCGACGACACCCATGACGCCCGCCTTGCTCTCACCGATGAAAAGGAGTCCCTGATCAGGGTCCGCCGCGAGCTGGTCCATCCCGGACGCGGTCTTGACGGTGTAGACGACCGTGCCGGTGTCGGGATTGATCGCGAGCAGCTTGGGGTCGGAGGTCCCGACCCAGAGCAGGTGATGTGCCTGGTCGTAGAATTCGTCCTTGGCGGTGGCACCCGCGCTCAACGGAAGCGTGTAGACGTTCTGGATCATTCGCGTTTTCGCATTGATGACAACGACGTTATTGTCATCGGATTGATAGATTTTGTCCTCGGCTGGGGAGTAGGTTCCCAAGTCAGGGCCGCTTTTGGCGGGCCCGGGGCTGAGGTTCAATGTTCCTTTGATAGTGAAGGGTGTCGTCGCGGAGAATTCTTCCATGTTGTTCGATTCGACATTGGCGACAAACATGCTGTTTTCCGTCGAGTCGTAATAGATGGCATCTGGTGATTTGCCACCGGAGGGTACGGTGGCGATGACCTGCCAGGACGGCTTGGCGATGACCGCAACTGCTCCGGCGCCCGCCTCGGCGACGTAGAGGTAGGAGTCATTGAAGGTAATACCGTTCGCGTCAGCTATGTGAGGTACCACCGCTTCGACGGTGTTGCTGGTCGTGTTGAGGATGACGAGGTTGTTGTCCGGGCTTTGGGCTATGTAAACGGCGTGGGCGGCCGGATCGGCGACAACCACGTCGCCGTGGCCCCCGACACCCGGGAGCGCAATGGTCTTCTGGGTGGTGACAGTGACTTGCGGCCCGGAACTGGGAGTGGAGGGCGCAGCGGGGGTTGCCACGGGTGTCGCGCAGCCTGCCGTGAGAAGGGCGGCCGTGATCGCTACTACCCCAGCGATGGTCTTCAGCATCGAGTCGAGGCCTTTCGCGTCGTCGAGAAAGCTGGGCCTGAACAGCACGCCGACACCGGGATCCGAGGGCCGCCCTGGTGAGCAGCTATGTAGGATGTCTACTGTCGACAGCATACGGTATAACGGCTACATATGTGAAGCAAGTCATAGTTCGCTCAAGGCAAGCCACGATGCGACTCGTCGTCGGGCCGCTTCGGGATGGTGAGTGGCGCACGGAACGGCTCCGCGCCGACGGTGCGGAACTGGAACCGGGACCCAGCCGACGATCAGCCGCTTCGGGCGAGTGGTAGGTCTGGTGGTTCGGCGGCCGCGGGGCCGATCTCGGATCGCACCCGCCGGACTGGGTACTTTCGAGCGCCGGTCGCGCGGATCGGCGCTCTCTACAGCCACTCCATTACAACGGTCATCATCTCCGCGTACCGCTTCAAAATGGCTTCACCGGTTCTGAGCTGTGCTTTCGCTGGAGGCTATCCGGCGTTGCGGTACTCGTTGATGAGGCCGGTCACGGCGTGGCGGCGTTGGATCCGGGTGTGAGGCCGCGGGGTGGCTTCGGGGTCGTCGTTCGGGGCGAGTTGGTTGCGGCCTTGGTGGGGCCGGTGGTCGTTGAAGTGGCGCGCGTAGTCGCGGAGGATCTTCTCGGCGTGACCGCGGTCGAGGAGCAGGACGCGGTCGGTGTATTCCTCGCGTACTGAGCGCACGAAGCGTTCCGCGTGTGGGTTGCAGTTGGGACTTCGTGGGGGGATCTTGACCACCGTGATGGCTTCGCTGGCGAAGACCGTGTCGAACACGGCGGTGAACTTGGCGTCGCGGTCGCGGATCAGGAACCGGAATTGGCTGGCGCGCTCGCTGATCGCCCACAGCAATTGTCGGGCCTGCTGTGAGGTCCAGGCGGCGGTGGGGTGGGCGGTGACACCGAGGATGTGTACCCGGCGGGTGCGGACTTCCATGACGAACAGCGTGTAGAGGCGCTTGAGCGCGATCGTGTCCACGTGGAAGAAATCCGTGGCTAAAAGCCCGCTGGCCTGAGCTTTGAGGAAGGTACGCCATTCGCCGCGAGCTCAGTGCACGACCCGACCGACCCGGTCGGGCGGCTGCTGTTCAACGTGCTGGCCATGGTCGCCGAATTCGAATCGGACTTGATCAAGATGAGGACCCGGGAGGGCATGAAGGTCGCCCGCGCCAAGGGCCGGCTACGCGGCAAGCAACCCAAACTCAGCGCCCGCCAAGAAGCGCATCTGGTGACGCTGCACGCCGCCGGCGGGCACACCATCAGCGAGCTCGAGGAACTGTTCTCCATCACCCGCTCCACGGTGTACCGGGCTCTAGCCCGCGACCGGGCCCGCGCCGCGTCTTAGAGCGGCCGGCCGATCAGGACGCCGGAGCGAACCCAGCGATCTGGAGCACGCGTCGGCCTACCGTTGTTTTTGCACCGTTTGGACCTTCAACCCCGCAGGCAAGCCGTCTCCAGCAGACGAGTGGAAGAGGCCGGGAGAGAACGGTGGGGGATCGCGGCGGCGCAGTGCGGCGGGCACGTGAAGCTGGGGCCGACCGCACGACGCCGAGATCTCGGGCCAACAAGTCAGTACACGACGACCGGCTTGACCGTCGCTCCTGATTTAGAGTCCTTGAACGCGACGTTGATGTCGGCGAGGTCGTAGTGCCGGATCAGCTTGTCGAGAGGGAACCTGCCCTGGCTCCAGAGGTCCACGAGGCGGGGGATGAAGACCTGCGGCACCGAGCTGCCCTGGACGATCGTCTTGAACGTCCAGCCCTTGATCAGCGACTGGCCGATCTCGAACGGCGCCACCGTCCCAGGGGCTCCGGCGCCGACGAGGGCTAGCGTGCCGCGGATCGCCAGGGCGTCGGCGGCTTCGGTGAGAACCTGAGGTTTCGCCGTCGTGTCGAGGACGAAGTCGACGCCTCTTCCACGAGTGGCGGCCATCAGTTGGTCCTGCAGGTCGCCGTTGCCGGCATTGACCGTGTGCGTCGCGCCGAGCTCCTCGGCCAGCGTCAGGCGGGAGCGGGAATCGTGCAGGTCCACCACGATGATGGTGGTGCAGCCGATCACGCGCGCGGCCATGACTGCGGCCAGCCCCACGGCCCCGGCTCCTGTGACGGCGAGGGAGGAGCCCGCGGGCGGCCGCAGCTCGTTGAGGACCGAGCCAGCGCCGGTCTGCATCCCGCAGCCCAGGGGGGCGAGGAGTTCCAGTGGGGCGTCCGGGGCGATCGGGATCAGGCTGCTCTCCACCACGTTGGCATAGCTGCCGAACGATGACTGCCCGAAGAAGTGGGAGGAGATGGGCGTCTCGTCCTCCGCCGTCAGAGCGGTGGAGCCATCGGTGCGCCGGCCGCCGAAGTCCTGGGCGAAGAGGTTCTCGCAGTAGGCCATCCGGCCCGCCCGGCACTCCTGGCAATGAGTGCAGTACGCAGCGGAGAGCAACACGTGGTCGCCGGGGCGCACGGTCGTGACGGCCTTGCCCACCTCCTCGACGACCCCGGCGCCCTCATGGCCGAGTACAGCCGGTAGCGGCGTCGGGTAGACCCCGTCGCGGACGATCGCGTCCGTGTGGCAGATCCCCGTGGCGACCATCTTCACGCGCACTTCATCGTCGCGGATGTCGTCCAGTTCCAGCTGCTCGAGAGTCAGAGGCGCGTGGTGTTCACGAGCGACCGCTGCGGTGATGGTGGTCATGACTTCTTCTCCTCGGTCCAGCTCTGAACTGTTACATGCCTCCGAGCCAGGAAGGCTCCCCGGCATACCGCGTCGAACCGACCGATCGGCGCTCCCGCACCTCGTAGCGCTGCGATCACCCGTTGACGTGGGTGACGACCCTTAGCGCCTCGGCGCCTCGGCGCACCGATCATGTCCGCGATCGGTCCTGGGATTTGGCGGGGGCGGCAGCCTGCGGACCCCGACGACAGGGGGACAGGCGGGTGATCCAGAAGGACGCAGGTCGGCCGAGGTAGTAGGCCGGCGCGGCGACGCGGTGGCTGGACGGCAGAGCGGTCATGGTGATCTCCAGGCGAGCGGAGGCAGGTGGTGCGGGCGCGTTGTCCGTGACGGTGCTGAACCGCCAGCCGACGCTGCGGCGGGAGTAGACGTCCACGACTCCAGACTCGGCTTTCCGTTGGCGGGCGTCATCACGGTCAACGCCACTCGAGGGCTACGGCCAGCCGGAACATTCCGCCGACTGCTGACCGGAAGACGGTCACCGCAGTCCCCGAGCTGAGGGAGACGGCTCCCGCGAGCCCGTCCCGTTCCCTGCATGGGGGCCGGCCAGCCCGTGAGAGATCGGCCCAAATCCGTAACGCGCCGGGCCGACACAAACGGCGCTCCTCGAGGCCTGACGCGCGCCAGTGGGCTGGGCGATTTGTACCCACCGCCTCACGCTGTTGCCGTACTCAACGACGTGATCCGACCTCCCCACTCCCGGTCCCGACTCAACGTTGGAACCGAGAGTGAGATCAACAGCTGTCGGGGTCCGGGAGCCAGCTCGGCGGCAGGAGTGTCGCCAACCCGGTAAACGTTCGTGGTCAACGCACTAGCCGCCTGCCGTGGCCTCCGCCGATGGTATGGGTATTGCCGAGGGCGCCGGAATGATCCTCTTGGAGCGGCTGTCGGACGCGCGGCGGAACACGGTGACACCCTCGTGGTCACCAAGCTCGACAGGCGGCCAGGTCAAGCTCAACCTCGGCGGGTCGGTACACGACCCCACGGACCCCCAGTTGGCAGGTTGCTGTTCAACGTCCTGGCCATGGTCGCCGAGTTTGAGTCAGACCTGATCAAGATGAGGACCCGGGAAGGGATGAAAGTCGCCCGCGCCAAGGGCCGACTGCGCGGGCAAGACGCCCAAGCTCAGCCCCTGCCAGGAAGCCCACCTCGTCGCGCTACACCAGGCCGGCGCGCACACCAGCGCCGAACTCGCCGAGCTGTTCTCCGTGGCCCGGTCCACCGGTCTACCGCGCGATCGAACGCGCACGAACCGCTGCGCCAGCCGAGCCCTGAGGACCCGTCCCTCACTTTGCGCTTTGGGTCAGCTTCGGGAGTTCCGGGCCTTGGCTCCCGCTAGCCGGAAAGGCCGACGACTGCCTCGATCTCCACCAGCATCCCGGGGACTGCCAGCGCACTCACCTCGAGCAGCGTGCTCGCCGGGCGGGCCGACCCGAAGTACTCCCGACGCACATCGTTGATCTTCGTGCGGTCGCCGATGTCGATGAGGAACACAGTCACCTTAAGCACGTCGGCGAAGCTCGCCCCGGCGTGCGTGAGTACCTTCTCGAGGTTCACGTGGACCTGCCGTGCCTGTGCGACCACGTCGTCCTCACCGACCAGCCGTGCGTTCTCGTCGAGTGGGGTGAGGCCGGAGACGAACAGGATGTCTCCGAACTGCACCGCGTCGGTGTAATGGCTTAGCGGCGCCGGAAGCCCTGGCACCCGCATCTCGATCCGTTGCCTGCCGACCATTCCGTTGTCCTCTTCTCGTTCGGCAGGATCCTGACCGACCTGGCCGCCACCAGCGACGGTGGCATCGAGCTGGCCGCCAGAGGCAACCTGGACGTCGGCCGGCGTAACCCCAGCATTGTTCGGTCCGGTGCACAACAGCGCGCCGGACATCGCCAGCCAGGGCGTCGCTGACCCGACCGGCGCAGTGTCTCTGTCTGTCTCTGCCGTGTCTGCATGATGGCGCTGTCGACATCGTGTCCCGCAGGAGTGTGTCCCCATGTGGCCTGTGGCCCTGTCTGGGTTCAGATGATGCGGGACGGTTTGGCGTCACTTGAGGGGTAACGGTCCCTAGCCAGTGTTGCGGTTGTGGTTGACACCGTAGGCCCTGCGATGCGTTCTCAGCCCGGAGCATTCGCTTCTCAACCGTGCGCCTCGACCATAGGCTCGCCAGTGTGATCGAGCTCCGGGATTTCAAAGTTGACATCGCCGACGCACAGATCAAGGACCTGCGCGAGCGGCTGACCCGAGCGCGACTGCCCGAGGCCGAGACCGTAGACGACTGGTCCCAGGGCATCCCACTGGCCTACCTGCGCGAGCTGTCCGAGTACTGGGCGCGGGACTACGACATGGGGCGGTTGGCCAGCCGGCTGAACGCGCTGCCCCAGTTCCACGCGGCAATCGACGAACTCGGCGTGCACTTCCTGCACATCCAGTCGCCGCACCGCCAGGCCCGGCCGCTGATCATGACGCACGGCTGGCCGGGCTCGGTGCTGGAGTTTCTCAACGCGGTCGGCCCGCTGACCGACCCACCCGCGCACGGGGGCGCCGCCGAGGACGCCTTCCACCTGGTCATCCCCGCGCTGCCCGGTTACGGCTTCAGCGACAAGCCGAGCCGGCCAGGAACAGGCGTGCCCCGCATCGCGACAGCCTGGCACCAGCTGATGACTCACCTCGGATACCCCGAGTACTACGCGCAGGGCGGTGACCTGGGAGCTTCAGTCACCGCCGCAATGGGCACCCAGCACCCCGAGGGACTCCTGGGCATCCACGTCAACATGGCACTGGCCTCACTGCCGGCGCTGCAGGCACTGGGCAGGTCGACGCCCGAGGAGCAAGCAATGCTGGCCAAAGTTAAGCGGTATTGGGACCACGAGTCCGGCTACTCCACTCAGCAAAGAACCCGGCCGCAAACCCTGGGTTACGGGTTGGCCGACTCACCCACCGGCCAGCTCGCCTGGATCGTGGAGAAGTTCCACGCCTGGACCGACTGCAACGGCCACCCGGAGAACGCGGTGTCCCGCGACGAGATGCTGGACAACGTGACGCTCTCCTCGCTCCC
>Ga0193743_1002149_pt1 | contig 14148 bp, 15 predicted proteins | sample L2c2metaG_FD_143038 | JGI IMG/M metagenome (GOLD analysis project Ga0193743, IMG submission 143038) | Soil microbial communities from a riparian zone of the East river system, Colorado, United States - L2c2 | ecosystem: Environmental > Terrestrial > Soil > Riparian zone | place: USA: East River... | reverse complement strand
TATATATTATATCCATACTACCCTGATTTCTTTTTTCTTTCTTTTCTTGGAATCTCTCTTTTCATTTTTTTGCCTTTCTTTTTTTTTCTTCTTGGCTCTGAACGCTACACATATTATAATCATTAATACTTACTGAACCTCTCTCAATCTAGCGATGGTGCTTGATTCTGTTTGATATATTACTTTCCTGAGCTAGCTCCCTATTAACGATGTATTTCTTACGCGTGCAATAAAAAAATAAAAAAATTTTTAAAAAAACTGATGATGTTGGCACAACAGGGAATGACTATTCATGCGCATACATTTTACGAAAGGGGCTTTCAGTGAACTGGAAGTATAAATAGACCTGAGAACAAGTGGCTTCCGAGGGGGTGGGGTTGTTAGGAACTGCACCAAAGTTGACACACACACACACACGCCACTTTTCGAATCCCAGAAAAGAAATCAACCATGAATGTCAATGATAATTATATACACATATGTGTAAATCACAACAAGCAAGCGCCACCCTTTTTTTTATTTTTTTAATAATCCACAAACGATACGATGATGATATTTTATTTTACATTCTCGAAGGCTTTGAAACTTTCAACCATCCCTTCATAGTATGAGCATCCAACCCGCTGTTACCTGTATACATCTTCCCCATTGTTTCTCGTTTCAAATTCTGTGTCTACATGAAAAAAACAACAAAAAACAACAAAAAAATATTTTCAGCTTGGGGTGGGCGGTGGAGGGGGAGAATGTAAACTTGGGGGGGGGGAAGAAGGACGGACCTTGACAATAGCTTCTTCAACAGTTCCTTGAGTTATAAGACGATAAACATAAACTGGGAGTTTCTGGCCAATGCGATATGCCCGTGATATGGCTTGTTCCTTTGGGATATTATGATTATGTGTGGTACATATAGGTCAGAAGTTGTAAAAAAAAAAAGTTTTTTTTAACTTACTTCAACGTATGGGTTCCACCAAGGTTCTAAAATAATGACCGTATTGCAACAAGTTATATTAAGCCCTTGTAAAATGAAGAGATGGTAAAAAAAAAACACGCATTCCACTTTCATCATCCTCTGAAAGTGTTGATAAATTGACTTACCGACACCACCTGCGAGAATCGAAACTATGATCACAGTGCATTTGTCATTCTCTGCGATATTCTTCAACGCCAAATCTCGTTCCATTGTAGTCATATCTCCTGTATCTAGATATACATAAGAAAAATCAAACAAAAAACAAATCATCAACGGTGTGAAGAGGTGTTATTTGCAAGAAAAATTTACATTTAGTCCAACCCATTTTGGCACCGTCCAGCATCTTCGAGATTGACGGAATCATAGAGGTAAAATGAGTCTAAAAACAAAATGCGGAAGGAGGAAAATGAGCAAGAAACGCCTTGGGGGGGGTGATAAAGAAGATGTGACAAATTTACAAAGATGATAGTCTTTTGTCCAGGTGTGCGTGATTTCAAAATCTTCAAGGTAGCAGCCAACTTTGATGAAATATAACGGACGTCGAATAACGCCTTGGACCTAGACAATGTGCTAACAATGCTTAAGGAAAGGGCTGGAGAAGATTCATCCATCCTAAAGGATAAAAAAAAAAAGTGAGTCTTTTGTTATAATTTTAACGTTTTAAAGAAAGACTCGCGAAGCTCCTTGCCCTTCTTCCGCCTCCTCTTCTTCATTAATGTCAGACTCCAGGACATAGGTTAGTAAGACTGGATGGTCGCAAGCTATATCAGAAACCGGGTATGTTAGCAAAAAGAAACTCTATAGTTCGTAACGGAATGCTACGACACACCCTGACGTAACCGCATTATCTTCGCGAGAGTTGAAGTAAAAGATTTCAGAGTTACATGTTCATAGATAGCCTCTTCCTGGGCCGTGAAGGTAACTGTGATGACCTCGTCAGTCCTCTTCGGAAGCTTGATCAGTTCTTTCCCTGTTGCAAGGTTTATTTTGCCTCGGAAAATGCAGAAGTTTTGCAGCAAGGTCTATCATAGTACGGAGATAATATCCCTTGTTAACCCAAAAAAGAAAAAAAAGCAAAAGAAATTTAATTGCACCGACATTCAAAAGCGCTGTTGCTTCAGGGGATGAAATAGGTCCCTTTTGCCTCTTTGAGTAAATCTTTCGTTGATAAGTCGCCAAGTCGTTGATGTTTTGGTATGTGATACCGAGAAAAACAAAAAGAGAATATAGATCAAGGGGTGAGTTCTGGTTATAACAAACCGATGAATAAGGGATTAGCGGGATGTTATCAGAAACACGAGTGATTTTCACCTGTGCAGGAGTTCCAGTCAAGCATAGACCGTGGCGCTTGGGGATTGCCCACATCGCTTCTGCCGTCCTAGTGAGAGGGTTACGTCCGAGGTGTGCTTCATCTAAGATCCAATCAGAAGGTACTGCTACGATGCAGAAGAAGGAAAGTGCAGACCCAGGATTGAACGGTACCAGTAAATGTGGAAGATTGGAGCTGCAGACTTTGCATAAGGTTCCCTCAAGTATGCACGATGCTGGAATCGAAGCTGGCTGTATGTAACCAGCTGGCAATAACTAGTATGACTTCAAGAAGCTGTGAGTTTATCAAAGTATGCTCACCACCACATCAGAATTGCTGTCTAGAGTACGGAATAGTGTCAAAAAGAGTCTCCTTCTCCATGATTTGCATCGCGAAAACCAACTCACGAAGAGGTGCCGAGATTGAATCATAATAACACACTTTCAAATGGGGCGCAAACTTGTCGATTTCTGATCGCCAGTGGCTCATGATCCCTTTATTCGGGGTAACAACTCTGTGAGGACGCTGGTGAGGACGCATATTTCACAATATGAAGTCATGCGACATACAGTGTAGCTCTGGATCCCTTGTGGTCTTTAGCGGCAGAGTTGATCACAATCAGAGCGATGGTCTCAACTGTCTTCCCATATCTAATAAAGACTTTCAGTAAAAGGATGTCATGCTGCTTTAAAACCAACCCCATTTCATAAGCCAATATATAGCCAACATTGTTGATCGTGTCAGTATCACATACTTTCTCACCACGTTCTCTCCGTAACAAAATGGCAAGATCGACTGCTTGGTAAAATTTTAGACTTTGACCGTTCTGAAAAATGGCAGCAGGTCCAAGAACGACGATGCGGGGGATGTGTAAGGGTAGCTTTCTGAAAAATTCGTTTTCCTTGTCTGAGGTTTCATCATCTACCACCGATTTTGCAAAGGGAGTTTGTTTGCATACGCCAATCTTGCGACCACGTTGTGAACGTTTGTTGATCAACTGGGACAGGGACTCGATATCGGGGATACCAGGAGAGTTGGAATTATTGCTGTTAATACAAGTCGATCTTGGTGTTACATTTAGCTTGGTCACAGTCAGCTGGTTCTCCAGCCGGACGGGGGCAACGAGCGAGAGATGACGATCGGAGAATTTGGGGATTGGTTTCTGCTTCTTCTGAGGCGTAGCTGGAGGAGTTGGAATTTGGAAAGTAGGCATTACATTGGATTTTGAGAGGACTTTCCCAAACGAAGGTGCTAGTAGTTTGGGGTAGATATCAAGGGCAGGTAAGGCTTCATTATTATTGCGCGATTTCTGAAAAAAAAGAAAGATGATTTAACATTGTGAAGCATTGCATGAATAGTTCTTCCATACCAGTTGTTGGACCTTTCTGGGTATAGATTCTGGGGTTGGATAGCCCATGGATAAAAAAACATTCTTGAACAGGTTCACTTCTGGATTAGTAGAGATTTTATTTTAGGACGGGAGGATAAAAGCTTACCTTGCGAGTGCGAGGCGGTGTTTTTATCGGGGAAGGATATCCATCTGCTGAATGACTATTGCTTGGACTCGGACTTCCAGGTCTACGGGGAGCCATCTTTAACATCCCCTACTTTGATGTGGGGGCAATCAAGAATAAATCTGTCAGTGGTGAGTTTACATAGCGAGTTTTGGCCTTTTTTTGTGCTGATAATGCCTTTTTCTTCCAGTTAACGTTATGAAAGCGGTGTTGAGTCAAAGATGGGTATATTGTAGTTTACTTAAGACATTCCATGTGTTATTGTTTAGAATCATAGCGACGAACAAAAGGGTTGAATGGTTGAAGCTGGAGCGGCGTTGAATGAAAGTCGAAGTTGAAACTACTAGCTACTAGACACTGTTTGGCAAGGCACTCTTAACCAAATACATCTCCGTCTGTCTTTCGCCATGTCCTTTATCGGCCCAGAATTGCCTTCTCATCTCACAAATCACAAAGTTTCTGAGGAACCCTCAGAAACAGGGCCTCAAATTCCAGTACATCTAGTGCAGCAGAAATCCACAGTCAATATTTATGACGATGACGACAACGACGATGATGATGGACCGAAACCTGCTATTACCATAGGTCCTTCAATACCTCCAAGGTTCTTGAATGCTGCTCCGAAGTCACAGATAGACGACGATGGACCCGATTTACCGCCACATTTTCGCAAGAGGCACCTCCAAGAGGCAGGCCCTTCCATGTCTGCCCCAGGTCCTTCAACCGGGAAACGTCAGGTTGGACCAACACTCCCGTCTTATGCGCCCACATATGACCCCACGACATACCACGATGATGAAGAAGACGACGACGACGACGACGATGGACCGAAGCCTTTACCGGCCGGGATGCAACATCAACAAACGGACGCAGTGAAAGAGTTCATAGAGAGAGAGGAGAAACGGCGTAAATTAGCAGAAGTATGCACAAAGACCCTATCTCATTAAACTTTTTTTTTGTTGTTTTGTTTTTGTTGATGGTACTTATGAACAGGATGCCGCCAAACCCAAGAGCCTTCAACGGGACGAATGGATGCTTGTCCCACCTTCCTCATCAAGTCTTCTCGGAAGTGAGTTCATAAAAAAAACCCCTTCTCCCTCTTATCATAAAACTTAGAAAATTATTATAGACCTCGATCCAACTAAACTGAAAGCCCGTCAATTCTCCCGAGGTTCAGGGCCTGTTACCAGCAAGGATAATTCATTGTGGACCGAAACGCCTGTAGAGAGACAACAAAGGCTGGCTGATGAAGTCTCAGGAAAGAAAAGAAGAGTCACGGATGCACCAGTTGATGAAGATATTACTGGCGCAAATAAAAGACGCAAGCAGGACGAGGAAAGGATCAAACGAGGCGTCGATGAATATACAGTACGTTTCTCTCTCTCTCTCTCTCTCTTCTCTCTTGTATTTTAACCACGACATTTTAGCAAAAACGTAGAGGTCTTGCTCTTGTCGATCGGCATGCGGCTACGAAGAAACCTGAAGAGAAAGACCCAGCTATCTGGGATCACGCCAGAGATATGGGACTAGGAGGAAGGCTCATGGATGATGATAAAAGAAATAAGATGCTCAAAGAAGCAAAAGGACTCGGCGACCGATTTGGTTCTGGTACCAGTGGCGGATTCTTGTAGGAGAAGCGCACCAGCTAGGTACAGCACCTTTTCGTACGTCATACTGTAAACCAAGCCCTTCCTATCAGCAGACTAATTGAATTTACATCAGTAGTGTGTGTGCTCCAAAAACCTCAGTGACAAAGGCTTTCGTCTGGTGTTCGTCCGGTCTTTCAGTCAACTTGCAGCAGCTCGACGGTAGCGCTTCCAAACCCACAATCAGTATAGTGATGTTCGAGCACATTCGTTATGCGGCTACAGGTACTTCTGAACCTACCTCGCAAAATCGAACAAGCCTCTAAGCGACTAGCATGGTTGGATGGTTCCCTTGAGCTCAAGACTAAGCATAAGCAGGACGAAATAAAAACAAAATATCTAAAGGAGTGACATCTGGGTATATATAACTAATAGTAATTGACATATGATATATATTACTTCATTTTACTCGCAAGCCCCACACTGCCATGAGCTTTCTCTTCTCTGTCAAGATAGTCCTTGTGCAAACCTTCATATCCTTTAAAAGTCGCTTCACCACACAGAGTCCGCACAACATCAGCTATTTCGTCGATCCGCTGTTATATATAGCAAAACATTAAGCTCGCGATTGAGGGGCGGTGGGGGAGGGGGGGGAGAGAGAGAAATAGACGTACAGATATGATACTTGAAAGAGCAGTTATAGCTAGAGATTACGTGCAGGGGATCAGAAAGATGTATATATATATAGAACTTGATTCTTACCCGTAGAATGAGCTGGCAACTGCTCATCCTAGAAGGGGCATATGAGCTCGACAGTTAATAAAATTTCGTGATAGGTAAATCCAAAGAAGGTATACTTACCATGAGTACACCCAAAGTCAATTCTTCAAATCCAATGCTTGAACCATCGACTTTTCCAGCAGAATAATCGAGCTCTTTCTCAGTGGCGTTACCGTCTACACCTTGCTTCTTCCCCAAGCTTTCATCAGAATCTGATTCATAGACGTTTTGCTTGTTGGGATGATGCTGAGCTTTGTGGGATTCATGGTATAGGAGACGGTCCCTGAGTCTAGGGAGGCACGCTGGCAACGGTCGTCCTGTTAACAGACTGTCCGACAGAATTGAAAGAGTGCTGAAGATGTCTGACAGCTTTTTTTGGTGAAGAGACGTCAGGTTTTGGATGAGGATAGATATATGGGCAACGAGGTACATACGAAGTTTGGGTTCAAGAAAGGGGTCTGTGTCGGAATGCTGTTGTCAATCTGTATTCCTGGGAACTAACCAAAGTCTAGGAACGTACCCTATGAACCAAGATACTACACCACTTTGTATCCAATTTCGCGAAAGAGGTGATTAGAAGCACCAGCGTACCAATGATCTTCGTCCTTCGAACGTAATAAATCAACAAAGGCTCTGAAGAAAGCACCTTCCCCTGACTTACTGTATAATAAAGAGCCTGTGATACTGAGCATAAGGCCATGTTCCTCTGAGTATCCACACTTAAGCAAATGCTCGGCAAAATCCCGATTGAAACCGCAATCAACTCACGATAGTTGTGGTTCATATTTTGCTGTCGTCAGGGACGGTGCAAGTGCTCGCAATCTCGTCTAAACAACAAATCGTCAACGTCCGAAATGTCAGAATCAATAACTGGAAAACACACTGCGACAATAATGACTCTCTTTGCGATATTCCTCACCCGTTTTTCCTTGGGCGAAATTTTCGTATTTGAGTCAACGCTATCGTGACCAACAAATTGAACCTTCTCATAAACCCCTCTGCGCGCACGGGCCTCTTCTGCGAGGAAGGCTTCCACCTCCCCAGCAAAGATATTGCCTATTTCTTTTGTAGTTGCAGCGAGTGACTTTCGCACAAGCACGCGGGAGGAGACAGGGTTAGGGAACATCATTACGATGAACTATCGATAAAACGTCACTTAGTGTTACCCACAACTCCATTGAAGATTTGGGCTCTCACCGCAGCTGTGAATCCAACGACGACAAGTAGGCTATGAAAGAAATGGGTCGATAAAATTCAGGGAAAAAAAATCTTTGGACCTGAGATACTTACGCCCTCTTCCATCCCAGCGTAATACCGATACCAGGACTAGCGAAAATGGGTTGGTTCGAATTTATCCAGCTGTAGCCCACCACTTGTGAAATGCTCTCATGTCAACTCGCATTCCCAGTTATTTTGATGGAAATACACACCAAAAATCACCGTGGACGATACCATGCTCCAAAAAGGTTTTTGTATCCCAGGTCCAGCTATTTGAACAAACAGACAAAGAGAAAGAACAACAGCCTGCAGAACAAATATAACGCCTCAGATTAACGCGGCGGTCGAGGTATATAAATTGATAGATTCAAACTGACTGATGCGACGACTATGCCGTATGGATTCCCGTGTCCTCGTCCCGCTCCAATATACCAGACGACCATACCAACTAGTTGTGATGATGTGGCGTCTCTTTAGGCACGAAAAATAACAGACGAAAGCTGAACATACGAAGCAGCCCCAATATTATCCCCACTATTCGCACAAGGACACTCACAATCTACTCATGTGTGAATATGTGTAAATCAAATATTGATCCTATGCATTTGATCCTACCTGATCACCAGCATAGACTGCAAGACCAGTCTGCACTCAAGCGAGATTTTCAGATTGGCGACTCAAAAGTAAAAGGCCGAGATACGCACCTGCGCCATAATCAAGGCCCATACACCTTTATTGTCATAATACAACCAAGCGCTTGAGTGACAAACGGCGGGAATCCACAACGCAACGGAGACAATCCCAAGTCTCAAGGCAAAGACGCCCTCTGGTGACTTCAAAAACCGGAACACAGCAAGCAATTTCACAAAGGATCTCCCAGACACCGTAGTCGGGGGGAAAGCATCTGGGTTCCGCTCCCCTAGGTGAGATGAATTATTGTGAATGACCAGTTTACGACGACAGGAGAAAGAAGGCATACTAGGTGGTTCAGATAAATCCTCCTCGCCTTCCTCGCCTCCATCTTCCGGTGCCTTAGTGCTTGGAGAATCAAATGAGGTCGGATCAGTCGCAGTACCCATCGAGTAAGGCCCAGCGCTGTCTTTGAATTCAGCGCCTTCGATAACTTCCTTGACTCTATTCAATCGGCCAGGAAACCAGATTCTGGCCTTGGGCCTTTCGGTATCGATATCTACGACCATCTTGAGCACCTGAAGGAGGTGTTCCGCGAATGCATCCAAGGTATCAAGCAAAACAAAGCAGATGAATAGCGACCTGATCAAGAGTTTTAGCGAGACTCTTCATCGTAATATAAAACATTCGCGCTATGCACACCTTGATGCGAACATAACTTTTTCGTCAGGACTTCGCAAGAGGCGCTTTGTCTCTGGATCGAAGAATTTTGCATAGGGTTGAACCAACTTGTTCCTATGAACGGATCTGAATTCTTCCAAGATAGCTTGTAGCTCGTTTAATCGATCTACCAGTTTTTCGTGTCGCTCTTTGACCTTTACAGCATCCGGTTTTGAGAAGTAAGTTGCCCACCGACGAGTGTTACACTCTTGGAACCAATCCATAACGCATGTAACCCCATTCTCACATGCGCTTCTCAGGTCCGCAGATGAAGAGGCAAGAGTGGGGATGAGAGAGTCTAAATCGTGGCCATGTTGAATTTCACGCTCCCGGACATTGCGCAACATAGTCTGATACCGATTTGCAGCCATTGCTGGAGTAGCATCACCGCGAGATAATAGTTCCGCTGCCTTTTCTTCCTCTTCATCAGCAATATTGGTCTCATCCACAAAATTTTGGAACGAATTTAATCCTCTATCCACAATGTTAAATACATGGTGGGCGAGCAGAAAAATGCACATACGCTGCTCGGAACACGACTGATTTGAGCTTCGCATTCATTTGGCGAAGATCCGAGGGTCCAAGCCGACCGACAGAGATATCCAAGTTGATCAAACCAATCTGTTTCGAGAGTGCATCTGTTCCTTCCAACAACTTTTCTCGCAATTCGTTGGCACGGGAAGTGAGGTCTTGCCATGCCTCACGGTCGGAGGGCACAGAACTCAGAGCTTCGGATTGCATACGCAGCAAATCCAGAATGGGCTAAAGATATATATCAGAGAATATAAGTGTTATGGCCCAGTGCCCAGGCTTACGGTCCAGAAATCTTGCTTAAGCGATGTTCTACAGATGTGGGTGAGCTCGAAAGTGGCCAGTGAGAAGACGGATTTCACGCACAACCAGATGTGACTCAAACTTTGCGGGAAAATCAGTATTAAGCAAACGAAAGTGACGGCTAGATAGAAGCATGTGGGAATGATGAATAATCTGGCTATCATATATCGAGCTGTTGGCAAAACTGCAAAACGTTGGTAAAAATTTCAAGCCACTGAAATACAATTTTTGGCTTACGAGGCCCAGTAGTACACATCTGACGGCAACAGGTTAGCCGATAGAACAAGAGTGTTACAGAAGCAATACAGACCACGTCCAACACAATACCGCCAAAAATACTCATCACCGCTAAGCTTGGAATGTACGCCCTCATAGCTCCCAATGCAAAATTTCCAATGAATAAAAACGCGCCATAGACAGCGGACGTCCTAGATAGTCGGGATTCGGTTTGAATAATGTTCATCTCTGGGCTAAAAGTACCAACCGAGGATCGAGAAATATTCCATGAAAAGTTTGGCTTTGAATTTGTAGATTGACAGGTACACCTTGAACCAACCTGACATGTGTTTTTTCATCATCAATCGAACGATCAAGTGATTTTGCATCAAAACTAACGAGGACTGCAGCTTTTGCCGCTGTTGCGCTAACAATGTTGGGCTTCGGACAGCCAAGCCTGCAGCCATTGCGGCGCTTCCCCAAGCCCAACCAATAAATATCCCTAGACTCGTTGAATTAAGACCTCTATTTCTGTTATGTGGAATCTACGTACCAAAAAATAAAGTTAACATCACCAGCACAAAAATTGGTAAGGCGAAAGTTGGGGGTAACATAAGCGCGAGGATTCTACGGTTGCTGTGAGTCCAACGTTTATGAATCGGATTCGTGCCTGCTACTCACACCGAGAAGAAGGCAGTCTGACCCTGGGTAATGGATGTTTCTTTATCGACCATGAGCACTAGGACCACAACCAGAACGACGCAAGCTCGGAACCATGTCTTGATAGTGCGCGGTGATCGAATAGCGTTAGTGATCCACTCAGGTAGTCGAGATTTGTTCCCCGGCGTTTTGGACACCCTCTTGGTGTCTGGCATTTGAACGACGTAAAGATAAGAGAAGAGGATGATCACATACTCAGTACTGAGCCCATGATGGCGGGCACTCAATGCCTCCGATCACTCCGTCACAAAAGAGGCGATGCCGCTGAGTCCTCCGAATTCGGCATATGGATCGGCACTGGCCAAATATCGGTATTTGCCTTGGAAAACGAAGCTGGTCCCTGTTGCCATAATTTACAAAACTTCTTATGGGTAGTTGATAGACTCGAATCCAGTCTCCGAGGGATTGAAGAGAGTGGGTTGCAATTGAATTTCGTAGTATAGGTATGTAACAATCCGAACATAACGGCTAATCCACAACAAAATCGCGTGGAGATTAACAACCGCGTGGTGAATAATAGCGCCATCAACTATTTGGCCGTTTTTTGAAGACCCAAAACGGATGACTCTTTTGGTCATTCAGTAGGCAACTGCATGAAAGATACTCTTTTAACTGATTTCTGGAAGAAATCTGTTCTCATTTATATCTATATTACGACATGAATTAATAGTCCTGATCTTTTTTCTGAAATTTTCGCGGTTTTCGAGTCTATTTTTAGCATAACATTCGAAACCCGTGACCTCTAAGGCTGTAATAACCCATACCTTGGACCGTCCACCGGGGGGTATGGGTTCGACCTGTACTACTATCAGAGACCCACACATCGACAGGGACCCACCTTCGAAAGATTGGGGGTTTGTCACGCTTGCCGAGCAATATGTGACTTGACCGTCCGAAAGGTGGGTGTCGAAAGGTGGGTGTTGATGTGTGGGTCTCTGATAGTATCCTATGCCCGAACATCGGAGGGGTCCAACTTTCGGTGCAGCTGGTTTTCGCTGCCTCCTGCCTCACACAGCCTGTTCAAACTTGATGTAAATCGCATGCCAAGCGCATCTGTCTGACGATTTTCCAATGACAATAATCTCGGCTCTAGATGCTAGGGAGAGATCCGGTGGACCAAATTGGAGTCAAAAAACCTAAATGACCGCAGGATACTCCAATCAGTCACAATAGTCACATTTGAAATCTCTTGATCTCTTCTCTGTCGATGATGGACACCATACAGTGGATGACTTCCCGTAGGAATCTGGAATTTCAGATTGGTTCTAAATTTCGGCTAAAATTAGGTAGATTAGATTTGGAATCATTTGAAAGCTAGTCGGCATCCCGTGGACGTGAAATTCTAGATTTGTTTTCGTATGAGATTGTATCATGTCATCAAAGACCGTGAGACATTGTGACACTTCAATTCCCGGATTGGGTGATCCAAAAATTATTAGCCTCGGTCAATAAGCCATTTATGGACTCAACGTGACATTGAAAGTTTGAAAAGCGTTTGTAAGAGGGTCCTGACCCCATTTCAGACCGAGCACTCTGATATCGTCTGAAATGCCCTTTTCATTTGAAATTAGTGTGATAGGAGTTCGGCATCCCGGCTGATGGGAATCTGGAACCGTTTATCAAACTCGTATCAAATCTCTACGGGAAGTCATCCAGTATACTGACATTCCTTGTGACAACATTTTATATCCAGGAATTGTAGTGTACTTTAGGTCAGAAAAACTATCTAGATATAATTAAGGTATTATTAAGTACCTATATGTGAAATATTAAAATAAGAAGTCTTGTGGATGATATATAAAAGGTACTAACATCACCCTATACATCGTCTGGACCCCTCTTTCGTCCAGTTGAAATATCTCCGTCAATTATGACGCTGGCACTCTGAAATTTTGCAAGTATACTCTACTCTATATTGTGAATGTATTCCAGGTTTTTTTTCGGCCAAATTGCTTCAAGGGAAGTGATGATTTTTGGGCTACTTGTCACACTTGCCGACATGCCATATCGGAGTCTGAATGGCCAAAGGCGCTAATTTAGGTACGCAAACTGCACGTCCTTGGTCCCACTGGTGGCTCCTCTGCCACTGTTACCAAATTTGGGATGTTACAATGATGTGACTGGACGAAAGATGGGTCCGGACGATGTATAGGGTGATGTTAGTATAAAGTTGAAGAGCAGTTAGAATGTCACTTTGAGGCTCCGCAAAGCGCATCACACCTCTGCCACATGACTCAAAACTGAGAAAGTCCGTTACATGACCGGAAAAAGACCGAGACCAGACCAGACTTGGACCGATCAGGACCGGAAATTAGTAAGACCGGTAGAGACCGAGACCGCGGTCCGTTCTTTGGTCCTTCACCTTTGGAAGAGAAAGACCGGTCCCAACCAGTCTCAACCAGTCTTTCTAGTTTTTGAATAGAGCCATACAAATGGTGTATAATACATTTAAATTATCATTATCTGAATTTTCTGTGTAAGTAGGTAGTTGTTTGTAACTATGAAATTATATTGTTTGATATGTGAGGGGCCGGGAATGTTTGTTCGCCGGATGTTCAAGCTGAAATGTATGGATGATTATTTGTTTGTACTTGTTGATTTAAGCGACCATAGGCGAGCGTCGGCATGTGACTTTATCAGTTGTTGCAAATGCTCCTTAAGTAAGTGTAGAGATTAAGGCTCCAACCGTTTAGTATACATTTACCTGCCAGAGGCCAAATATATGGATACGGTTGGCTAAACAGTATAACTAGCTATATACGTTTAATACACAGTATGTAAACAGTTGTTATAACTTATAAGGCTAATTCTGTCTGTTATCACCATGCTTCCGTCGCAGCACCATTTTGGGCATCATGTCAAATAGACCACTCCGTATCCATGCTTTTGTGAGTAGTGCCATGCTAATGATCTTTTCCTTCAACAAGCTTTGTAGGTTGGCACAAATATGTCAGGATTTTGAGAAGACGCGTTTGACAGAAACACTAGTTGCCGGAATGGCAAGATAGTCACGAGCCATCCGGGTGATGATTGGGAATTCAGCAGCATGGGTCTAACAGCAACAGCATTTAGAAATCAAGAAACAGACATAGTGAATAAAGTGCTCACCTTCCACCATACAAGTGGGTTTAACAACACTTCTTGAGCTGTGGCAGTTGGATCATGAAAATGTTGCATACTGGCATTACCAGGACCACGCTGGGCTGCTTTTGGCTCTTCTCTCGCTTCCACTTGTCTCAAAGCACTTTTCCCATCTGACTCATCACCAGAATCTATATCCATATGTTCACTATTGTCAATCCTTTCCTGGTGGGTGCGAGTTCCAGACATTTTCTTGTTTCTTTTTTTTGGAGCTTGGTTGTTATCCATGTGCTTTCTTTTATTCTCCCTTTTCTCTCGCTAACAAAGCTTTTTAGAACAAATATCTTCATACCAGTGGTGTTACGACACTCTTTTTACTTTTACTTTTACTTTGAACATTTGAACTTTACTTGATCTTATCTTATAGATATGAAGATATCTTGATCTCTTGATCTTATCTTGGCGATCTTATCTCTTGATCTACGATCTTATCTCTTGATCTACGATCTTATCTTGATCTCTTGATCTTATCATCTGATGATGATCCAAGATACGTTTCTTTATATGAAC
>Ga0193743_1002148_pt1 | contig 14152 bp, 13 predicted proteins | sample L2c2metaG_FD_143038 | JGI IMG/M metagenome (GOLD analysis project Ga0193743, IMG submission 143038) | Soil microbial communities from a riparian zone of the East river system, Colorado, United States - L2c2 | ecosystem: Environmental > Terrestrial > Soil > Riparian zone | place: USA: East River... | reverse complement strand
CCGTTCCACCTGGCCAACAACATCAACGGGATCGGGATCACCTCGATCGTCGACTACCAGGTCCTCCCGCTCGATCCGCGCGTCCAGGCACTGCAGGAGGCGTACCTTCGGCAGGTTGTCGACACCGTCCACGACCTGCCCAACGTCCTCTACGAGGTCGCCAACGAGTCGTCCGGCGACACCGCCGATGTCAGTCGGCTCCCCGACGGGTCATCCATCCCGACGCCGATCGGCGACTCCACGCTGTGGCAGTACTGGGTGATCGACTTCGTCAAGCAGTACGAACAGCAGCAGTACCCCGTCCCGGACCAGAGCAAAGTAAACGCATCGCTGTTCAACAGCTCCGCGGACTGGATCTCACCCGGCTCCGACGACGAGGCCACCGCTGCGCCGGGCGAGGCACCGGCCCCACCCCGATGGCTCACCGACCCGCCCGCCAACGACGGCGCCAAGGTCGTGATCACCGACACCGATCACTATGCCCCCGGCATGGGCGACGCATTGTGGGCGTGGAAATCCTTCCTCCGCGGCCACCACCCGATCCTCATGGACTACGGGATCATCGACGTCGTGAACCCGCTCGATCCGTCGCTGGGGGCCCCGCCCTACGAGTCCCTCGAACCGGCTCGCTACGCGATGGGCGACACACGCCACTACGCCGAGCGGATGAACCTCATCCAGATGCAGCCCCGCGACGATCTCAGCTCGACCGGATACCTGCTCGCGAACCCCGGCAACGAATATCTGGTTCTCGATCCGGGTGAAACAGCTGAACCGTTCACCGTGACGGTGGAAGCCGGCACCTACACCGTCCAATGGACCAGCGTCAACAGCCGCGAAACGGTGGCAGCACGCAAGGTGACGGTCGAGAACTCCATCACGACGACCTTCAACGCTCCGTTCCAAACGCCCGGTCCAGCCGTGCTGTACCTGGCGAAGGTCGAACGCTGACCATTCGCCCACCAGGGAAAGGCACCGACCATACGAGGCCACGCCACCGCCAGTCACGTGGCGGTTTCGGCAAGCGAGAATGAATTCCTGCCGCTCTAAGCTGCTCGGCGACCACACATGGCGCGGGGGTTGTCGAGGTGGCTCAACTCTGACTTGTCCAGAAGTGACACCGCGGGCTGCGTCAGTACGTGGCTGAGCACTATCTCCAACCAGCTGCGCGTCCTTGCCGCAGCGGTGCTGACCGTCGATCAAACGGAGGAGATCTGAGCCCCCGACGGACTCGCCTAGACTCCGCCGGGTGATCGTGCGGAGGGCTGGCGTGGGGGATGTGGCGGCGCTCGCGGAACTGCGCGGCATCGACGGGGACAAGCTCGGGGCGTACGCCGACTGGGTGGCCGCCCACGCGGACACGCACCTGCCGTTCGTCGCCGAGATCGACGGGCACGTGGTCGGCGCCGCCTGGCTGCTCGTCGCGGAACGGGTGCCCGGCAACGAATCGCTGGACCGCAGGTACGGCGACATCCAGTCGGTCATGGTCCGCGAGGAACACCGCAACCGCGGCATCGGCCGTGCGCTCATGGCCGCGATCCTGACCGAGGCCCGTACGCGCCGGCTGCTGCATGTGACCGTCCACTCCGGCCGCCGCGCGGTCGACTTCTACCTGCGCAACGGCTTCAACCATCACCGCCAGCTCCTGCTCTGGGAGCCGGCCGACTCCTGATCGAACCATTCGGCCGAGCCAGCGCGGATCGCGGCATGTGCGGATATCCGCTGGCGTGCCGAGCAGCAGGTGAGTCATGGTGGGGCGTGATCACCATCCAGCGAGTGCGTGTGCGGTGGAGCGCGGCAGGGCGCGGCGCGCCACAGGCGAACACCCGACGTGGTCTGGACCGACCCGTGACGCTTCCCACGTCATTGCCGACGTGCGAGGTGGTGGTCCACGAGGTGCTGGCCGATGAGGCAGTCGACTACGTACGCCGCGACGAGGTGCTGCCCGGCGGCGTCGAGCGGGCCCGCGACGTTGGCCTGTGGCTCAGCCTCGACGGCTCGGCGGTGGCCGTCGATCGGCTACCTGGCTCGGCGGCGTATCCGCGCCCGGGTGCATCGACCCGCCTGTTCACCCTTGTCCCAGGGCAGGTTGGCCGCTATCGAGCCAACTTCCGGTTCACCGGGTGCGCCTGCAACCCCAGCTGGTTCTACGAGGACTGGGTGGTCCACGTCAGTAACGGGCGGGTGGAGCCCGATCGGTTCATCCAGGGCGAGCCGGACCGCGATGTCGACGACCGCGTGCATCTCTACGGCGGATCGGGTCGTCGAACAGCCCACCATCGCGGGTAGGTCGAGCGGGATCGAAACCAGCGGGCAGTCGCCAGCCGCGCCGCCTTCATCACGCGTTGTCTGCCGCAGATCCGGATGTCTGACCAAGGTGCATCGGCTTCCAGCCGGCCGCTGGCCACAGTAGGTCACGTGCGGGGACGGCTGGTGATGCCGTCCAAGACGGTGGTCAGGTTGTGGTTGAAGGTTTCCTTGGCATTGAGGTGGGCGCCGTCGATGACGAGCCGGGCGACGGTGGGGTACCTGCCGGTTTTCAACATGCGTGTGAGGTAGGGGCCGAGGCTGGCCTGCCAGGCGGCCTCATCGGTGCCGGTGGAACGGGCGGTGCGTCGCTCGGTGACCTCTCTGCGGACCGCGCCGATGATGAAGCCGTTGAGGGCGCCCAAAGCCCGCTGGAGATCGTCGATGCCGCGCACGCCGGGGGCCTGGCTCAGCGCCGCCGCGGTCGCCTCGCCGACGGCGAGCGCGTGAGGTCCCAAGTGTGGCCTTCCGCCGAGCAGGTCGGAAAACCACTCATGATCAAGGGCGGCGTCACGGGTCGCGAGGGCGACGGCCAGCACCGTGGCGCGCCACTCGGAGTGCCGGCCGACCTCGGCGATCCGGGCATAGACGACGTCGACCATCAGATCGAGGAGTTCGGACCTGTTGATCACATAGTCGTAGAGCCGCATCGGACCGACACCGAGCTCTTTGGCGATCTTGCGAACCGACAGGCCGTCGAGGCCGTGCGCGTCGGCAAGCCGGATCGCCGTGGCGGCAATCTTCTCGCGGCTCAACGGCACCGGCGCCGCCCGCGGCTGGGGCTCGGGCCGTTCCCAGACGGGCAACACTTCGCTACCGTACGGCGTATCCACGAATACAGCGTACGGTAACGAGGTGACAATGCGAATCGCGATCGCCGGTGGCGGCCTTGGCGGCCTGACGCTGGCACGAATCCTGCACCGGCACGGCATCGACGCGGTGGTGTACGAACGCGAGGCAAGCCGATCCGCGCGATCGCAGGGCGGAATGCTCGACCTGCACCCGGAGTCCGGGCAAAAGGCCCTGGCCGAGGCGGGTCTCGCCGGCCGGTTCCGGTCGCAGGCGCGGCCCGAGGGCGAGGAACATCGCATCCTCGACCCGGCCGGACGCACCCTCGTGCACCACAAGCCACATCGCGGCTCATTCTCCGGACGTCCTGAGATCGATCGGAGCGCACTGCGTGATCTTCTGCTCGATTCGCTCCCGGGCGACGCGGTTGCGTGGCAGCACCGGCTCGTCGCGGCGACGCCACGACCTGACGGGGGCTTCGGGCTGACGTTCCATGGTGGCCACAGAACCGACTGCGACATCCTCGTCGGCGCGGACGGCGCGCGCTCGGTCGTCCGGTCGCTGCTGACCGACGCGAGACTGTCCTACGTGGCCACCTTGGTAGAGCAGAGCATCAGCGACGCCGACCGGCGCCACCCGGATCTCGCTGAGCTGGTCGGCCCCGGGAACCTGTGGTGCATCGGCGTGAACCAGATCCTTGCAGCGCAACGCCTCGGCGATGGCAGCATACGAGTCGGGATCTCATTGCGCGCAGAAGATCGCGACATCGACACATACCGTAGTAAGCGTGCTCTGCTGGACATGTTCGAAGGCTGGGACTCAAGCCTCACCGCACTCATCGAAGCCGGCGACAGCGCGCCGACGCCTCGCAGGATCGAAGCGATGCCCATTGGTACACGCTGGGCCAACCAGCCGGGAATCACCCTCATCGGTGACGCCGCGCACCTCATGCCGCCGGTCGGCGAGGGTGCCAATCAGGCCATGCTCGACGCCGCCGAACTCGCCGGCGAACTCGCCGCCAACCCCGCCGACCCGGACTCGGCGATCCGGACCTACGAAGAGGTGATGTTCACCAGGACTCAGCCGATCGCCGAAATGTCCGCTCGAGTCCAGGCGATGATGCTGTCCCCAACCGCGGCGGAAGACATCATCCGCTTCTTCACGGCCCGGCCCGCCGAACCGGCGTCCGCAGGCTGAGAACGCGCTGTCCAGTGGCCCGGCGGGCGTGCGGGTGACGATCGTCGAACCCGGCACGTTCGCGACCGACTTCGCCAGCACCGCCCACGTCGTCGTGCCCGACGAGGTCCACGCGCCGACCGTGGGCGAGTAGGGCGCTGCGGAGCCGCTGCGATAACGCTGCGATACAGAGGTTGAGAACCAGACCGGCATGACCCTGGACCCCTTGCCACCCTGACCACACAGACGTCAAGCGGCTTCCTCCGCGGCCCGGAGCGAATCTCGGTCCGGCTTCCTGGCACCCTTGCGTCCCATCCTGGTGTGATTGTTCTTCGTATACAATCACCGTCAGACTTCATTGCGAAAGGCGGCTGGGTGGATACGGACCTGCCGGGCAAGATCGGCGCCCAGCACCTACCGCTACGCGACCAGGTGCTCGCTGCTCTTCGGAAGGGGATCATCAGCGGCGAATATCCCCCGGGCGAGCGGCTGACGGAGGACCGGTTGGCGGAGGACTTCGGCGTCTCCCGCAACCCGGTCCGGGAGGCCTTGCGGGTCGCGGAGGCCGAAGGAATCGTAGTGATCCTGCCTCGTCGAGGAGCGGTCGTCGCATCTCCGAGCAGCGCCACGATCGACGACATCTTCGCCGTACGCGAGCGCCTCGAACCGCTGGCCGCGCGGCTCGCGGCCGAGCGCGCGACGCCGGGCGACGTGACGACTTTGCGGGTCATGCTGGAGCAGGCCCGCCTGGCGACCGAGCACCAGGACCTGCGCCGCGTCGCGGAGTTGAACAGCGCCCTGCATCTGCAGATCCTTGAGATCAGCCGCAATCCTTGGCTGGCATCGATCGCCAAGGCGCTCTACCTGCATGTGCAGTGGGTTTTTCAAATGACCGCCAAGGTGCGGGCACCGCATTCGTGGGACGAACACATCAAGTTGGTCGACGCCATCGAGTCAGGGGATGGAGATGTGGCCGAACTTGTTGCGCTCTCGCACGTGGTCGCGGCGTCCATGGCTGCTCACGAGACCACGGCCGACGGGCACCATAGCTAGCGGCCAGACGCGTAGCCCTGCATACCGCGCGGGTTCGCTCCCGCGGCGAGTACGCCCGTGCCGGGGTCCCTGGACACCGCGCACATCCGGCCGAGGCTCCACGAGCCGGACAGCCGGATGCGATGGCCGAGCGCGCCGAGTTCGGTGAGCAACCCTTCGTCCAGGCGGTCCTCCACCACCAGCACCCCGGGTTCGGTCTCACGCGGGTGGAACGACGCCGGGAAGCTGGTGGTGTGCCACATGGGCGCGTCGATGGCCTCCTGCAACGACTGACCGCCGACCAGATGGCGGAGCAGAAACAGCAGCTGCCATTGGTCCTGCTGATCGCCACCGGGCGTGCCGCAGGCCAGCACGGGCTCGCCGTCGCGGTGCACCATGGTCGGGCTGAGCGTCGTTCGCGGCCGTCGGCCCGGCGCGAGCGAGGAGGGCAGTCCCTCCTCCAACCAGAACATCTGTAGCCGGCTGCCAAGCGGGAAACCCAGTTCCGGGATGGTGGGAGAACTCTGCAACCACCCTCCGCTGGGCGTGGCTGAGATCATGTTCCCCCAGCGGTCCGCGACGTCGACGTGGCAGGTGTCGCCACGGGTCACGCCGTCCGACCTGACCGTCGGTTCGCCGGTGGTCGGGTCGGGCATCATAAAGCTGCCGCCGCCTCGCGCGACGTGCTGGGGAAGACGTGGCTGCGCTCCATTCGGCCGGCCGGGCCGCAGGTCCGTGGCGGCCCGGCCGTCGATCAGGGCCGCCCGCGACAACGCGTAATCCAAGGACAGCAACGCCTTCATGGGTACGTCACCGGTGTCGCCGTACCAGGCCTCGCGATCGGCGAATGCCAGCTTGAGCGCCTCGGCCTGAGCGTGGATTCCGCGCGCGGTCGACGGGTCGTACACAGTGGAATCGTCGAGCGCGTCGAGGATCGACAGCGTCTGCAGCAGCACCGGTCCCTGGCCCCAGGGGCCGGTCTTCGCCACGACGTGACCGTGGAACGTGTTCGTGACCGGCTCTTCCCAGGTGGCGCAGTAGCCGGCCAGGTCGTCGCCGGTCACCAGGCCGGCATGCGGCCGCCCACTGGAATCCCGGAACGGCTGGCGGGAGAAGCGGTCGATCGCTTCGGCGACGAACCCTTCGCGCCACGCGTGGCGAGCCGCCTCGATTTGACCCTCGCGGTCGGTGCCGGCCGTTTCCGCAGCGCTCACCAGTCGTGACAACGTGCCGCCGTACGCCGGGTTGGTGAACAGACCCCCCGCCGGCGGCGGTTTCCCCTGCCGCAGCCAGAGCTCGGCCGACGTGGGCCAGTGCTGTTCGAAGAGCGACTGCACAGTTGCGACGGTCTCCCCGACGCGGCCGACCAGCGGGTGCCCGGCGGTCGCGTACTCGATGGCGGGTGTCAGCACCTCCCGCAGCGATCGGGTGCCGTGGTCGCGCAGCAGCAGCAGCCAGGCGTCGACAGCGCCCGGCACTGCCGCGGCAAGCGGGCCGGATCCAGGGATGAGATCCATCCCGAGGGATCGGAAATGCCCGATGGTGGCGCCGGCGGGTGCCGGACCCTGCCCGCACAACACGCGGGGCCGTGGGTCCGCTGCTGTTGCCACGATGGCGGGGACCTCGCCGCCCGGTCCATTGAGATGCGGCTCCACGACGTGCAGCACGAAGCCCGCGGTTACCGCCGCGTCGAAGGCGTTTCCCCCTCGCTCGAGCATCCCCATCGCCGCCTGGCTTGCCAGCCAGTGCGTCGAGGACACCATTCCGAACGTTCCCTGCAAGGTCGGCCTGGTGGTGAATGTCATCGCGCAACTCCTCCCCGAACGTCCGGGCGCGTCCCGTCGGCCCGCACGAGGTGACACGCGGCCTCTCCGTCACCGATTTTCACGTGCGGCGGCACCTCGGTCGCGCACTTGTCGAACGCCAGCGGACACCGCGTGCGGAACCGGCAGCCGGAGGGCGGGTCGAGCGCGGAGGGCAGGTCGTCGCCGAGCAGCACCGGCTCCCGTGCGCGTTGGCGCACCGGGTCGGCGACCGGTGCGGCCGCGAGCAACGCCTGCGTGTACGGATGTGCCGGGCGCGCGAAGACCTGCTCCCGCGAGCCCTTCTCGACGAGTTGGCCGAGGTACATGACGGCGATCTCGTCGGCGAGGTATTCCACCGCCGACAGGTTGTGCGTGATGAAGAGGCAGGCGAATCCGATGTCCCGCTGGAGATCCGCGAGGAGGTTGAGAACCGAGGCCTGCACCGACACGTCGAGCGCGCTGGTCGGCTCGTCGGCGATGAGCAGGGAGGGTGCGGAGATCAGGGCCCGGGCAATGCTCACGCGTTGCCGCTGCCCGCCGGAGAGTTCGTGGGGATACCGGCGGGCCACCTCTTCGCGAAGGCCCACCTGGGAAAGCGCCCGGGCCACCTGCTGCTGCCTGTCCCGTCGGGAGATTCGCTTGCCGGACAGGCGTAACGGCTCAGCCACCACGTCGCCGACGAGCATGCGCGGGTCCAGCGATCCGGCCGGGTCCTGGAAAATGATGGACGACTGGCTTCTGTGCGGTCGCAACTGGCGGCGCGTGAGACGGGTGACGTCGACGCCGCCGATTTTGACGACCCCGCTGGTCGGCTTCAGCAGCCGCACGACACACCGGCCCACCGTCGACTTCCCGGAGCCGCTCTCGCCGACCAGAGCCGTGACACCGCCGCGCGGGATTGTGAGAGACACTCCGTCGACAGCTCGCACCGGCCCGAAATGCATCGTCAGGTCTTCGATCTCCAGCGCGTTCGTCATCGCTTCGGCTCCTGCCGTGGAGTCCGCGCCAGGGCGGCCGGATGCCAGCACGCGGCGAGGTGACCAGACCCGCCAACGGGCTCGAGCGGCGGGGCCGAACCACGGCATTTCTCGTCGGCCGCCGGGCACCGGTCGGCGAACGTGCAGGCGTCCGGCTGGGTCGCTAGGACGGGTACGAGGCCGGGGATCTCCTGCAACCGCTCGCTGCCGGCGTGCCGCCCGGGTATGGGGGACGCGCTCAGCAGCCCGTCGGTGTAGTGGTGGTATGGATGAGCGAACAGCTCGGTTACCGGTGCCCGCTCGACGACGCGCCCGGCGTACATGACGACCACGCGGTCCGCGATGTCGGCGATCACGCCCAGATCGTGGGTGATGAACAGGATGCTCGTGCCGAGCCGGTCGCGAAGGTCCCGCAGCACCTTGAGGATGCCGGCCTGCACGGTGACATCGAGAGCGGTCGTCGGTTCGTCGGCGACCAGGACGGTCGGGTTGCAGGCCACCGCCATCGCGATCATCACACGTTGGCGCATGCCGCCGGAGAGCTGGTGCGGATAGTTGTCGACCCGCTTCGCGGCGGACGGGATGCCGACCAGCGACAGCAGCTCGATCGCCCGCGATCTGGCCTGCTTGCGGGAGAGCCGCTCGTGCACCTGGAGCACCTCGCCGATCTGACGGCCGACGGTGAGCACCGGGTTGAGCGACGTCATCGGCTCTTGGAAGATGTAGGCGATCTCCTTGCCGCGTACCCGCCGAAGCTCGGTTTCCCGGGCACCGATGAGCTCGGTTCCGCGAAGGCGGACCGAGCCGGAGACGCGGGCGCTGCCCGGCAGCAGGCCGGCCAGGCTCATCGCCGTGACGCTCTTGCCGCAGCCGGATTCGCCGACGACTCCGACGATCTCCCCTGCTGCCAGGTCCAGGCTCACGTGATCGACCGCGGACACGTTCCCGCTCTCGGTCACGAACGAGACCGAGAGATCGGCGACCTCGAGAATCGCCGTGCCGGCCCGGGTGGCGGCGACACCCGCGGCCGTCACCGGTCGCCCTTCGGATCGAGGGCGTCCCGGAGAGCGTCGCCGAACACATTGAATGTCAACGCCAGCACCATGATCGCGACGCCCGGGAAGGTTGCCGCCCACGGGGCTTTTGCCGCGAACTGTTGAGCCGTCGCCAACATCGTGCCCAGGCTGGGCGCTGGTGGCTGGATGCCCAGGCCGAGGAACGACAGCACCGCCTCACCCAGAATCGCGACCGGCAGCGTCACCGTGGCCTGCACCAGGATCACCGAGGTGGCGTTGGGCAGGATATGTCGGGTGAGGACCCACAGGTCGCTGGCGCCGTCAACCACCGCCGCCGCGACGAAGTCGAGCGACTTGAGGCGCAGAGTGTCGGAGCGGATGACCCGGATCACCCCGGGAATCTGCGCGATGCCGATCGCCACGGCCGCGTTGCCGAGGCTGGCGCCCCGGATGGCCGCCAACCCCACAGCCAGGATGAGGAACGGGAACGCCAGCAGCAGGTCGGTGAACCGGCCGATCACCGCGTCAACGGTCCGGAAGTAACCCGCGGCGAGACCGAGCGGCACACCGATGACGAGCGCGGTGAGGACAGCGAGAAGTCCGACCTCGAGCGACGCCCGGACGCCCAGCATGATGCGGGACAGCACGTCTCGGCCCAGATCGTCGGTCCCGAGAAGGTGCCCAGGCGTTCCCGGTGCCGCGAAGATATGACCGAAGTCGGTCTGCTCGACCGAGTAGGGCGCGATCCACGGTGCGAGCACGGCAACCAGAATCGCGACCGCGAGCACCGCGAAGCTGATGATGGCGAGCGGATTGCGCCGCAGACGCCGGAAAACGCGGGTGCGCCGGGTGAGGCCGGCCGGGCTGGATTCGACCCCCGGAACGGTGAGGATGGTCATGCCGCGTCACCGGCCACCCGGATGCGTGGGTCGATGAGCGAGTAGAGCAGATCGACCAGAAAGTTGATCAGGATGTACGCCGTAGCCGTCAGCAGCACGACGGCCTGGATCACCGGGTAGTCCCGTTGGAACACCGCGTCGATGGTCATCTTGCCGAAGCCGGGCAGCCCGAAGATCGACTCGGTCACGACCGCACCGGAGATGAGGCCGCCGAGTTGCAGGCCGACGATCGTGACCACCACGATGAGACTGTTCCGGAGGGCGTGCCGGCCGATCACGGCGCGCGGCGAGAGGCCCTTGGCCTTCGCTGTGCGCACGTAGTCCGCGGAGAGTGAGTCGAGCATCGCCGACCGGGTCTGCCGCATGATGATCGCCGCCAGACCGGTTCCGAGGATCACGGCGGGCAGGATGATGTGGTGCAGGTTGCCCACCGGGTCCTCCAGGAGCGGGACGAAGCCGGAAGCCGGAAACAGTCCCGTCGCCACCGAAAGGTAGAGGATCGCGAGCAGGCCGAGCCAGAAGTGCGGTACCGACAGTCCGATCAGGGCCAGAGCATTGGCCGCCCACTCCGCCGGGCGGCCACGGCGCACGGCCGCGACCACCCCCGCACCGATGCCCAGCACCGCGGCGATGAGGATGGCCAGCAGGGAAAGCTCGACCGTGACCGGCAGCGCGGTCCGGATCATGTCCGATACCGGTATACCCGTTCGGATCGAGCTGCCGAAGTCGCCCTGGACGGCCCGTTCCACGTAGTGTCCGAACTGGACCGTCACCGGACGGTCCAGTCCGTACTCCGTGCGGATGGCCGCCAGTGCCTCGGGCGAACGGGATTCTCCCGCCAGCGCGAGCGCGGGGTCCCCCGGAAGCGCACGGATTCCGAGGAAGACCACCACCGACGCCAACACCAGGGTCAGCGCGGAGTGCCACGCGCGGGTCAGGAGGTACCTGGCCACGGGGACCTACTTGGCGAAGCCGGCGAAGGCCGCGCGGATGACCCCGTCCGGATACACCTGGACACCTTTGACCTTGTTGGAGAACGCCGTCAGGTTGGCCTGCCGGTAAAGGTAGACGAGCGGGTTGTCCTGCTGGAGCAGGGTTACCGCCTGACCGTAGAGCGTCTTGCGCTCGTCGAGGCTGCTCGACTGGCGGGCCTGATCGAGGACGGCGTCCAACGCCGGGTTGCTGCTGCCGGCCACGTTCTGGCTGCCGCCGGTGCCGACGAAGTTGGTGATGTTCGCGTCCGGGTCGATGCGCCCGCTCCAACCGAGCTGGAGGATCTCGAAGTTGCCGCGGTCCTGCTCGTCGAGAAGCGAGGAGTATTCGACCGGGTTGATCTTGATGTCGAAGCCGGCGTCCTTGACCATCGACTGCAGAGCCTGGGCGAGGCGCAGGGTGTCGGGAGTGTTCGACGCCAGCATGTTCACGGTATAGGGCGTCTGCACGCCCGCCTGTTCCAGAAGCTGCTTGGCCTTCGCGGGATCGTGCTCACGGCACTTCTGGGCCTCCTCCGACGAGAACGCGCTCGCCGGCGAGATCGGGCCGCAGGCCGGGGCGGCGATCCCGTTGAAGACGGCATCGACGAGCGCCTTGCGGTCGATCGCGTACTCGAAGGCCTGCCGCACCACGGCGTCCTTCGCGATCGGACGGTCGATGGGCTTCGGCGGGGTGCCGATGCCGTCGACGTTGCCGACGTTGATCGTGATTCCCTGGTAGCCCAGCGACTGTGACTGCAACACCGTCACCGACGACTCCTTGCGGAGACTGTCGACATCCTGGGTGGAGACGCTGTCCGCGACCTCGGCGTCGCCGGCGCGCAGGTTGGCCGAGCGGATGCTCGCGTCGGTCAGGATCCGCCACGAGATGGCGTCGAGATGCACCTTGTCGGCGGCGTAGTAGTTCGGGTCCCGCACGACGTCGATCGAGCTCTGTGGCACCCGCTTGCTGAACTTGAACGGGCCCACGCAGACCGGCGCCGAGGCGAAGTTGGTGCCCAGGCTCTGCAGCGCGGTGGGGCTCATGATCATGCCAGCGCGGTCGGCCAACGCGCCCAGGAGCGGCGCGAACGGAGTCTTCAGGTGGACGACCACGGTTTGCGGGTCAGGCGCGTCGACCGTGTCGATGGGCCCGATCTCGCTCTTGCGAGCCGACTCCGGCAGTCTCAAATTCCGTTCCAGGGTGGTCTTCACCGCTGCCGCGTTGAACTCGGTTCCGTCGGCGAACTTGACGCCCTGACGCACGGGGATCGTGACGGTCTTGCTATCGGCGCTGACGGTCGGAAGGGCGGTGGCCAGCTGAGGCACGACCTGCGCCTTCTCGTCGACGTCGTAGAGCTTCTCGCACATCGCCTGGAAGACATAGCGCGAGTAGAGGCTCCGGGACAACGAGGGATCCAGCCGATCGGGTTCCGCGGAGAGGGCGACCGTCAGCTTGCCGCCCTGCTTGACTTCGTCCGCGTTGGCCGGTGTGCCGAAGGAATCCTGGCTCTGCGAGGGCTTCTCCGCGGGTCCGGCCTCTTCGGACACCGGTGAGCAGGCCGTAAGCGCACAGACGAGGGCGACCGCCCCGATGGCGGCCCGGCCGATTGCGCGCGAGAGGTTCGTCATGACGGGCTCCTCGATCGACGATTGCCGAAGCGTATGTTGTATACGACTGATCTCGCAAGGCATTCGTCGGGGTCGACACGAAGATCGACTGCTGCCAGTCCGGGTGGGGCACGGAGGTGCGCCGCGGATGTGCTGGAAACCGCGCCGGCGAACGTCGACGGGTCCGAAATCACCATCGAGATGCGCGACAGGCTCGCCGGCTAGAGCGCGTCGAGCACGTTCAGCAAGGTGTCCTGACCTCCCACGTTGCCCGGGACGACGACCTGGACGGTGCCGTCGTCGTAGTCCTACACCGAGATGCCCGCGGCCAGTTGTCCGCGCACCCGCGCGTGCGTCGCACCCAGTGCCGTGCGCGCGACCTCGGCGGAGGTAATCCCGCCCTTCGAGACCACCGTGCCGACCTCGGCCGCCGCCTCCGCGGCCGCGGTCATCAGCGCCCGGGTGATGAGCTCGCCGTGCGCGAGCGAGTCATGCTCCGGACGGCGGACACGTTCGGTGCTTACCACCGCGACGTCGTACCCGCGTAATTGCTCCCGCAGCCAAGCCGCGGCCTTTCGCCCGGCCGCCACCGGATCCACGAGGGCCGCATCGGTGGAGACCTCGACCGGTTGCCGGCCCAACTTGTCGACGAGGACCGCCAGCTGGGCGGTCGCGGCCGCGGTGTGCGAACCGCAGACGATCAGCACACCCGGCCGGGTGGCGACCAGCGGCCGTTCGAGATAGCCCGAGCTGAGGCAGCCGGCACAGATCGCCGCCAGGGTGGCGCCGCACCGCACGACGACGTCGTCGCGCGAGCGCAGTGCCCGCAGCAGCCCCGCGTGGATGAGTTCGATGTCGTGGTCTGTCTCGACGTCCGGCAGGACGAATTCACCGGGAGGCCTCGGCGATCGCCCTGCTCTCGGACGTAGTCGACCAGATTCGAGCTCCGATAGCGGAAGACCGGGTCGCGGGCGAACTCGGTCTCCCCCACAGGCGTGTCGACTCCGTCGATGACCACCCGGTGCACCGACCCGATGGTGGTTCGGCCCCCGTGTGGGAAGCGCGGGCCGACCTCGGGAAACTGATCGACGCCGCGCGCTACGGCGGCCAGCACACCATCCTGACGAAAAGCGACCAGCCCCGCGCCGTCCTCGTGCTCGACCCCGCCCTGAAGGGCGGAGCACTGGCCCGCATCCCGGTAGCGGGGTTATACGACCTCGCGCAGCTTGCCGGTGCTGACGTCGTACACGAATCCGCGCACTGAGTCCTTAACGGGGATGAACGGGTCGGCCTGGATGCGCCGCAGCGACTGCCGCACGTCTTCGTCGAGATCGCTAAAGGCCTCGGCCGCCCACGGCGGCTTGATGCCGGTCTCGCGCTTGACGGCTTCCTTGAACTCGTCGTCCGTGAACGTCAGCATCCCGCAGTCGGTGTGGTGGATCAGGACAATTTCGATGGTGCCAAGCAGCCGCTGGCTGATGGCGAGGCTGCGCAGCTGGTCGGCAGTGACCACACCGCCGGCGTTGCGGATCACGTGCGCGTCGCCCTCGGCCAACCCGAGCAGCCCAT
>Ga0193743_1002147_pt1 | contig 14154 bp, 12 predicted proteins | sample L2c2metaG_FD_143038 | JGI IMG/M metagenome (GOLD analysis project Ga0193743, IMG submission 143038) | Soil microbial communities from a riparian zone of the East river system, Colorado, United States - L2c2 | ecosystem: Environmental > Terrestrial > Soil > Riparian zone | place: USA: East River... | reverse complement strand
CAATCTGATCATCGCGGCACAGTTCGTGCGCAACGCCGACAACATCCAGGTCAGCGGCACGTCGCTCGGCGTGCCGACCAGTGCGAACAATTCCGCGGCGTTGACAGCCGCCAACAACACAGCGGGAGCGACACAGCAGACGGCTGCCCCAGCCACGGCAAACGGCAACAACCAGCCCTCGGTCATCATCGTCGAAGTCCTTGGCTTTGGCGGGTCCCAGGGCAATGGAGAGGGTGACGATGACCGCCGCCGTGGAACGGAAGAACAGCGGAGCTACAATATCAATAGCCCCTATCAGATCCTGGGTGTCGGCACGCTAACCGACGACCAAGTCGCCGCTCTGGCCGCGGAGAAACGGACTCAAGTTAGACGATGAGATGAAATGGATGCGGCGCTGAGTTGATGGTCGAGGAGACTGATCGCGATCCCGGCAACGCTTGGTCCGGTAAGGCAGCTTGGCCCGTCGATCGATTCCGCGGAGCGTCATCGGTTGTCGGATGTTGAACAGAGATGCGAGGTGGATGGCGCACCCCGGTCGACGAAGATGGGCACTCACGGCAAGCCCTATCCGCCATTCCATGATGTCCAGTGCATGGTTGAGGGTCAGGCCGCGGCCGCCGAGCTGAAAACTGCATCCTGCAACGGGGTTGACGAAGTTGCCCGGCTATTCCAGTCCTCGATCAATGCGGCCAGCCGCTTCATCTACATCGAAAATCAATTCACCAGCGCCGCCGAGGTCGCGCAGACGCTCGCGCAGCGGATGGTCGACGTGCCATCGTTGCATGTTCTGATCGTGACGCCGAAGGCGCGTTCGTTGCATCGCCGTCATTCCAAATATCTTCTCTGCCGTCTTTGCGGTGATTTTTTCACCGCTAGATTGCTCGAGTTGTCGCCGCGCTGTGTCTGCTGGGATTGAGCGGTGCTTCTGACTTGGTTTTATTTTTGGGTGCCAGGCGCTCGTATGGCCGAGACTTCATGCGCTGCGAGCAGTTAACGGTTGAATCGCTGCGGCTGACCTCGGGGCCATTGAGGACACGCCTCCCGAGAGCAATTTGTCCTAGGTGGTTGCTAAAGTGGGTAGGGGCGCTTCGCTTTGCGATCGATCCACTTCTTGAGGGCGGAAGTGAATGCCAACGTAAGCGAGTTGGGATGGGTTGCCGTAATCTCGTGCTGCGCCCCCGAGGTGGGGTCAGCGAGGAAAAGCGCCGCGGCGTAGGGACCGCCATCCGTCGTAAAACTGATTCGCCAGCCGGTGAGGTGTTTTGATCCGATAAGGTATTCGGCAAGCTCGAGTACTGAATAGAACACTTCGCCGCGGCGGATACTCTGCTCCGTGGATTTGGGAAGATTGCCCGCCAACGATAGCCAGGCTTCTTCCACGGCTCGATTGTCGATTTCATCGCGTTCGACCTGGGTAAGAGGCGAAGCGGGAGCCGCATTGTCAAGCTGGACGATCATGGCGGTCCTTCAGAGTACGGCCTGCGCCTTTACGGGCGCAGGCCGTATATAGCGTACTCCTATTTCTTGACGAGAGGACATTTGCTTTCGCTGACAGGCCGGAACGCCTTCTCGCCGGGGATCGTGTCGACGATCTTGTAGTAATCCCACGGACGGTTGCTCTCCTTGGGATCCTTGACTTGCAGCAGCAGGACGTCGTGGGTAAGGAGATTGTCTTCGCGCAGAACGGCTTTGCGCGCATACATGTCCTCGATGGGCATCTTGTGCATCATGGCGAGCACGTCTTCGGCCTTGTCGCTCTTCGCCAACTCCATGGCCTTGAGATATTGCAATGTCGCGGAGTAATCCGAGGCATGGGTCATGGTCGGCATCGTCCCCATGACCTTGTAATAGCGCTCCGCCCAGGCCCGGGTTCTCTCGTCCATGTCCCAGTAGAAATCGCTGGCGACCACCAGGCCCTTGATGGTCTTCAGGCCGAGTGCATGCACGTCGGTGATGAACACCAGCATGCTTACCATCTTCTGTGTTTTCGAGGTCAGCAGTCCGAATTCCTCGGCGGTCTTCAGCGCTTTCACCATGTCGTCGCCGGCGTTCGCCAGGGCGACGACGTCGGCGCCGGAATTCTGGGCCGACAGGATATAGGAGGCGAAGTCGGACGTGCCGACAGGATGGCGGACGCTGCCCAGCATCTTGCCGCCGGAAGCATTGACGATCTGCGTGATTTCGCGTTCCAACGCGTGACCAAAATTATAGTCGGCAGCGATCACGAACCAGTTCTTGGCGCCGGTTTTCAGCGTCGACTCGGTCAGCGCTTTCGCGGACGCATAGGTATCGCTGCGCCATTGCACCGTGTACGGATTGCACTGGTCCATGTTGAACACCGAACTCGCGGCGTTGCTGGCGAGGAAGACGCGCTTCCGGTCGTTGGCGACTGCCGCCACGGCGAGCGACGTGCCGGAGCTGACGACGTCAACGATGGCATGCACGCCTTCCTGATCGTACCAGCGTCGGGCAATGCCGCCCGCGATATCGGGCTTGGTCTGATGATCGGCGGTCAACACTTCGATCGGACGACCCAGGACCTTGCCGCCGACATCTTCGATCGCAAGCTGCACGGCCACTGTCGCGCCTTTGCCGGAATTGCCCTGATAGATTCCCGACATATCGGCAATGACGCCAATCTTGATAGGCCCGGGCGCTTTTTCCTGGGCGACGGATACGGTGACGCCGCCGCAAAGCAAGATGGCGCAAGCGGTCGCTAATAAACTCTTGGACATTGGTCTCCCCTCGGGTGCTCTTGTCGGCGACCGTGTTCTAGCCCGCGGATGGCTGGATAACCCGCTTCAGGCGCGTGAAATTTTCAAATGCGCCATGAGCAAAACAGCGTGCACAGTTTGCGGCAGCCAGGACGGCCGGAAACCTTGCTAGACGGCTATGCCCGGCCAATGAATTTTGCTCATAGGTCACCTTGGGAAATTCGTTTGAACGAAGACGGCCTGCCTCGCCAACTAGGCGCGTTGACCGGCCATCGCGAAGGAAGCGCCGACTCAACGATGTCTACTGCCCACACTAAGAAAAAGAAAATACAGGAATCCATGTACTTCAAAACCCGCAGATCGATCGTCGCCTCGGCCGTGCTTGCCTGCTTGTTTGGCGGGCTCAACTCGCCGGTTGCGGCCCAGTCCTGGCCCGCACGGACCGTCACGATCATTACGCCCTTTGCAGCGGGCAGCGTTACCGACGCCACGGCCCGGATCATCGCGCAGGCCTTGCAGGAGGCGCTGGGGCGACCGTTCGTTGTGGAGAACAAGGCAGGCGCGGGCGGCCTGATTGCAGCCCAGGCGGTCGCGCGTGCCGAACCAGACGGTTACACACTGCTGCTGACGACCAACTCGACGCATTCGGCGGCGCCCGCACTGTTCAAGAAGGTGCCCTACGATCCGATCAAGGATTTTACCCCGATCGCCCGGATCGGCAGTTTTCCATCCGTCGTGGTCGTCAACCCAACATTGAAGGTGAATTCGATCCAGGAACTGGTTGCCTATGCCAAGGCCAATCCCGGGAAACTGTCGTATGGCCATGGCAACAGCACAGGTTACATCGCAGGCGAGGCGATCAAGCACCAGGCGGGCGTCGACATCGTGCGCGTCTCCTACCGCAGCAATCCCGCGGCGGTCACTGATCTGATCGCGGGCCATATCCCGATGATGATCCCGGATCTTAATAACGCGTTGCCGCAAATCGCGGAGAAGAACATGCGGCCGCTCGCGGTATTGACCAGGACGCGCAGCGCAAGCTTGCCGGACGTTCCGACGCTGGATGAGTCCGTGATCCCCGGCTTCGATCTGATGGCATGGGCCGGCCTGTTCGGACCCGCTAACATGCCGTCCGAGGTGGTGGAGAAACTAGCAAGCGGGATCGGAGCCGCGCTGGCCAAGCCAGAAATCCTGGAAAAATTCAAGAGTTCCGGGATCGAGCCGTATTGGGGCGATACCGCCGAGTTCAAAAATTATGTCGCAGGTGAACTTGTGAAGTGGACCTCGGTCATCAAGTCCGCTGGCATCGAGCCGGAATAACAACGGCACGTGAGGCCGCAAAGCGTAACACTTCCGGCTCCTCAATTCTGCTCATGATGCGCGCCAAAATCGTCAATTGTGCCGTCAGGCAGAGACCGTAAAGGTCGCCGCGACACGAGTTCAGGAATTGGTAATGGCCGAAGTTTTCGTTGCGCGTTCCGGAGATATGCCGGAAGGCGCCCGCAATATGATTGAACACGAGGGCCGCCAGATCGGTGTCATTCGCGCCAAGGGCAAGCTCCACGCTTTCCTCAATATCTGTCCGCATCAGGGCGGGCCGGTTTGCGACGGGCTGCTCATCCATCGCGTCGAGGAAATCATCGCATCGGACAAGACCTACCAGGGCATGCGCTTCAGCGAGACCGATCTGCACATTGTCTGCCCATGGCACGGCTGGGAATTCAACATCGAGACCGGAAGGTGCGCCGGCGACGGCAAGCATGGTCTCAAGCGGTTCGAAGCGGTCGAACGCGATGGAGCCATTTATGTCGTCGTCTGAGGCAACGTTGTCGCCGGCGCATGACGGAGCGATCGCCATGTCCGCGGATAATCACGATGTGATCGATGCGGCCGAGCGGCTTGCGGCCTCGCTTGACGCTGCGGTTACGGCGGGGCAGGCCGGCGCGTTTCCGGATGAAGCGATGCGTCGCCTGATGACCGCATTGGTCAAGGTCTATGCGGCGAAGTTCGACGACGGCCAGCGGCCGACGCTGCTCGACGTAGACGCCGGCGTCAGTGCGACGGCTGTGCTGGTGACTACATCGGCGCTGATGAAGGCGTCCAATCTCGAAATCTTCGAGCTCGGCATGTGGCAATCCTGGTCGGGCACGCGATAGCAAAAAGGTACTGTTATGGAATATCGTTCGAGCACGCCGGATTTCGATCGCACGATTGAGGGCTTTCATACCGGTGAACATCTGGCGAATGCCCGGCGCCAGGCCGACGCGCGCAAGCTCGACGAGGTGCTGATCGTCGACGTCGACTGCCATCACTACGAGACCGACAATTTCGCGGAGATCCTCGAATATATCGAAGATCCCGTGATCAAGCAGACCGCGATCAACACCTTCGCCTACAAGGGGCCGGCCGCGGTGCTGATGGACCAGCCGGGCTACCAGGATGTCGGCGGCCGTGTCTCGCGCTACCTCGAACGCAAGAACGAGGTGATCCCGAAAACCGCTCAGCCGCGTGAGGTCGAGCAGACCTTGCGCTGGATGAACGCGCTCAGCGTCGATTACGCGTGCCTGTTCCCGACCCCGATGCTGTTCATGGGTTTGCATCCGCAGGCCGAAGTCGAAGTTGCGATGGCACGCGCCTACAACAGGTGGCTGACGGACAAGGTGCTGCCGTCCAATCCGCGCGTCCGATCGATGCTGTATCTGCCATTCAACGATCCCGAAGCGACCTATCAGATGGTCAAAGAGTATGGCCACAAGGCCGGCGTGATCGGCTTCATGGTGGTCTCGACTCGCTACAAGCCGGTTTACGACAACGCCTTCATGAAGACCTACGCGCTGCTCGAAGAACTCGGGCTGCCACTTTCGTTCCACGCCTCGTATCACTGGAACGACCAACTGGTCTCGATGACCAACCGCTTTATCACCGCGCATGCGGTCGGCTTCACCTTCTTCAACGCCGTGCATTGCGCGAACTGGATCGTCAATGGGCTTCCAGAGCGATTTCCAAAGCTGAAAGTGATCTGGATCGAGTCGGGGCTGGCCTGGATTCCCTGGCTGATGCAGCGGCTCGACAATGATTACCGGATGCGGACCTCGGAAGCGCCGGCCCTGAAAAAGCTGCCAAGCGAATACATGCGTGACATGTTCTACACCACGCAGCCGATGGAAATGGTCAATAACCATGAGGCGCTCGAACTGACGTTCAAGATGATCAAGGCCGACACTCAGCTCTTGTATTCGTCGGACTACCCGCACTGGGACATGGACCTGCCGAGCACAATCTGGGATCTGCCGTTCCTCAGCGAACAATCGAAGCGCAACATCCTTGGCCTTAACGCCAAACGAATCTTCAGTCTGGATGTCTCGGACCGTTTTCCGAACGAAAAGAAATCGAAAGACGCCCTTGTCGATACCTGGAAACAGGACGTCGTACGGGCCTGATTGCCGCAAACAGACACAACATAATCTCGGAGGGAATAATGCTCGATAAGGTTGAACAGCCGTCAGGGCTGCAGGCGTTCGGGATGTATATCAACGGTGCGTCGGTCGGCGCGTCGAACGGCAAGATCATGGAGAGCCTCAATCCCTATTCGGGGAAACCGTGGGCGACAGTGCCGGACGGTACCAGGGACGATATCAACACCGCGGTGGCGGCGGCGCGCGCGGCTTTTGACCGCGGCCCCTGGAGCGAGATGACCGCGACGCAACGTGCGGCGTTGTTGCGCAAGCTTGGCGATATCATCAAGCACGATGCGGAGGAACTCGCGCGCTGCGAATCGCGCGATAACGGCAAGCTCTACCGCGAGATGCTCGGTCAGTGGCAATATATCCCCGAATGGTTCTACTATTACGCCGGGATGGCCGACAAGCTGCAGGGCGACACGGTGCCCTCCGACCGGCCGAATTTCTTCATCTATACACGCCGCGAACCGGTCGGCGTAGTCGGCGCCATCACGCCGTGGAATTCGCCCGGACTTCTCCTTGTCTTCAAGCTCGCACCAGGTCTCGCCGCCGGCTGCACCTTCGTCGTCAAACCGTCGGAACACACGCCGGTGTCGACGCTTGAACTCGCCAAACGCATCGAGGAAGCTGGATTTCCGAAGGGCGTGTTCAATGTCGTGACCGGGCAGGGCGCCATCGGCGCGGCCCTGGTCGAGCATCCCGACGTCGACAAGATCGCATTCACGGGCGCCACGTCCACCGGCAAGGCGATCGCTGCATCCGCCGCGCGCAACCTGACGCGAGTGTCGCTCGAGCTCGGCGGCAAGTCGCCCAACATCGTGTTTGCCGACGCCAATCTTGATGTCGCGGCCAATGGCGCCATCGCCGGAATTTTCGGCGCCACGGGACAGACCTGCATGGCGGGTTCGCGCCTTCTGGTGCAGGAAAGCGTTCACGACGAACTGGTCGAGCGGCTGGTGGAACGCACCAAATCGATCCGTCTTGGTGACCCAATGGACGTGGAGACCGAAATGGGGCCGGTCGCCAACGAGCCGCAATTGCGCAAGGTGCTGGAATATATCGACATCGCCAAGAAGGACGGCGCGCATCTGGCCTATGGCGGCCGGCAGGATCCCGAACTTGGCGGCATGTTCGTGCAGCCGACGATCTTCACTGACGTCCACAACCAGATGCGGATCGCGCGCGAAGAAGTGTTCGGCCCGATCCTGAGCGTCATCAAGTTCCGCGACGAGGAGCACGCCGTCGAGATCGCCAACGATACGCGTTTCGGTCTTGCCGCCGCGGTCTGGACGCAGAACATCCATAGGGGACATCGCGTCGCGCATCGTTTGCGCGCCGGCACGGTGTGGATCAATGCCTATCGGGTGGTTTCGTTCGCCACACCGTTCGGCGGCTTCAAGGAAAGCGGTATTGGCCGCGAGAACGGCATGGACAGCATTCGCGATTTTACCGAGACCAAATCGGTTTATGTCGAACTGTCGGGCGAGCCGCGCGATCCGTTCAAGCTTGGGTGATCACTTCAGATCGGCCTGCAAGGCCTGGCCGACGCGCTTGATTAGCCAGTTCTTGAACAGCTGGACCTTGCGCTGCTCGGACGAGCGCACCGGCCAAACCACGTGATAACTGAACATCGACCGGGCGCGGATCGAGAACGGCTCGATCAGGCGCTCGGCGGCGAGATCGGGGCCGACAACGCCGGAGCGGCCGAGCGTAATGCCGAGACCATCGATCGCGGCCTGCAGCGAGGTGATCATATAGTCGCAGGTAATCTCGGACTGGAATTTCATCTCGCTCATCTTTGCGGTCTCGAGCCAGAACGGCCATTCGTCACGCAGGATGACCGACGAGGTGCGGATGATCGTATGCTGTTCGAGATCATCCGGTGTCTTCAGCGCAGGGCCGTTCTCGAGCAAGCGCGCGCTGCAAACCGGGAAAACCTCTTCGTCCGCAAGTTTCTCCGAGACCATTCCCATCCAGTCGCCCGCGCCGTGCCAGATCGCGACGTCGAAGTCGTGGTGAAAGTTGTTCTCGAACGACTGGATCGTCCGCAGCTTGAGCGAGATCGAGGGATGTTGCGCGCGAAAATCATGCAGATGCGGCAACAGCCGCTTGATCGCGAACAGGCCGAGGCACTGCACCGTCAGCATGTTCTCGTCGCTCTGGTCGGTGGCGCGATCGGTCGCGGCCGAGATCTCGATAATCGCGGCGCGCACCGAGCGCAGATAAACCTCGCCGACCTCGGTCAGCGCGATCATGTTGGCGTTGCGCACGAACAGCTTTACCTGGAGCAGGTCTTCCAGATTCTTGATCTGGTGACTGATCGCGGTCTGGGTCAGGTTGAGTTCGATCGCCGCGCGCGTGAAGCTCAGATGGCGGGCCGCGGCCTCGAAGGCCCGCAGGCTCATCATGGATGGCAGACGATTTCTCATGGCCTCGCTTAGATGGGTTCTAATGGCTCTGCAAGCAGATGCCGGCCCGAGCCGTAAATGTAAACTAATGACCTCATTCATTTTACTCATTTGGTTAAGCCGCCTGGTTGCCGGGTAAGATGAACAAAAGGGAGCGTGGCGCGGAATGGACGGCGATTCGGCGGAGCATTTCGATTACGTGATCGTCGGTGCCGGCTCTGCGGGTTGCGTGCTTGCCAACCGCTTGTCCGCCGATTCCGCTATCCGCGTATGCCTGATCGAGGCTGGCGGCACCGACTGGTATCCGTGGATCCATATTCCGGTCGGGTACTTCTATACATTCGATAATCCCCGAACCGATTGGCGTTTTCGTACCGAGCCCGATGCGGGGTTGAACGGACGCAGCATCAAGTATCCCCGCGGCCGCGTGCTCGGCGGCACCTCGTCGATCAACGGCATGGTCTATATCCGCGGGCAGGCGGCCGACTACGACGGCTGGCGTCAGCAAGGCAATGTCGGCTGGTCCTGGAACGACGTGCTGCCATACTTCCGGAAATCCGAGGACCAGGCGCGCGGGGAAAGCGAAGCGCATGGCGTCGGCGGGGAGCTCCGGGTGGAGGACCTGCGGGCATCCTGGGAGGTGCTTGATGCATTTTGTGAGGCGGCAGTGCAAACCGGCATTCCCCGAACCGCCGATTTCAACGGTGGCGACAATGAAGGTGTGGGCTATTTTCAGGTCACGCAAAAGAATGGCCGCCGCATGAGCACGGCGCGGGCGTTCCTCAAGCCAGCGCGACGCCGTCCGAACCTGACCGTGTTGTCCAATGCCCATGCCAAGCAGATTCGTTTCGTGGGCAAACGCGCAGCCGGGCTAGAATACCGACGAAAGGGCGTGGATGGTTATGTCGCGGCCGATCGGGAGTTGATCCTGTCGGCCGGTGCGATCGGCTCGCCGCATCTGCTGATGTTGTCGGGCGTGGGCGATGGGGGCGCCGTCGGCAGCCACGGCATCGGTCTGGTGCATCATCTGCCGGGCGTCGGCGCCAATCTGCAGGACCATCTCGCGGTCCGTACCATGTACAAGGTCAGCAATACAACGACGCTGAACGAGCAGGCGTCCAGCCTGAGCGGCCGGGTTCGGATGGGACTGGAGTATCTGCTGCACCGGCGTGGGCCGCTGACGATTCCTCCCGCTCTCGTCACTGCATTCGTAAAGAGCGACCCGTCGCGCGCGACGCCGGACCTGCAATTCGTGTGTTATCCCCTGACCTACGACACCACCGGCGATCCGCCACATAAATTTTCTGGATTTACCGCGGGCATCTGCCTGCTGCATCCGGAAAGCCGCGGCAGCGTGACGCTGAAATCCGCCGATCCGTTCGCAGCGCCGGCGATCAAACTGAATTTTCTCTCAACCGTCGGAGATCGCGCAACAGCGGTGGCCGGCGTCAAGGCGATACGCAACGTATGTGCCGCGCCCGCGATGCAAAAGTTTTCACCCGTCGAGTTTGCGCCGGGTCTCGGCTACCAAAGCGATGCGGAATTGTCCGACGGTATCGGAAAGATCGGTGCGACCATCTTCCATTCAGCGGGCACCTGCAAAATGGGAACCGATGACAGGGCGGTGGTCGATGCGCGCCTGCGGGTCCACGGCATCGATGGGCTGCGCGTGGTCGACGCTTCGATCATGCCTACCATCATTTCGGGCAATACCAATGCCACCACTATCATGATCGGCGAAAAAGCATCCGACATGATCCTCGAAGACCGCCGAGCGTAGCTGCGGCGGCTGTCGTTCGCTGGTTCATGAGGGCAGTGGCTTGCCGTTGGTTTCGGGCAACATCAAAACCGCGATAATACCGACGATATAGATCGACGACAGGATCATCGCTGCCTTGCCGTAACCGCCAAAGGCGACGATCATTGAGCCCGCAAGCAGCGGGCCCATGAAGGCAATGAAACGCGGCGCGTTGAACGCGAATGCCAGAGCTGTCGCGCGCATCCGTGTTGGATAGAGCTCGGGCAGCCAGACCGGCATCCAGGTATACTGGCCGTTGGAGAAGATCGCGTTGGCGAAGGCGAGCAGCAGCAATAACTTCAAGTCGCTGGTGAAAAAGAACAGGACCGGCGTCAGCAGCAAGGCGCAGACGAAAAATGCAAACGTAACCGGCTTGCGGCCGAAGCGGTCAGCAAGGAAGCCGAGGCTGATATAGCCGGTAATCGAGCCGACCGTGTAGGCCATCCCGGCATAGCTTCCCCATTGCGCCGCATTCAGGCCTTGGCCGTTGGCGAGCGATCCGACAAAGGGCGGCACCCAGGTCGAGATGCTCCAGAAGCCGACCGTGGTCGTCAGCGACATCAGGAACACGATGATCGTGCGCTTGCGGCTGTCGGCATCGGCGAACAGATCGAACAGGGTGAACCGTACCAGGCTTGTATCGGTGTCAGAAAGCGTGGAGCCGCTTTTGCGCCGGTCCTGCGCCGCCTGCCGCTTGCGGTTGGTCTCTTCCCAAAGTTTTGATTCCGGAATGGCGCGGCGGATCCACAGTGTCAGCAGCGCCGGCAGGACGCCGATCAGGAACATGTAGCGCCATGAATCCGGTCCAAGCGGCGCGACAAACAGCCAGACAAGCGAAGCGACGAAGAAGCCAATTCCAAGCCCGCACTGCATCAGGCCGGCGCCCTTGCCGCGGGCATGATCGGGCCATAGTTCCGCGATCATCGAGCTTCCCGTCGCCCATTCCGATCCCACGGCGACGCCGACCAGGAAGCGCGATACGGCAAATGAAATCCAGCTGAACGAAAAGGCCGACGCGCCGGTGAGAACTGAATAGGCGATGATCGAGACGATCATGACGCGCTTGCGGCCGAAATAATCGGCGGCGATGCCGCCGAACATGCCACCGATACCCCAGCCCAGCAGATTGATACCGATGATGGCGCCGATATAGAACGGGATCTGGTCGTGCAGCGACGGGTCGAGCAATTGTCGCAGCGCCGGTCCCGCGGTTAGGATGAGCGCATAGTTCTCAAATCCGTCGAACAGCCAGCCGAGATTGGTCGCGATCAGCACGTTCCACTGTTGACGGCTGAGCGAGCGGTACCAAGGTCCCTGACCGGTAACAGGAGAGGCGGCGGCGTCGATGGTCATGGAGAAGCCCTTTTTCTGCAATCAGGCAATTTCGCGTGCGCGCATTTTGATCGCGGCCGACTTCACCGCCTTGATGATCTCGGGATACGCGGCGCAGCGGCAGAGATTCCCGGCCAGATAGTCGCGAATTTCCGCCTCGTCCGGATCGGGATTTGATTCCAGCAATTGGTGGGTCATCAGGATAAAGCCCGGCGTACAGAAGCCGCACTGGAATGCGGCTTCTTCGATGAACGCTTCCTGGACCGGGCTGAGCGTGCCGCCGGCATCCAGCCCCTCGATCGTGGCCACGTTGGCGCCGTCGACCAGCAGCGCGAGTGTGAGGCAACCGGAGACGGCGATATTGTCGACGATGACCGAGCAACAACCGCAAAGCCCTTGGCCGCAGCTTTCACGGGCACCGAACAGGTCGAGACGCCGAAGCAGGTCGACCAGATTGTCTTGCGTGCTGACCACGACCTTGACCGGCCGGCCATTCAGCTTGAAGTGAATTTGTCGATCGGAACTCGTCATCACCAGTCTCGCTTTTTCGGGTGGAGCGCCTGGATGCCACGCAGAACGGCCTCCGGCGTCAGCGGCAATTCGGTCAACCTGACGCCGACGGCGTCGTGGATGGCGTTGGCAATCGCGGGCGAAACGCCGAAGGTGGCGCTCTCGCCCACACCTTTGGAACCATAGGGACCGTTGGTCTGGTCGGACTCCACGATGTCGTTGGCCATGATCCAGGGTACGTCGTGGATGCCGGGGATCTTGTAGTCCGCGAAGGAGGCGTTGGTGACCTGCCCGGCGTCGAATTCCATGTTCTCGAACATCGTGAACCCGAGCTGCATCAGCGCCGCGCCGGACAACTGGGTCTCGACAACCTTCGGATTGAGCGCGCGGCCGAGGTCGGCGGCGTTGTACATCCTGGGCAACTGAACATGGCCGGTTTCGGTATCGACCTCGACCTCGACGCCGGTGCCGCCGATCATCCAGAACGGCGTGACATTCTCTGACAATCCGGTCTTCAGATCGGGCGATGAATATTTCGGTATGAAACTTCCTACGCCAATTACGTTGCCGGCCTGCATGCCGTATTTTTTTACAAAGAGTTCACGCCACGGAAGATTAGAGCCAGGTACGATGTCGAGGCTGCGGGCGAGCTCGGCGAGTTGATCGCGTGCGTGTTCGGCAGCGTGCTTCACGGCGTGGCCCATGTGGAAGGTTGAGCGCGACCCCAGCGTTGCCATGTCGTAAGGCGTGAAATCCGTGTCGGGATGGACCACGCGAATGTCCTCGGCGCGAATGTTCATCGTCTCCGCGACGATCTGGGCCATGGCCGTATCGGAACCCTGTCCCATGTCGACCGCGCCCATGGTCAGGCTGACGCTGCCGTCGGCATCGACCTTCACAATGGCAACCGAGGTGGTGGGAGAGATCGAAGCCTTGAAACCGACCGCGATGCCGCGACCGCGGCGGAGATGACCCTTACCGCGATCGAAGGGGGCGCTCCAGTTCATGCGCTCGGCGATCTTCTCCAGCACCAGGTCGATGGCTGCGTCGCGCATTTTGGTGCCGGTGGCCTGCGGGCGGCCTTCGCGCAGAATGTTCTTGCGGCGAAATTCCAGAGGATCGATCCCCAATTCACACGCGATCAGGTCGGTATGGCTTTCATAGGCCCATACCAGTTGCGGAATGCCGAAACCGCGAAGCGCGCCGGCCGGCGGGCGGTTGGTGTAAAGCGAGTAGGAATCGATCACGACGTTGTCGATATCGTACGGTCCGGGCGCGGTGAAGCCGGACTTTTGCGTGACGCGCGGCCCGATATCGGCATACGCGCCGCCGTTCCAGAAAACTTCGCAGCTTCGGCCGGTGACGCGGCCTTCTTTTGTCACCGCGCTTTTGATGCGGAATGTGGTCGCATGCTTGGTAATGGTATAGAACTGCTCTTCCATCGAGAGCGAGAGTTTCACCGGCTTCTGCACCAATAGCGCCAGCGCAGCCACCAGCGCTTCCAGTTTGATATAGAGTTTGGCGCCGAAACCGCCGCCGAGGTACGGCACCTTCACCCGCACCCGATTTTCCGGCCAGCCGAGCAGCCGTGAAATCTCCATGCGGACGAAGGATGGACTCTGCGACGCGGTATAGATGGTCAGCATGTCGTCGCGCGGGTCGGCGGCGGATACCATCGGTTCGAGCGGCGTATGCATTACCTGCTGGGTACGAAACTCGTGCTCCATAACATGTGCTGCCTCCCGGCATGCTTGCTCGAAGTCGCCACGACGCAAGTGATAATCGAGCGCGATATTGGTATCGCGCTTGCCGACCAGGTGCTTGAGGTCGGCGAACGTGCCGGCCGGCTTGAGCACCTCATGGACCTTGGCTTCCGAGGTCATCGCCTCGATTTCGTCGTAGACAGCCGGAAGCTCTTCGTACTCGGCAGT
>Ga0193743_1002146_pt1 | contig 14155 bp, 14 predicted proteins | sample L2c2metaG_FD_143038 | JGI IMG/M metagenome (GOLD analysis project Ga0193743, IMG submission 143038) | Soil microbial communities from a riparian zone of the East river system, Colorado, United States - L2c2 | ecosystem: Environmental > Terrestrial > Soil > Riparian zone | place: USA: East River... | reverse complement strand
ACACCGTCGAAGGGTCGGCCGAAGGGGATCGGGAAAGCAGTCGTGCCCGCAGCCGCTCACCCTCGGCCACCGGAACCGCGTCCAGGCTCAACCGGCCTTCCTTGGTGCTGCTCGAGCCGGTGCCGATCTCCACCACGGTGAGGCCGAAGATCCGGTGCGCCGGATTCGCCCGCAGGTCCACCGTGCGCACCCGGTCGCGGCGCAACGACCGCTGCTCGCGGTGGATCAACCCGCCACGCAGCTCCACCCGCTCCTCGCCGACCCGGTAGCGGACCGTGGCCCACCGGGTCACCCCGATGCCCAGCACGACGAGCACCGGGACGAGCGCGGCGAGCAGCTGCCAGCCGCCCTGGCCCTGGCCGCTGATCAACAGCACCACCACAACCGGGATCAGCGCGCCGGCCTGCCGCAGCGGGAACACCGCCAGCACCCGAGGGTCCAGCCGCTGCCAGGCGGCCTCGGTGAGCTCCGCGCCCTCCGAGCGTGGTTCGACCGTCACGTGGCATCCCCGGGGTGGCTCTGGGTGATCTCGGTGAGCCGGCGGGCCAGCGCGGCGGCGGCGTCCGCGTCCAGCCCCTCGATGCGCACCGGTCCGGCCGAGGACGCGGTGGTGACCGTGACGGTGGCCAACCCGAACAGCCGCTGCAGCGGGGAGAGCGCGGTGTCGATGGTCTGGATCCGGGAGATCGGGGCGATCCGCCACTCCAACCGCAGCCAGCCGGACAGGGTGTACACCGCATGCTCGTCGGCTTCCCACCGGTGCACCCGGTAGCGCCAGCGCGGCATCACCACCACGTAGCCGGCGCCCAGCACCGCGGTCGCCACCATTGTGCCGACCCACCAATCACCACCGATGAACACCAGCGCGAGGACCTGCGCCAGCAGCAGGCCGCCCACCTCGAGCAGCGCGCGCACGGTCCACCAGTGCGGTGCGCGGTGATCCACCCGGTGCGCCGGCGGGCGGAGCGGCGGGGCTGACGGGGTGAGGTCCACCTGGCCACTCTGCCGAATCCCGGCCGCGTCAGCCCACCCGACGCGCCCGAGACCCGAGCCCGAGGGCAGGCCGAGCCCGAGGGGCGGGCCGCGGCGGGAGGGGGCGCTCGGGGCGCTCGGGGTTGTGCGGCGGTGAGCTTGTATTGGCTGGACGTTATATAGGCTATACGTGATACTGGGAGCCGTGGACGTTTTTGAGGTGGTGGCCGAGCCCAGCCGGCGGGCGCTGCTGGACCTGCTGGCGGGTGGCGAGCGGTCGGCCGGCGAGCTGGTCGCCACGCTGCCGCACCTCACCCAGCCGGCCGTGTCGAGGCACCTGCGGGTGCTGCGGGAGGTCGGGCTGGTCGAGGTCCGGCCGGATGCCCAGCGGCGGATCTACGCGCTGCGCCCGGACGGCCTGGCGGAGATCGACGAGTGGCTGGGTAGGTACCGCCGCTACTGGGCGGCGCACCTGAACGCGCTGGAACGGCATCTGGCCCAGACCCACGGCGGCACCGACCCACACCAGCGGGAGGACGCACATGAATGAGCGCACCGGGTCCCTGGCGATTGACGGCGACCAGGCCACCATCACCTTCGTCCGGCATCTGCCGTACCCGGTCGAGGCGGTGTGGGCGGCGATCACCGATCCCGATGCCCGGGCGGCCTGGTTCGGCGAGACCAGCATCCAGCCGAGGGTGGGCGGCCGGATCGAGATGGTGGCGAGCGAGCCGCCGGTGCCGCCCGAGCAGAAGCGGATGACCGGCCGCATCCTGGTCTGGGACCCGCCGAAGGTGCTCGAGCACGAGTGGCGCCAGCCCATCGTGGAGGACAGCGTGGTGCGCTACGAGCTGGCCAGCGAGGGCGCCGGCACCGTGCTGACCTTCACCCACCGAGGGCTGGGGGTGCGCAGCGCCACCGGCTTCACCCCCGGCACGCACGCCTTCCTGGACCGGCTGGAGGCGCACTTGGCCGGCCAGCCAGTGCCCGGTTGGCAGCGGCGCTACGCCGAGGTGTCGGTCCAGTATCCGAGCTGGTCGGGAACTACGCGCTGACCAGTAGCAGGGCGGTTCGGCCCGGCACGGTGATCGTCTGGCCGGGGGAGAGCGGGTGCGGGTCGGCCGGGATGCCGTCCGGTTGGCCGCTGTCCAGCACCGGGGTCAGCGCGATGTCCGGGAGCACGTAGGAGATCGGGTCGGCGCCGCTGTGCAGCACCAGCAGCCAGTCCTTGCTGGCCAGCATGCCGAGGGTCCGTGCGTCCGGGTTGTGCCAGTCCCCGTCGTCCATCGGGCGGCCGTCGGCGTGCCACCACTGCACGTCCGCCGGGCCGAAGAACCGGTTGCGCCCGGGGGCGTGCTCGGAGTTGCGCAGCTCGATCAGTCGGGCGGTGAACCTGGTGAGCGCCTCGGCGTCCGGGTCCGGTGACCAGTCCAACCAGGACAGCTCGTTGTCCTGGTTGTAGGCGTTGTTGTTGCCCCGCTGGGTGCGCCACCGCTCGTCGCCGGCGGTCAGCATCGGGGCGCCGGTGGACAGCAACAGGGTGGTGAGCATGGCCCTGGCGGTGCGCAGCCGGTCGGCGCGCACCTGCCGCTGGTCGGTCTCGCCCTCCACGCCGAAGTTCTGCGACCGGTTGTCCTCGGTGCCGTCCCGGTTCCGCTCGCCGTTGTCCTCGTTGTGTTTGCGCTGGTAGGAGACCAGGTCGCGGAGGGTGAAGCCGTCGTGCGCGGTGACGAAGTTGACCGAGGCCCAGGGCCGCCGGCCGGACAGCGCGTAGAGGTCCTCCGAACCGGTCAGCCGCCAGGCCAGGTCGTTCACCCCGGATGCACCGCGCCAGAAGTCCCGCACGGTGTCCCGGTAGCGCCCGTTCCACTCCGACCACTGCACCGGGAATCCGCCCACCCGGTAGCCCTCGCCGGTGGCATCCCACGGCTCGGCGATCAGCTTCCGGTCCGCCAGCACCGGGTCGGCGGCGATCATGGTGAGCAGCCCCGCGTTCGGGTCGAAAGCCCCGCCCCCTGGCCGGCCCAGCACGCTGGCCAGGTCGAACCGGAAGCCGTCCACGCCCAGCCCGGCCCAGTAGCGCAGCGAGTCGCACACCAGCCGGGCCACCATCGGTGAGCCGGGATCCATCGTGTTGCCGCAGCCGGTCACGTCCACCAGCTGACCGCGGTCCCCGTGCACGTAGTAGCCCGGCGCGTCCAGGCCGCGGAAACTCAGCGTCGGGCCACCGGGGCCGCCTTCGCAGGTGTGGTTGTAGACCACGTCCAGGATGACCTCGATGCCGGCGGCGTGCATCGCGGCGACCATCGTGCGGAACTCGGCGATCTCCTGCCCGGGCACCGAGGCGTACTCGGCGTGCGGGGCCAGGAAGCCCAGGCTCGAGTAGCCCCAGTAGTTGCGCTGGCCCCGGCGCAGCAGCCCTGATTCGTCGACGAACGTGTGCACCGGCAGCAGCTCGACGGCGGTGATCCCGAGCGAACTCAGGTGCTCGATCACCGCCGGGTGGGCCAGGCCGAGGTAGCTGCCGCGCTGCTCGGGCGGCACCTCGGGGTGGGCCCGGGTGTGGCCCCGCACGTGCAGCTCGTAGAGCACCGTGTCGGCCCACGGCACCTTCGGCCGGGACCCCGGATCCGGGCCACCCGGGGGACCGGTGAGCACCGACACCGGCACCGCGCCCAGGGAGTCCGCCGTGCTCGGCGGTCCGAACATCGGGTCGCCGGAGTAGCCCAGCGCCGCGTCCAGGTCGGTCAGCCGGCCGGTGATCCGCCGGGCGTACGGATCCACCAGCAGCTTGGCCGGATTGGCCCGCAACCCGGCGGCCGGCTGGTAGCGGCCGTGCACCCGGTACCCGTACTGCTGGCCGGCGGTGACCCCGGTCACCACGCCGTGCCACACCCCGAACGTGCGCTCAACAAGCTCCACCCGCCGCTCGGCCGGGGGCCCACCGCTGGCATCCGGCTCGAGCAGACACAGCTCCACTGCCTCGGCCGAATTGGACGCAACCGCGAACCGGGCACCACCCTCGATGAGGTTGGCGCCGAGCGGGAAGACTGCGTCGGCCGGCGGCGCGGCGGGGCGTGCGGTGCGCTCGTCGGACGACATCATCGGTAAGGATAGGGCCCGTGGGCCAGCACAGCGAGCAGAGCGATCTCACCGACCTCGTCATTCGGATGGACGACGTATCGGTGCGCCGCGGCCCCACCACACTGCTGCATGACGTGGACTGGTCGGTGGAGCTGGACGAGCGCTGGGTGGTGCTCGGCCCGAACGGCGCCGGCAAGACCACGCTGCTGCGGATGGCGGCCGCCGAGCTGCACCCCAGCTCCGGGTCGGTGCACGTGCTCGGCGAACAGCTGGGCCGGGTGGACGTGTTCGAGCTGCGGCCGCGCATCGGGTTCTGCTCGGCCGCGCTGGCCGGCCGGGTGCCTGGCGACGAGATCGTCCGGGACGTCGTGGTCAGCGCCGGCTATGCGCTGCTCGGCCGGTGGCGGGAGCAGTACGACACGCGGGACCTGAACCGCGCCGAGTGGCTGCTCGACGCGCTGGGGATGCGGCCGCTGGCCGGGCGCCTGTTCGGCACGCTGTCGGAGGGTGAGCGCAAACGGGCGCTGATCGCCCGGGCGCTGATGGCCGATCCGGAGCTGCTGCTGCTGGACGAGCCGGCCGCCGGACTCGACCTGGGTGGCCGGGAGGACCTGGTGGCCCGGTTGTCCATGCTGGCCGAGGACCCGGACGCGCCGGCCAGTGTGCTGGTCACCCACCACGTGGAGGAGATTCCGCCCAGCTACACCCACGGCCTGCTGCTGCGCGGCGGCGAGGTGGTCGCGCAGGGCCTGCTCCCGGACGTGATCACTGGGCAGAACCTGTCCCAGGCGTTCGGGCTGCCGCTGCGGGTGCGCTACGAGGACGGGCGGTACACCGCGCGCCGGGGGTAGGGTCCCCTCTGATCACCCGTGAGTGGCAAGTGGTCCGATGAGACCACTCGCCACTCACGGCCGAGGCAAGGAGGCGCGCGGCGTGGCAGAGTTCGTCAGGCTCGAGGTGGACGGCCCGATCGGCACCATCCGGCTGGAGCGGCCGCCGATGAACGCCCTGAGCAAGCAGGTCCAGGAGGAGATCCGGGCCTGCGCGCTGGAAGCCACCGAACGCGCCGACATCCGGGCGGTGATCGTCTACGGCGGGGAGAAGGTGTTCGCCGCCGGCGCGGACATCAAGGAGATGGCGGCCATGTCCCACGTGGACATGGCGGCCAGGGCGCGCGGGCTGACCTCGTCGCTGACCGCCGTGGCAGACATCCCCAAGCCGACCGTGGCCGCGATCACCGGGTACGCCCTGGGCGGCGGGTACGAGCTGGCGCTGTGCTGCGACCGGCGGATCGTCGGGGACAACGTCAAGGTCGGCCAGCCGGAGATCCTGCTCGGCATCATTCCCGGCGCCGGCGGCACCCAGCGGCTCACCCGACTGGTCGGCGCGGCCAGCGCGAAGGAGATCATCTACTCCGGCCGGTTCGTCGGCGCCGAGGAGGCGCTGGCCATCGGCATGGTGGACCAGGTGGTGGCTCCCGACGACGTGTACGCGACCGCGCGCGGCTGGGTGGAGCAGTTCGCCGAGGGCCCCGCGCTGGCGCTGGCGGCGGCGAAGAAGGCCATCGACGGCGGACAGGACGTCGACCTGCACTCCGGGCTGAATCTGGAGAGCGAGCTGTTCGCCGCGCTGTTCGCCACCGAGGACCGGGCCAGTGGGATGGAGTCGTTCCTGGCCAGCGGGCCGGGCAAGGCCACCTTCACCGGCCGCTGAGCGGCAGACGCATAGGCTCTTACTCATGAGTAGTGATCCGGCGCCGAATCCGCACGCCACCGCCGAGCAGGTGGAGGCCGCCCGGCGGGACCCCAAGCTCGCCAACGTGCTGTACCACGACTGGGAGGCCGGCTCCTACGACGAGAAGTGGTCGATCTCCTACGACGAGCGCTGCATCGACTACGCCACCGGCCGCTTCCAGTTGGTCGCCGGCTCGCGGGGATGGCCCTACGGCCGGGCCCTGGAACTGGGCTGCGGGACCGGGTTCTTCCTGCTCAACCTGATGCAGGGCGGGGTCGCCGAGCGCGGCTCGGTCACCGACCTGTCCCCGGGCATGGTCCAGGTGGCGCTGCGCAACGCGACCAACCTGGGCCTGGACGTGGACGGGCGGGTGGCCGACGCGGAGCGCATCCCGTACGACGACAACACGTTCGACCTGGTCGTCGGGCACGCGGTGCTGCACCACATCCCGGACGTGTCGGCCGCGCTGCGCGAGGTGCTGCGGGTGCTCAAGCCGGGCGGCAGGTTCGTCTTCGCCGGCGAGCCGACCAAGATCGGCGACTGGTACGCCCGGCTGCTCGGCCGCTTCACCTGGGCGGCCACCACCCAGCTGACCAGGCTCCGCCCGCTGCGGTCCTGGCGGCGCTCCCAGGCGGAGCTGGACGAGTCCTCCCGGGCGGCGGCGCTGGAGGCCGTGGTGGACATCCACACCTTCGACCCCGACGAGCTGGAGGCCACCGCGCGCGCGGCCGGGGCCGACGGTGCCCGGGTGGTCACCGAGGAGCTCTCGGCGGCGCTGTTCGGCTGGCCGGTGCGCACCTTCGAGGCCGCCGTTCCGCCGGGCAAGCTGGGCATGCGTTGGGCGATGTTCGCCTGGCGCACCTGGGAACGGTTGTCCGCGCTGGACGCCGGGCCACTGGGTCGCCGGGTGCCTCGCCGGTTCTTTTACAACGCACTGGTCACCGGCACCAAGCCGTCTCCGGGGCCGCGCTAGCGGAACTGGGCGTTTCCGATTGCGTTCGGCCGACGGAGCCGGGCACTCGGCCGATCGTGGCAACTCGATCACCGCCAGGTAAGAGTGACCAGGTAGCCGGTCACCTGCGACGGGGCGATGAGGTCCGGACGGGTGTACCGGACGCGATTCAGCGGCGCGGGCACCACCGTGATGGAACTATGACGTTCGGCTGGCGGCCGGCGGCTGCCTCCACACGGGTGACGCGGATCTCGGAAGGGACCCAACAGGATGACTGCGACGTACGACGACCCGAGCTCGGTTACGGTCGTCGTGGTCGATGATCACCCGATCTGGCGGGAGGGCGTCGCGCGTGACCTGGCCGCGCAGGGCTTCGTCGTGGTGGCCACCGTCGCCGACTCGTCGTTCACCGCTCGGATCGCGGCGGCCACCCAGCCGAGGGTCGTGGTGATCGATCTTGATCTGGACGAGCTGTCCGCCGTGGAGGCGGTGCGCACCATCGCCAGCACCATGCCGGACACCCGGGTGCTGGTGCTCTCCGAGCGGGCCGAGCACCGGGATGTGCTGGACGCGGTGAAGGCCGGCGCGGCGGGTTACCTGGTCAAGTCGGCCAGCGCGGCGGAACTGGTGGACGCGGTGCGGCGTACCGCCAACGGCGACGCGGTGTTCACCCCCGGGCTGGCCGACCTGGTGCTCGGCGAGTTCCAGCGGCTGGCCGCCGAGCCGGAGCCGGAGGCGACCTCGGTTCCCCGGCTGACCGGGCGGGAGACCGAGGTGCTCAAGCTGGTCGCCACCGGGCTGACCGCGCGGCAGATCGCCAAGGCACTGACCCTTTCGCACCGCACCGTGGAGAACCACATCCAGAGCACGCTGCGCAAGCTGCACCTGCACAACCGGATCGAGCTGGTGCGCTACGCGATCTCCCAGGGCCTCACCGAGTAACCACCGGTGGCTACCTCGGCCCCGCCGCCTGACGCCCACGCCGACCTGGCCCGGCGCACGCTGGACCCGCTCTGGCGTGGGCTGGTCGGCTACCGCGTGCTGGCCTGGTGCTACGCGGCCGGCCTGGTCGCGGTGAGCTATCCGCACTACCGGTCCCCGGGCGGTGCCGTCGCGGTAGTGGCGGTGATGGCGGGCTGGACCGTGCTCACCACGGTGGGTTACCTGCGGCCGTGGCGGATGATCGGCCGGCGCCGGCTGGCCGCGGCGGACGTCGTGGTGACCGCGGCCGCCGTGCTCAGCACCGAGCTGGTGGACACCCCGGACCGGATCGACCAGGGCGCGCCGGTACTGGCCACGGTGTGGTCGGCCGGGCCGGTGATCGCGCTGGCGCTGGCCTACGGCGCGCTGGCCGGGGTGATCGGCGCGCTGCTCGTGCAGGGCGCGGTGCTGCTGGTGCGGGGTCGGCTGGGCACCCCGGAGACCACCGACCTGCTGCTGATGGTGGCCACCGGCATCGCGCTCGGATACAGCGCGACCGTGTTGCGCGGTTCGGTCCAGCGGCTGCGCGAGGCGACCGAGCTGCGCGCGGCGGTGGCCGAGCGGGAGCGGCTGGCCCGGTCCATCCACGACAGCGTGCTGCAGGTGCTGGCCCAGGTACGCCGGCGCGGCGCCGAGCTGGGCGGCCCGGCGGCCGAGTTGGGCGAGCTGGCCGGCGAGCAGGAGGTCGCGCTGCGCACCCTGGTGATCACCGGACCGCCCGCCGCGCAACCGGCCGGCCAGTTGGAGTTGGCCAGCCGGCTGGCCGCGTTGGCCACCGCCAAGGTCACCGTGTCCGCCCCGGCCACCCCGGTGGTGTTGCCGGCGCACACCGCGACCGAGTTGGTGGCCGCGGTCGAGGCGGCGCTGGCCAACGTGCGCCAGCACGTGGGGCCGGACGCGCCGGCCTGGGTGCTGGTGGAGGATCTGGGGGAACGGGTGCTGGTCAGCGTGCGGGACGACGGCCCAGGTATCCCGGCGGGGCGGCTGGCGGCCGCCGAGGCGGAGGGTCGGTTGGGCGTGTCGCGCAGCATCCAGGGTCGGATCGAGGCCGTCGGCGGCGCCGCGCGGTGCGACACCGGCCCGGGGTTGGGCTGCGAGTGGACCTTCGACATACCGGTGCGCGCGAAGCCGGCGGGGCGGCGCTGATGACCCTCACGCCGGAGCCGAGCGTCGACGAGATCACCGTGATGATCGTCGACGACCACCCGATGTGGCGCGACGGGGTGGCTCGGGACCTCGCCGAGCGCGGTTTGCGGGTGGTGGCCACCGCGCCGGACGCGCCGGCCGCCGTCCGGATCGCCACCGCGACCCGCCCCCGGGTGGTGCTGATGGACCTCAACCTCGGCCAGACCCAGGGCGTGGTGGCCATCTCGGAGATCCTCGAGCGGCTGCCGGACACCCGGATCCTGGTGCTCTCCGCGAGTGGCGAGCACCAGGACGTGCTGGACGCGGTCAAGGCCGGGGCGAGCGGCTACCTGGTCAAGTCGGCCAGCATCACCGAGCTGGTCACGGCGGTGGAACGCACCGCGGCCGGGTCGGCGGTGTTCACCCCGGGGCTGGCCGGACTGGTGCTGGGGGAGTTCCGCCGGGTGGATACCGGGGGTTCCGGCGTTCCCGCGGGGCGGGACGAGGACGACCCGGGGTTGCGGCTGACCGAGCGGGAGACCGACGTGCTGCGGCTGGTGGCGAAGGGGATGACCGCCCGGCAGATCGCCGCCCGGCTGGTGCTCTCGCACCGCACCGTGGAGAGCCACGTGCAGAACACGCTGCGCAAGCTGCACCTGCGCAACCGAGTTGAGCTGACCCGCTACGCGATCGAACGAGGCCTCACCGAGGAGCCCTGACACCCGGCGCTCAGCGCACGCCGCCGTCAGGGCGGCTGTTCAGCCGGTGTCGAGGGTGCGCAGGCGGCGCAGGATCTCCGCTTGCAGCAGGGGGATGTCGGCGTCCACCGCGACGTCCACCGGGCGGGATCCGGCGCCGGCCCGGTCGGTGACGGTCAGCCGGCCCCGCTGGTCGCCCGGGGCGCGGAGCACGGCCAGCCGCATCGGTTCGGTGCGCAGCGTGCCGGGCCTCACCGCTTCGAGTACCGCGACCACGTCGTGCAGGGGTGCCGCGTCCGCTCCGGTCTCCGCGCGGAACCGGGCCCGGTTGTGTTCGGCCATCGCGCTCAGCGTCGCCCCGCGCGGCCCGCCGGCGGCCAGCTCCGCCAGCCACTGGCCGGGTACCGCGCAGCGCACGGTCAGATCCAGCGGCACCAGGGTGACCGGCACGGACTGCTCGGCCAGCACCCGGTGGGCGGCCTCCGGGTCGGAGCTCACGTTGAACTCCGGGGTGCCGTCACCCAGGCGTCCACCCATCACAACGATCCGGACGATCTTGGACGTCAGCTCGGGGTGGGCGGCCAGCAGGGACGCGGAGTTGGTGAGCGGGCCGATGGAGACCAGGGTGACCGGCTCCGCCGCGCTCCGGAGCAGCTCGGCGAGCAGCGCCACGGCGTCGGCGGGATGCAACGGGCCGGGCTCGGGCAGCTCCCCGGCGCGCCCGCCGAGCCCGTCCGCGTGGTGCCGCCCGGCGGAGCCCGGGGCCGCCGCGGCCACCAGCGGCCGGTCGGCGCCGGCGGCCACCGGTACGTCGGTCCGGCCGGCCAGGGCGAGCAGCCGCCGCGCGTTTGTCGTGGTGGTTTCCAGGCCGACGTTGCCGAACACCGTGGTGACCGCGAGCAGCCGGGCCTCGGGGCTGCCCAGGCCGAGCAGGATGGCCAGGGCGTCGTCGATGCCGGGGTCGGTGTCGATCACGAACGGCGGGCGCAGGTGTGCTGAGACGGCCGACTCGGGGTGCTGAGAGCGCCGACTCGCCGGAAGAGGAGCCGGCGCTGACCCGGTGCTGGACATCGGGGCAAGCCTGGCACACGACCCTGTGCCGCCCTGTGACGCGGCCCTCCTGTGACCTGGCTAGCAGGGTCGAAACGATTCGATAAAACGTGCCGATACTGGATATGTGCCCGCCGGACAGCGCGGTCCGTTCCCCCGGACGGAACACGGCGACCTCGAAAATCGGCCGCCGGCGTGGCACATACCCACATCCCGGAAGAGGAAAGATGCACACCGACATCGAGCAGCAGCTGCGTGAGCTGCACGACTACTACGCGTTCCAGGTCAACGTGGCCATCGAAGAGGGCCGCGAGCACATGATCGACGGCCTGGTCGCCAGGTACCCCGAGGAAGCCGCGCGGCTGATCCAGGACGCACAGGCGCACGCCGCCTGACCATCTAGCGCCGGGCCCTAGGCTTGTCCACCGTGACGAGCATGTGGGGGTCTCCGGTACGGACCCGGTGGGCGGATTGGCGGCGCAACCGGCGGGATCCCCGCCAGGCCCGGTTCCTCACCATGGCGTCGTTGCGCTGGGTGATCAAGAACCGGGCCTGGACCCCGTGGTACCTGGTGCGCTACGCCCGGCTGCTGCGGTTCCGGCTGGTCAACCCGCACGTGCTGCTGGGCGGCATGGTCTTCCTCGGCAAGAACGTCGAGTTGCACGCCCGGCCCGGGTACGGCCGGTTGGAGATCGGCCGGTGGGTGCACATTGGGGACGGCAACTCGCTGCGCTGTCACGAGGGCTCGCTGCGGGTCGGGGACAAGGTCGTGATGGGCAAGGACAACACGATCAACTGTTACCTGGACATCGAGCTGGGCGCGGCATCGCTGGTCGCGGACTGGGTCTACATCTGCGACTTCGACCACGTGATCGCCGACATCCACCTGCCGATCAAGGACCAGGGGATCGTCAAGACCCCGGTGCGGATCGGCCCGGACTGCTGGATCGGCACCAAGGTGTCCGTGCTGCGCGGTACCCGGGTCGGCCGGGGCTGCGTGCTCGGCGCGCACGCGGTGGTGCGCGGGACCATCCCGGACTACTCGATCGCGGTCGGCTCGCCGGCCCGGGTGGTGCGTAACCGGCGGGAGGACTACCAGGCGGACGCGGCGCGGCGGGAAGCGCTCGCCGACATCGCCCGCAAACACGCCCGCGCCGTCCAGGAGTCCCTCCCGGACAGCTGAGGTCGTGCCCGGGCGGGCTGGCGGCGGTCAGGGGCCGAAGGCGTTGCCGGTGGGGATCTTCGGGCGGCCGATCGGGTCGATCCGGCGGCGGCGGGCGGCGGCGTACACCCGCGCGGTTGCCGCGGCGATCTGGTCCCAGTCGAACTCGGTGCGCAGCCGGGCGCGCGCCGCCCTGGCTCTGGTCTGCGCGGCCTTCGGGTCGTCCAGCACGGCGCGCACGGCGGTCGCGATGCCGGCCACGTCGCCCGGCTCGAAGGACAGCCCGGTCACCCCGTTCCGGACCACCTCGCCCAACCCGCCGGCGGTGGACGCCACCAGCGGCGCTCCGGCGGCCGCCGCCTCCAACGCGACCATGCCGAACGGCTCGTACCGGCTGGGCAGCACCACCGCGTGCACCGCCGCGACCAGCGCGGCCAGCTCCCGATCCGGCAGGTGGCCGACTAGCTGTACCGCCCGCCGCACCCGGTGCGCCCTGGCCTGCTCGATCAGGAAGTCCACGTGCGTGCCATGCCCGGCCACCAGCAGCCGGGTGCCCGGGTGCGCGCGGCGGATCCGGGGCAGCGCGGCGATCAGGTCGTGCACGCCTTTCTCGTACTCCAGCCGGCCGAAGTAGAGCAGCAGCGGCTCGCCGTCCGGGGAGTACCGGGCGCGCACCGCGTCCACCTCGGCTCCGCGCACCCGCCAGCGCCGGGGCTCGATGCCGTTGTGCAGTACCGAGATGTCGCCCCGATCCCGGTCGAACAGCTCGGCCGCCTCGGTGCGCATCGCCTCCGAGCAGGTGATCAGCGCGTCCGCCCGCTGGGCCAGCCACCACTCCACGGAGTGCACCTGCTGGCTCACCACGCTGGACAGCCAACCGGCGTGCCGGCCGGCCTCGGTGGCGTGCAGGGTGACCACCAGCGGCACGTCGAGCTGATCGGCCAGCCCGATCGCGGCGTGCGCCACCAGCCAGTCGTGCGCGTGCACCACGTCCGGCCGCCAGTCATCCAGCCAGCGAGGAGTGGCCCGCACCATGCCGTGGTTCATGCCCAGCGTCCAGGCCACCAGGTCCCGCTCGAACTCCAGGTGCGGGGGATCCTCGGCGACCCGCAACACCCGCACCCCGTCGACCAGCTCATCCTCGGTGGGGTGGGTGCCGGCGTCGGAGCCGGCCGGCTGGCGGGACAGCACCCGCACGTCGTGCCCGGCCGCGGCCAGCCGGCGGGCCAGCGCGTGGACGTGCCGGCCGAGGCCGCCAACGACCACCGGTGGGTATTCCCAGGACACGATGAGCACGCGCATAGGTGGCAACCTACCGGCCGTAATGCACGGAATAGTCGGTTCGGTCCGCCGAATCGGCCAACCATCGGGCGTCCAACTGGCCGAATACCCCGTCCTGACTGTCGTATGTGCCGACCGCGGCCCGTGCCTCGGCCAGCCGGCCGGAGGCGAGCAGTTCGGAGATTTCGGCGACCCGCTGGGCATGCTGCCGGGCCCTGGCCCGCGCGTAGTCGGCGGCCGAGTCCTTGCTCACCATGAACGCCCAGTCGCTGGACAGCGCGAGCAGGGCTTGGCGGGCCAGCCCATCACGGACCCGGTCCCGGCCGAGCCCGCGCGGCTCCAGGCTGGCCTTGGCGAGCAGCCGCCGCTGGACCTCGGCGCCCAGCTCCACCAGGTCGGCCACCAGTTCGCCGTCCCAGACCCGCCAGTCCTTCCCGGAGCCCCAGGAGGAGGCGGGCAGCTCCACCGGCCCGGCCAGCAGCCCGGCGTCCAGCGCGCCGCGCAGCGTGCTCACCCGGACGCCCACCTCGGGCAGCCCGCGCAGCACCTCCTCGAGCCACCCGGGGCCCTCGAACCACCAGTGCCCGAACAGTTCGGTGTCGTAGGCGGCCACCACCAGCGCGGGGCGGCCGTGCTGGGCGGCCAGGTCGGCGAGCCGGTCCCGGACCACGGAGACGAAGTCGGCGGCGTGCTTGCGCACCGCGGCGGCGGCCAGCGCGGGGTCGTAGGGCTTCTTCTGCTCCGGTGGCACACCGCGTCCGGTCACCCGGGCCAGCTTGAGGCCGGAGGAGTGGTCGTAGGTGTGAAAATCCCGGTAGTCCCGGTGCCCCGGATACCCCGCCTTGGGCGACCACACCCGGTAGGTCACCGGTAGGTCCCGCCCGAAGCACACCACGTCGGTGTCCCCGACGGTGCGGCCGAACGCGGTGTCCCCGCGCAGCGCCGGCCCGTCCACCAGGAACCGGCGCACCCCGGCGGCGGCATAACCGTGCTCCATGCCCGGCGCGTAGCCGCACTCCGGCGCCCAGATGCCCGCCGGCCGGGAGCCCAGCCGCAGCGCGGTGTCGGCCAGTCCGGCGCGCAGCGCGAAGTCCCGCACCGCCGGCTCGAGCAGCG
>Ga0193743_1002145_pt1 | contig 14156 bp, 15 predicted proteins | sample L2c2metaG_FD_143038 | JGI IMG/M metagenome (GOLD analysis project Ga0193743, IMG submission 143038) | Soil microbial communities from a riparian zone of the East river system, Colorado, United States - L2c2 | ecosystem: Environmental > Terrestrial > Soil > Riparian zone | place: USA: East River... | reverse complement strand
CAGGTAGATTCGTTGAGACGAAAGGCTGGTGATAGCGCTTGGGATACTATCCGTTCTGCGTACAGGGAACTTTCGTGCGATTCAACCTCATTGGGGACAAAGACGTGGCTGAGGAGGTCACTCTGCTTAGACTCGGTAGTCGTGGACGATTCCAGCTTCGAGGTTGAGAGTTGGCTAGAGCAAAGGGTACCGCTAGGTCATGTAAGGCGTAAAGAGGGTGTCGAGGGAAGATGGATCATTTGCAAAGTTCGATGAAGGTGTATATTCACTTTGTTTCGTCTGTTAATACTATTATTGTGGCATGTCATACAAATCATGATGCTGAACCTCAAGAGTTGGATATCTGACTTCCTGGGCAAACATGAGCAGGATTTCTCGATAATTCAGTTTGTGAGATTGTGGTGGCGCCTCTCTCGATGCTTGCGGCTAAGAGCCAGATAGATAAATCTTGTTCCGTTCATGTTATTTCAGTCTGGTATAGATTAGTAGTACTGTAGAATTACTATGGCTGAATGGCAACCTTGCTGAAGAGATCGGCAAGAGCGTCTGCACTATCAGGTTGATTCTGTCTGATCGGCGTCTTCTCGACCTTGCTTGCTTGCTCCTCTTCGGCCTCCTTCTCGCCTCCTTCTGCCTCCTTCTCCTTCTCCTCCTTCTCCTCCTCCTTTTCTTCCTCCTCTTCCTCCTCTTCCTCATCCGAGGCGAATAGCTTCCCACCTCTCCGCTTCAAGCTTAAAGAAATGTTATCCAGATTCTCGTCATCTTCCTCAACATCATTCCATTGCAACTCTAAAATCTTCAAGCTTTGGAGACCTTTAGAAATGGCCCCAGCGAGCACCGCAAATGTTCTAGTTTCTAGATTGTTATTCTGTAGCTGTAGTGTGTGTAATTTGGGATTCGATCCAAGGGAGAGGGCGTTAATAATTTCTGGGACTTCGCCATCGGCTGAAAGCACACAATCGGAGAGGTTGAGGGTATGAAGATTAGGCCATGACACCATTGCTTCTGCCCAGGTTTCCACGCCTGTCAGCTCGCCGTCGACGGCGAAGGTGTTATCTTGAAGATCGATATATTCGATATCCAGGCATTTGGCCAAACCTTTGGCAAGGGCGGTGATGCCATCCATCCGGATCCCATTCTGTACCATCCGAACCTCGACGAGTGTCCCATGCTCAGCGAAAGCCTCAGCCCATTCCGATGCCGAGCCATTCTCCAAACGATTACGGCCACAGATGACGGTCTTAAGATTCGACTTCTTTCCTTCAGCCTTACTCAACTTGGCTGACGCAAGTAGGGCATTGGCAATGACCTGACCACCGGCTGGACCCAGACCGTTATTATTTAATTTCAAGATCTGGAAACTCCGATTGTGTGTGAGGAAGGAAACCATAGGATCCACAGATCGTCCTCCAAAAGCATTGTCGCTAAGGTTGATCTCAACGAGAGATGTTTTATCTTTGAGTGCGTCGCAGATGGCTGATAGGGCTTGTGGAATTTCAGAGATCAGACGGCCTGTGAAGATATCTGCGAAATCAGCAACCTGTGGAAGCCATGAAGATTAGATCTGATTCGAAAAGGGGTAGAAAAATTCGTTTGTGTACCTTGAGAACCTGGGTTTTTTCAAGGAATTCAGCAAGAGCCTGCGACGCGTCTACGCCGATGGTGTTTCCCCCTAGATGGATCTCCTCAAGTAGAGTGGCATCAATATCTTTCAGATAGGGTTCGATATCCTCCCGGTCGTTGAGTTTTAATCCCCTTCCGTGAAGAGACAGTGTCGACGTTGAAGCCATTATAAACGGGCGCTTAGACACGGTAGAAGGCCTGATTTTTTATTTTATTTTAGGGAATTTGATAATGTCGATCACGTGCGTAATAATCAATTCAAAGATCATTTATGTATACAGGGCTAATATACGCGTATGGAATAATATGAGAAAGGACAGAAATCAATGGCACAATTGTGGCAAGTACAAAAATCAAATGACCGCGTTGATACCCACGTGAATGATTCTTATGCACCGTTAAGTTCTTAGAATGCAGGTTGGTAGGAATGAGGACGTACTCGTCAGCAGGTGTTAACCAATTGGCTGTTTCCGGGAACATAGTGTCTGTTAAAAGACTATCAGCACAAACGAAAATAAAAAAAGTCTACAAAGCTTGAAAATATACCTAGGCGGCGATATATGCCTTCTATCAGGAATGCTCTGAGGTAATTGATGACTGGAGAGATGAAGCCAACGTCAAGTTTTCTAGAAACTACATGGTAATGGGGTGCACTGGCGAAATCGGATGAGACATATCCCAGCTCCAAAAAAAAAGAGAGGACCCACATGTGTGTCGTCATTTGGCCGACCGCCCGAATCTCATCAAGAAGTGTTTGTGAAACCCGAGAATTCAACTGCCTTTCAACGGCACAGATTTTTTCGACCAGATCCTCGCTCTAATCGAGTTCAAACCATAATCAAAAAAGACAGAATAGTAGAGAACAAGTTGATACCAACCCTGACATTGAAGTTATCGCGGAAACCAATGTAGTAGGTTACTCCATAAAATCCTAGAAAACGTTTGAGTATCATGGGCTGTAGATGTAAAGAACAACATACCTTCAACGGTGCGGACTTTGGTTACAACATATCGCTCATCGACAGGTACTCTTGGCAAAGGAATAACGCAGACCGACAAGAATACCTAAGGGGTAGAGGTTGTTAAGTGTGAGATGAAAATAAATCGTTCTTATAAATACGTACTACGACACGAGGAAGAGCAGGCCATTGGCGAACAAAGCCTACCAAGAGACGTGAATTCACCTTTCTATGATCATCAAGAAAGTCAAACTTACCAACGAAAGTATGTGGAACGCCTTTCCCAGGAGCTAGCTTATGGAAAACTGCGAATGTAGGAATGCGTTGAAGATCTTTCCTTTCCTCTACTGCCTTGTCATCTATAGCCATCTCCGGATTTTGGATGTAATAATACGATGTCGGATAGTCGCATTCCAACGAAACCTCATCGTCATCATCAGCTTGTGGTTTCTTCGACTCGTTTGAACGGATGAAGTGTCGAAGGTTCATGCGATTCTGACCATCAAAGTCGTCTTCCAAACCCTATACCAACACATTTAGTACGGAACAAATGCATGATATAAGGGCATTCACCTTGGCCCAAACCCAAAACACCATTATTGTGGTACTAAAAATCAATGAGATTTGATAGATTTGAGGAAGTGGGCCACTTTACAGGACGACACCAATGACCAGCGGTACCCAGGCACCATGTGGTACCTTGTTCAAAGCAGCCCCCCAGAAGAGAGCTGGCGAGCCGTCAATAAAAACGTCCAGCTGCCTTGGGCATGGAACATACCATCGAAGAAACCGAATGTCAGGAAGTACGCAACACCCAAAAATATGGGCAGATGCTTAATAGCGGGGATTTGGATAGCGATGAGCACGCTGGTAGAAAACATGACAGTGGCAACAGCAAAGCCGTAGGCGTTGGCCAGATTTGTAAGGTTAGAGAAGACCGCAACGATCACAATGGTCGCAATCATAAGAGCCCAGTTGAAAGCAGGGATGTAAACCTGACCCTGAATCGTCTCTGAGGTATGCACCATGCGAATAGGTGGAAACGCTTTGCTGTGGATGATTTGCTGGAGAAGACTGAAACTGGCTGTGATCAACGCCTGTGATGCGATGAGCTGTATGGACCGTCAGTAAAGCCCGAACTGTTCGAAATAGACTCCATTACCGTCGCAAGAATAGCGAAGACAAACATGATCCTAAACATTTCAGAATATAAGAGACCGAGTCCCCCCACTAGAGAAGATTCAACTAACCAGAATAATGGACCATTCACTACTCCTGGTATGGAGTTGTAGAAGACATTGGGAAGCACATTTTCTCCATCAACAATCAGACGAGCACCTTGACCCAGGTACGCGAGAACCAAAGCTGGGTAGACAAAAATGCAGAAAGAAAACTAATTCAAAATCCAAAATCAGGTTAAATCACCATCAGTGGTCAAGGCACACACCCGAATAGAAAGTGCATTGAACTGCCCAAGACTAGAAAAGGTGAGACACTATTGCAATGCTTAGGAGATGAAGCTGAAGACCAACTTGGCAAACATTGCTTCACATCCTGTAACGGCAAGCAGGACTCCAGCTAAGATACCATAGTCCTTCGTACGTACAAAGACTGGACAAGCAATTTGAGATTCGAATTCCACAAAACAATCAGGGAAGCTTACGTAGAATAGCGCGTGATGGATCAAAGGCGCGAAATATACCAGGAAAGAAAGTTATATTGTATATACCTGTTCCGATTAACAGAAGGAACCATATGAAGGATACTGTATCAAACTGTCAGATGACGCTGCATTGAACGATCATGGAAAGTACTTGGTGCAAAGGTGAAAGCCAAACGGGACGTTCCAAATTGTTGTACCAAAAAGAGGGCCACTAAAAAGGCCTGTCGTGCGGTTAACGTCAGTCCAAAAAGTTGGTTGAATACCTACGATTGAAATTCCGGTAGTATCTTTGATAATGGCTGGCTTTGCAACTCCTATGCCTACAACAGCGCTCGTGACAGAAACGGCGGGTGTGAAGACACCATCTGCTATGGTAAGACTAGAAACTCTGTTAGACATTTCTGCAAAATTTGATGGAATGACTCACGCAGTACCAAACAGACACTGAAGGCGTCATGTTATCAGCGTACAAGGTTACTCTGTAGGTGCCGCCTACTCACCAATAATAATAGAGGCCATCGAGCCTTCTGCTTGAGCGACCGAGCCACACTTTTACTTTTTCCGAAATAGCTTTCTCCACTCAAGGTACGGTCTTCATCCAAGTTCTGATCTTGTGGGGGGTACAGGGCTTGGAACAATGCAAAAGATCCACCCTCGCCTGTATTAGCGAAGTTAAGCAGCAGCAAGGAGTGTCATATATTATAAATAGCTCACCTTCGTGAGTTCCAAAGTAGAGGGATATGCACACCTGACATGGGTCTAAGTCTAAGTAAAGTCAAGGCAATCAAGAGAGCTTAAATTTACATATTTAAGCAATGGTAACAGGGTGAGAGACCAAATGATGGCACTAATGCCACCAATAATATCTTCTTTCGAAGGAACAGGTCCGGTAGTAGGCCAGATACCGTTCAAGACATATAGTGGCGACGTTCCGATGTCCGAATAGATAATGCCTATAAAACAGATAAAATGTTAGGATAAAAAGTCGCGTAAATACTAGTTCGACATACCAAGAGTCTGGAAGCTGAGCGCAACGAGGGGAAGTCCAGTTAATCGAACAGCTGTCCGCTTTGCATGTAGAGATTCCAAAACTGCAGGTGAAGGCATGAATAGAGCGTGATGCGCGAAAGAGACCTGAGTTGTACATGAGAAAAGATTAATTATATAGTTGTATGATGATTTAACGGACCCCGGAAGGGATGAAAAGATTGCTTCAGAAAACCTTTGAGCTTTTTTTGCTAAACACCCGCGCATCGCCATATTAGCGGGCTGCACATCCGATTGGGGAAGGTTGGTATCTACACAGTTATGTCCTTTTCGTTCCACCTGCATATCAATAGAGAGATATTCCAAAGTAGGCTTTTCGACACAGTGTATTTTAGAAAACGACGTGTCTAAAAGAGAGGTGTACATTAATGGGGTCCTCAACAACTTGCCGTAAAAGGTAACCAATGGCTTATCTACATAGTGAATGGCAAATTTCGCTCAATCGAGAGATTTTAGCCACAAACATGCATTGACAGGCACGATCAAGTGCTTGAACAAACCATAAACTCCTTTACGAAAGGCATGAGCTAAGTCTACAGTATGGCGATCATCATCGACAAAGCCATCTGCCAAGACGCCAATTGCGGTCAATTCGGCAGACAGCCCCGAAGTTGTTCCGGCCAACGGTGAGCTATCTAAGGCCAACTATATATGAACCGGTTAGTTGGTACCCGCTGCCCCTGGCCGCAAAAAAATAAATCCCTCAATCTCGGACAACATTTGACGTCTTCAAGTGTGAGCAAGTATATTATTGTAAAAATTTCCAGATTTACTAAATTTGGGGTTAGGGTAATGAAGGTTATAATCGTTGCCAATTGACAGGGAAATTAGGTTCTGTCAAGCGCCTGTTCGAAGATGATAGTGTTGGGTTTGCTGACGCCTGTGGAAGTGATGTCATATTACCATTTGGGGATTGTGCCTGATTACGTAGTTTGGCAAAAATCGACCTGTTCCGATGGACCGGAGCAGCCTTGTGCGTGCCTATAATCGTCATCTCATTTCTGACACTTCCAATGACCTTGAACAATCAATCGCCTGAAATGATCGATTAAGCAGATTGATCTGCTCGTCAAACTCAAACTCAAGCGGAACTGGTTCTACTGTAATCGACACCGTTGTGCATAGCCAGTGAAGTTGGATTCGAGGCTGGCGACCATGCAGTAATACATTTACAGCATGGTCTACTTACTTACACTCGAAATATCCGTGGATCCGTCGTCGCAGACAGAGGTTAAAAATAGTAGCGGACTGATACTTATAGCTGTACGGGGTACCTCTCCCTCCGTTTTCGGTAATCGATGCTTTACATTAATATATTGATGGCACAATCTCTGCCTACTTACAACAGATATTGCGCCGTTCGTTCATAATTATAATCTTAATTTTTTCGAGCCGTAGTCAAGATATCCATATGACGTACTCATCATCGGCGCCAAATCTTACCCTTTGCTCAACATGAAAATTAGTTATGACACAAGAGTCTTTCATGCCCCAGTATTCAGGTTTACTGTTACTAATGTATCGGCGGATTATCGATAACTCGTCCTCCTCTTCTACTCCTAATACTAGTAATAGTTGTGGGCGTTGTGGAATTGTACACGTGATGTGAAAATATTTATATGGGTCAACGTCGAGAATTCTTCCACCACCAATTCTGTTACCTTTTTTTTTTGTTTCTCTGAAAAAGACTTTCTCGTAGTACATCCAGATTCTGGACTGATTGACTTCAGTACCAAACCATCATGTCTTTCTTTAACTCTCTCAGGTATATTCTGAACCAGGTATTGCCAGATACAATCTGACTTTTTATCTAGTAGGTCTATGGCGCGAGGACAGCGAGGACTCAAACGTGCCCCTACACCCACTTCTGCAACCCTTCCTCAGACGGAGGTCCTGCCTCCAAGTCCAATCATTCCGTCACCCAAAATCGCTGTGGTTACAAAACCCCTGTACCTCTGTAGTCCTTTCGTTGAAGCTGCCTTAGTCAAGGGAAATTTCAAGACGATAGTCATGCTGCCAAAATATGTTGATATTATGGAGTGGGTCGCTGTCAACAGTACGTCGACAAGATAATATAATTCTTACTTACATGCTGACTCCATGGACTTGATAGTTTTTGACTTTTATACAAACTTGAATGAGTTTTATGGTGTTATCACGGAGTGTTGTACTCAGAAAGCGTGTCCTACCATGTCTGCCGGCCAGATGTGCGTCTCTCATTTGAATCCCGTAGTGCTATGTTGTTGACTTGTCCGGTAGGTTGAGTTACACTTGGATGAACCAAGATCGTAAAAGCGTCAACTTGCCCGCACCAACGTATATCGACTACGTAATGACTTGGATCCAAAATTTACTGAACGACGAGGCTACATTCCCTACCAAAGCTGGTGAGTGTCTAGTTGTTCATCTACGTCAAAACGTGATGTTGATATGACTTTCAGGTCATGATTTTCCTCAATCGTTTCCTTCCACTGTGAAACATGTCTACCGACAACTCCTTCGGGTATTCGCTCATATTTACCATTCCCATTTCCAGCAAATCTTGCATCTCAGATGCGAACCACATTTCAACTCTTTGTTTGCACACTTCCTTTCCTTTGGCCGCGAGTATGAACTCTTAGAAGTCAAAGATGTAAGGGGAGCATCATCAGCACCTGTTGGCATTGGGCAGCTGTGGGAGAAATGGCGTGAGATGGGTATCTTAGAGGGTTGAGGTTTTCATTTCTTTGGGGGAGGCAATTCTTCCAACGTTGTTGATCATGGCTATGGTCAATCTCTAAATTATTATTTTACTGCAGGACATTTTTCTTGATCTGTTGGGCCTGCTTAGGCCTTTACGTTTTTCAGTTTCAAGCCGTACAATATTAACTTATGAATAGTGTCTGCCCCGACTTAGATATGTATGTTTAAAATGGAAAACCTTAAATGGGAACGCCTCCGTGCGATCGTGATCAGATCATGTGTTGGAGTCAAAGTTAAACGCCCGTGTAACAGCGAAACCCGAACTTTGACGACAGTTTTCACAGCAAAGCCACAACCATTTGCTATTGGTAGTAAAGGGGCCCAATGTCGTTCTTTGGGTTCGTAGTTCAACCCAGCTCAACCTTCAACGTTGCAAACCCTTCTCACACGCAATTTCGATGATATCCTCTAGCCGCAATCGCCAACCACGCGCTAGAAGATCTCCAACGCCCTCTGGTGGCGTTGTGCCCCGCAACGACCTCAGTGTTTCCCCCTCGCGATCTCCATCGCCAGGCAGCTCAGGAACGAAACCTCTCTACTTATGCAGCCCTTTCGCCGACGCTGCTCTTGTGAAGGGAAACTTTAAGACGATCGTCATCCTTCCTAAATATACTGATATCATGGAGTGGGTTGCCGTCAACAGTGCGTTTCCAGCTCTCTACCTTGCAATCATTTGATTCGATTACTCGTGGACAAGTGTTCGACTTCTACACAAACTTGAACGAGTTCTATGGTGTCATTGCAGAGACGTGTACCCAACATACGTGTCCGACCATGTCTGCTGGGACTTCGTGAGCTACTGTATATACAACAGGACATGTAACGAAACTGATGATTGCCTTTCGATCTGGCAAGATTGAACTATGTGTGGATACATCAAGGTGGCAAGCAGGCAACACTGCCAGCTCCGACGTACATCGACTACGTGATGACATCTATCCAGAACTTGATCGATGACGAAAAGATCTTCCCCACAAAGTCAAGTATGTTGTATCACATCTGATTGAAAAATAAGATAAAAAAAGAGGCTTGCTGACGACAATCCAAGATCAAGCTTTCCATCCCTCATTCCCAGCAACGATTAGGACCGTTTACCGCCAACTTCTACGTGTTTTTGCTCATATCTACCACGCACATTATCAACAGATATTACACCTCCGATTTGAACCTCATTTCAACTCACTTTTCGCTCACTTCCTTGCATTTGGTCGAGAGTATGAGTTGCTGGAGGTACGCGATATTAAAGGAGATCCTACTGCCCCTGTCGGCGTGGGATTGCTCTGGGAACGATGGAAGGAATCTGGGATCCTGGAGAATTAATTCTTTCTAACGAAACTTTTTGTAATATATAAGTACATACTGACTGGATCTCCTTTTTTTTTTCTTCAGAATTTTCTAACTGATGTTCATCAATCTTTTTGGGGATTATACCAGTTTTGCATGGAATAGATTCATCACATTCGTCAACCATATATATGCCAGAGAACACAAATTTATCCATTGAAGGCCAAGTTGAGATATACGCCGATGTTACAATTTCATCAAACCTTTTATGTAAATGTAGGCACAAGAGGAGAGTCGCTTATGTAGACTATTCCCGCAAACAAAGCCATCTTGCAAACCAAAATCTTTCGCCATGGTGCAAAAATAAACTCAACTCCCATTATAGCATCAAGCTCAGCACTAGACCTAGTATAGGGAGCCATAGCGCTACTTTGTGAGCTAAACCCTGACTGAGCGCATCACTCGTGGACGTAGCCGAAGTGGCAGCAGATGATGTGGTGGCGGTAATTCCTTCTGCAGCAGCCTGCGTCAAACAATTTTGAGGAAGTAATTCACGTTAAACAAAGAGTTTTAAGTTGGCACTTACGGTGAAAGCATCAAAGGTATTATTAGCAGTGGGATTGATGGCAAAGACCATTCCTAGACTGCAGTGGCTACGAAAGCAAATTGGAGAGAAATCTCTTGGTTAGCAACTATTGGATAATGGAAGACCCTTTTTTATGTTCCTTACGGGATACAGTAGAACCACAAAGGGGCTGAAACTGTTTCACAAGGCATAAGTGAAGACACTGATTGGACAGATATCTAAAGAGCATTGACTGACCATCGTCTATCGTAGTTGACCATTGGGGGGAGTTCGTGGAGGCGATCAGGCCAGAGTCAATACCATTGGCTCTAAGTGAAGGAAGTGTTAGCGCCTGAACTCAATAACGTTGACCACCGCCAACAAATTGGGTTGGTCAGTGACGAATCCACCCACTTCTTGTCGCACGGCTTGTCGAACGTGGACTGGGTCACGCTCTGTGAAAAAATGAGGTTTAACTAGGTGTATTGTGGGCATATTGAGAAAACCCCAGACGTGAGTTTTAGAGACACTAGTATAACGAGGAAGAATCAGACTAGGAAATGTTTCGAAGTAACGAAACGTACAATTGGAAACCAATAATATCTCCGTTCTGAACTCCGGTGAGGCTGCAAATGGAGAGGTCAGAAGAAGTATTGGAGAAATAAGAGAGATGTACTAGGATGGATCGTAAGTGTTCTGGTTATCTTTTCCGACGGTAACATTGAAAATCGCAGCAGATACCACGGAAATCACAGCGCTCGCCGTAATGAAGGAGGTACAGAAATGCATGTTTAGAGTCTCAAGTAAGGGTTTTTCGTGAGCGAAAGGCGGATTGTATTTGGGCTATTAACGTGGAATTGCGAAGGAGTTTAAGTGATCAAACCTAGCACGGAAAGGTGCACTTGCACTTACCTCATTGATAGGGATAGTATAGCCAAGGCGTCACTTGGCAGGCTTGGCTGCTTCGAACCCTGTCCGCAGGTCGGGATTACTCAAAAAGTTCCGTATTTCGAATTTCCGCCTGTCCGCCTATCCGCCTGTCCGCCTATCCGCCTGTCCGCCAGACTCCACAAGATCTGTTTCACCACATGTCTACAATGGCTCTCTATGTCAAAGGACGTTGACGCGCAGTCAACGGCGTGACGTCCAGCCGAGTATATGCAAAGTAGGGTTGGGTAGGGACGGTCAAAGATGAGCTGCAACTTCTGCAGCTAGCTGCAGCAGGTTGTCACATTATGTAATGGATTGTCACAAATGCTCACCATAGAGCTCGTGTGGAAGCTCATGCGGAGGAACCAAGGCATCGCACAAAGCCACACATGCTTCACGAAGGTTTCCAAGGAAACATTTTTCAAATTGACAGGTACTATGTCGGACCGGATGTTCGTCAGTGGGTCGAAAATGATCACTCTTAAGAGTTCCTCAGTATCTGCTTGGATATCCCAAACATTTCAAGGACTCTATAAGAAATAATACAATATATCTGGTTCTTTTCTAAGTGTAAGGGATGAGACTCAGGATATAAACATGAGGGAAATGTCACCCTAAGATCACATTTGCCGAGATTCGGCTCATCGGAGATCGAACATCTCCATTCAGATCAGCGGAGTAGTTATCGATGCAATCAAAGCACGTGAAAACTTGTAGATCAATGGTACTTAGAGATGATGTCGATGATGAACTCATTGAGCCTCGACTAACGCGATGCGATGTCCTCAAGGCAGTGTCAACAATCAAAAAATACATTGATGAGTTAGATGACCCAGTTTCATGCAAAATTTTGGGGCCATTTAATTGATAAATTCGTTTTGAAGAGACCAAGAACATGAAAGATACAGATTTAATTAACTATTTCTTAAAAGAATGATAGTTTAATGGCTGATTATAATGTGATTTTTTTTTTCCGATTTTTTTTTTTCCAAATTTTTTTTTTCAAGTTCTAAATTCTATTTTTAGCAAACCTCTTCAAACCCATAGTTCCTCATAACAGGACCCCCATTTATTACCGGCGAAGGCCTGATCCCGATCCAGACAAAATTTGTGGATTTTAGCAAAACGGCCGGGTGCCAGTCCAGATGAAAAGTGGTCCAAAACCAAAACTAGCCAGAACCTGCATCCGGACAACATGGGGCATGGGTACCTAACCCCAGAGGTGGGTATCCGGACAGAAGCCGTGGTTAGCTTGCGGCTGTGTTTGGACCAAATCTCTGAAGTCCAGCGTTCAATCCCTTCACTCTGCAAAATATTTTTCCTGTTTTTATTTTTTTGAATTACAGTCGAACCCCTCTTAACCCATACCCCTCATAACCCATAAACCCTCATAACCCATAGCTCAAGCCATATACCGACTTGGTTTGTGGGATTTTGCATACCATAACCCATAGGTCCGCAGTAACCCATAACCCATACTGTTAGGGGACGCTCCGCTTCATCCGACGTTTCCTCCGATATTTCTCCGTCACCTCTGTATATTCCTCCTCATCGTTGCTAGTCCAAGACAGAGTGCACCCGCGGCTCTGATACCGGAGTCCGATGATCATGTGACATAGCATTCCTATCACCGTTTCACCATTATCCATCTTTTATTGTCTTTCATCATTTTATTATTTGGACTCCGATTTCTTGGTATATAGACATGCATCCCACCTTAGCAGGGCTTTATCCTTTTCTTTTAGGATCCCCTGCTAGGTGCGCTTTCCTGTCATATTTATGTGTTTAGGATCCCCTGCTAGATCTCAACCAAGTCATTCTGCAGTTGCCCTAACACATACCCCTCTGTTGGCAAAACCCATAAGTTTTTGCCTACCATATTGGGCATAGTCCCTTATGTCGCCTGCCAAATAATTAGTTTACCATTGTTCAACACATTCACAGTGAATGAATGGCCCCCTAGTTATGATGCACCACTTATGATGCGCCACTGCACCAACTAAATAAAACAAAATTTACCCCAAAAATATCACTTCTATGGCTTCCAAACCACTTGAAATTCTTAAGAAAGGTCTCAATAAATTTACAGAAACAGTCAAGACATGCAATAATGAACTCAGTGCAAAGCTAGCTAGGGCAGAAACCATTTCATCATCAGATGAACAATGGTTGGACAACGAAGCAAACACTGTCAATGAGCAACAGGTTCTTGATACCCTAGAGTCAGCCTAAGACTACGAGCGAGGGCTTAAATGCTTGGAGGCAGTATCGACCATCAGCAGATACATTGATGACTTAAACAACCCCATCGCACACAAGTTCAAAGCCCTTTGGTCTCATTCAATAGGCAGCTCCGCCTTGAAAAGACAAGGTCTTTGAAAGAAACTATTTTAACTGACTACTTTCAGAGATTAAAGATGGTATTATTCAAATTAGTCTACACCAATGTTAGTAACACAATTCAGCATGAGTCTGCAGTTCTAACTTTTTTCTATGATTTTTTACAATTTTTCCATGATTTTTTGAGTCTATTTTTAGCATACCCCTCTAAACCCATAACCCCTTATAACCCATACCCTGGGCCATTTACCAAGAGGTATGGGTTATGGGGGGTTCGACTGTACCATCAAAGTACCTGGAAATTTTGCGCAGCATAACCTCCCTCAGTCAAATTTATCAGTCACAGAATTTGTCTCTCACACAGAAGACTCAGATTAGATTATATGTTACATTTCATTGTCCAATTATTCTATTTTACTCTCTGGAATGCTGTTACAATTTTTATTCCTTCACACACTCTTTTTCCTTTGAACTATACTTTGAACCATATTTTATAGGAACAACGATCTCTTGAGCTCTTGATCTTGATCTTATCTGATCTCTTGATCATATCTCTTGATCATATCTTATCTGACAGATGATCTTATCTAATAGATGATCTTATGTTTCCATACATATTCTTCAACACCTTACTGCTTACATGCTTACTTTACTATATAAACCTAGCATAGACGATTGTACTCCTTAGACAATCTTTATTAGCCATAATATCGACATTAGCCATCTGCTTTATCCTCTGCACTCTCAAACCTTTAGACAATACTTGACCTTAACCAGTTAAGCACTCTTTAGGCTCAGCCTTTAAGTGTTACGACTTCGAACAATTCAGACTTTACAGTCATGATTGTAACAGTCGGTTCTGCATCTGGGTCCTTAAAGGCTGAGCCTAAAGAGTGCTTAACTGGTAAAGGTCAAGTATTGTCTAAAGGTTTGAGAGCGGAGAGGATAAGCAGATGGCTAACTTCGATATTATTGCTAATAAAGATTGTCTAAAGAGTACAAT
>Ga0193743_1002143_pt1 | contig 14163 bp, 14 predicted proteins | sample L2c2metaG_FD_143038 | JGI IMG/M metagenome (GOLD analysis project Ga0193743, IMG submission 143038) | Soil microbial communities from a riparian zone of the East river system, Colorado, United States - L2c2 | ecosystem: Environmental > Terrestrial > Soil > Riparian zone | place: USA: East River... | reverse complement strand
ACCGAGAGAGGGTTTCCTAAACCGTGTGTCGCAGGTTCGAATCCTGCCGGGGGCACACAATCGGACATATCGCGCTGCGTAGCGAATGCGCTGGTCAAGGTGTCCGACCGAAGCCGACGGAGTTGTCGCAGTACGGGCTCGAGATGTTGTTGTTGCAGGTCAGCAGCGGGGACGTCAGTCGGACGCATGGTGTGGGTCAGGTGTCGAGGTCGGTCGGGGCGCCGATGGTCAGCCAGCGGATGCTGTGCCGCACCTCGTCCGGCGCGGCGGCAAATTCGCGTTCCATCGCCGCCCGCGGTTGCTGGAAGTGCTTCCAGCCCTCGTAGTGCACGGGTACGGCGGTCCGGGGCCGGACGGCCCGGCACAGGTCGACGGCGCTGCGGGCGGTCATCGAGTAGCGCACCGGGCCGGTCACCGGGAACCGGACACCGCCCAGGTGCAGCAAAGCGACGCCCACCCGCAGCCGGTCGGCGACCTCGCGGACCCCGCCGTACAGGACGGTGTCGCCCGAGATCCACAGGACTCCATGCCGCTGGTCCGCCCATTGCAAGGCGAAGCCGATCACGTCACCGACGATCGGACCGCTCAGCGGCGGGCCATGCCGGCACGGGGTGGCCGTGACCTCGATCGCCGGCCGCCCCGGTCGATCGAGCCGCGTCGAGGACCACGGCGCGAGGCCCTGCGCGTTGCCGCCGAGCCGCGCCGCACCCGACAACGTCGTGAGCACCGTGCCCGCCGACGGCAGCAGGGCCCGCCCGGCGTCGTCGAGGTTGTCGCCGTGGTGGTCGTGGGTGAGCAGGACCGCGTCGAGGGGTCCCACCGCGTCGGCCGCGACCGCCGGCCCGGCGAGCTTGCGGGACGACGTGCCCCAGCCGAACGCGTACCGGCGGCCCGGCGGGTCGAACGTCGGGTCCGTCAGGATCCGCCACCCACCGACCTCGATCAGCGCGGTGGGCCCGCCGATGTGGGTGATGCGCAATCCTTTGACCTCGGTCATTTCGTGCCGGTCACCGCGTGGCGCAGCGCCCAGTCCAGGACATCGTCGGCGATCTGTTCCCAGCCCTGCTGGGCGGGCAGGAGGTGGGCATAGCCCTGGTACTCCTTGACCTCGGTGATGGTGTTGGATTTGTAGTGCTTGGCGTTGGACTGCTGGATGGCCGGGGGCATGATGTGGTCCTCGGAGCCGGAGACGAACAGCAGCGGTGCGCGGTTGTCGTTGTGGTAGTCGACCCAGGTGTCCTGGTGTCCGGGCTGGAAGTTGGCCAGGACGCTGCCCCAGAGGATGCCGCCGTTGGCGGGGATGGCGTAGCGCTCGTAGAGCGCCCGCGCGTCCTGCTCGGCGAAGGTGTTGGTGAAGGCGTAGTTCCATTCCTCGAAGCTGAACCCGACGGCCTTGTGCCGGTTGGCCGGGCTCTTCAGCACGGGGAAGGTCGATTTCGCCTGGGACAGCGGTACGACCCGGACGCCCTCGGTCGGTGCGGAGTTGAGTGCGACGCCGGCGGCGCCGTGGCCGTGGTCGAGCAGGATCTGGGTGAAGGCGCCGCCGGCGGAGTGGCCCATGATGATCGGCGGGGCGTCCAGTTCGCGGATGATGCCCTCGATCTTGTCGATGATCGCCGGGACGGTCACGTTCATGATGATCGACGGGTCCGCGTTGAGGGCCTCGACTTCGACCTCGAAGCCGGGGTAGCCGGGCGCGATGACCCTGAAGCCCTTCTTCTCGTAGTGCGTGATCCAGTGCTCCCAGCTGCGGGGAGTGACCCAGAATCCATGGACCAGGACGATCGTGTCGGGTGCGGGCATGGTGGACTCCCTAGGAATTGAGGAAGGCGAGCAGGTCGTCGGAGAGTTGCTGCTTGTGCGTGTCGGTGATGCCGTGCGGCGCCCCCGCGTACACCTTGAGCGTCGCGTTCTTGATCCGGGCCGCGGAAGCCTTGCCGCCCACCTCGAACGGCACGACCTGGTCATCGTCGCCGTGGATGACGAGCGTGGGCACGTCGATGGCGTCCAGGTCGGTGCGGAAGTCGGTGGCCGAGAACGCCGCGACGCACTCGTAGGCGTTGCGGTGCCCGGCCTGCATGCTCTGCAGCCAGAATGCGTCGCGGATGCCCTGCGAGTCCCCGCCCGGCTCGGCCGAGGCCAGCAGCAGCCAGGTCTGCGTGGGCTCGGGCAGCTCGCGTAGTTGGCGAAGGTAGTACTCCTCCAGTCGGCTCCCCACGGGCAGCGGGTCCGGCAGGGACAGACCACCGGTCGGCTGGTCGGTCGACAGCTCCTGCCCCAGATCGGTCAGGGCCAACGGGTTCCCGGCCGTCGCGGCCACGATCCGCGCGGCGACGCGGGCATCCAACCGCGCGGTTACCACCGACTGGAGCAACTCCACGGCGTACGGCTCCTCCAGACCGTTGATCTGGACGACCGGCAGGCCAGCCAGCCCGTCGAACCCGCCACGCGCGGCGAACACCAGACCGACGCCCTCGGCGTGAAGCCGCCGCCCGACGAAGGTCAGCACACCCAGGGACTCCTCGTCGAGCCACTGCGCGTCGTCCACACAGCACAGCACCGGCCGGCGCCGAGGCTGCTCGGCGATCTCCGCCAGCAGCGTCAACGCCGCCAACCCGCACGCCACCCGCAGCGCCTGATGCTGCGTCGCGGGAAGCCCGTTCGGGGTCTTCAGCACTGGGATCAGCAACCGGTGCAGCGCGGCGAACGGGAAGCCCGCCTCCGCCTCGACTCCCGCCACCCGGAGCACCCGCAGGTCGGCGGCCTGCGCGGCGGCGTACTGCAGGAGTGCGGTCTTGCCGATGCCGGCGTCTCCCCGCAACACGATCACGGCGCTCAAACCCACGCGCAGCACCGCGACGAAGTGGCCGAGGGTCTCGCGTTCCTTGACCCGTCTCTTGAGCCTCATGACGACGCCGTGTCGCGCGCGGCGACGGTGCGGGACAGGAACTCCAGCGCGGCGCCGGCGACGTCGTGCCATCCGCCGTCGACGGCCAGGCAATGGCCCCGGCCCTCGAAGCGGCGGAACTCGGTGACGCCGGGGTTCCGCCGCTGGATCCGGTACGCGGCGCGCACCGCGGACTCCGGCACGGTCCGGTCGATACCTCCGGCGGCCAGCAGCAACGGACCCCGTTCGCGGCGGGTGTCCACCGTGGCCGCACTGCGCGGCGTGAGGTTTGCCAGCGCCGCCTGGAACAGCGGCCGCGCCGGCGCCGGAATGCCGTATGCGGCGAAGATCCGGTCCGACTCGACCCGGGTCACGCCGTTGGCGACGTCGCGGTGGAACGTGTCCGGCGTGTGCGACCATGTTCGAGTTCGCAGCCAGGGGCGGCGCAGCACCGGCCAGGCGGTCGCGAGCTGCGTTACCGGCACGCGCAGGACGCCCCTGAACCGGGCCGGCGCGACCGCGACGCAGCCACGCGCGAACTCCAGACTCAGCAGCCGTTGGGCGATCAGGCCGCCGACGGAGTGGCCGATCACGATCGGCGGTACCGGCAGATCCGCGATGATCTTGGAATAGTGGTTGGTGACCTCGGCGATCCCGCGGTTGGCGAGCCCGCCGGGCCGGGCGCGGGTCGCCGCGGCCGTTGCCGACTCGCCGGGCCAGCCCGGCGCCATCGCGCGGTAACCGTGGTCGTTGAACAGCCCGACCCAGCCGTCCCAGCTGGTGGCATGCATCCACAGCCCGTGGATGAACACGACCGGAACGCCCGTGGTGTCCGACACAGAACCTCCCGGCACGAGAGCGACATCATCACGTGGTACGACTGGAGGAAACGTTAGGAGCAGGACAGGCCATCGGCGGGGCTGTGCGTGCACGGTTCTCGGCTGACCGTGCACCTTGGGCGACCCGCCGTCGCCAGCGGACGAACCGACCGAAAGGTGCACGATGGCAGTCGTCCTCGACACCGCCGACCTACCGGCACGCGACCGCGTCGACGCCGTCTTCGCGGCCATGATGTACGCGTCCGCGCCCTGCTACGTGATCCACGAGGACCCGCACGGCCAGATCCGCTCCAAGATGGAGCTGTGGGATTTCGGCAACGCCAACGTCTTCTCGATGCGGTCCTCGGGAATCCAGCTGCTGCGCACCGCCAAACAGGCCAGGCAGGATGCCGCGCCGGTCATCGCCCTCTCCGTCCAGCAACTCACCGACGGGCGCCACGAGCAGTTGTCCCACCGGCGGATCGTCCGCCCCGGCGAACTCCTGGTGGTGGACCTGTCCGCGCCCTACGACTTCTCCTGGTCCGGTCACGGCGCGGCAGGCGCGTTCCAGGTGCCCATCGACCAGCTCGGTCTCCCCGTCGACGTCATCCGCCACGCCATCGGCAACCTACCGGCCAGCCCGCTGTACCGCCTAGTCACCAACCACATCGCCGACATCACCCACGGCGCCGCGCCGCTCAGCGCCGACCCGGCCGCGCCCGCGCTCGGCACCGCCACCATCGAGCTGGCCCGGGCGCTGCTCGCCTCAGCCGCCCACACCGGGCAACACTCCCGGACCGTCCTCGCCGAAACGCTGCTCACCCAGGTCCGCGCGTACGTCCGCCAACACCTCGCCGACCCGGAACTGCAGCCCGCCACGATCGCGGCCGCGCACAACATCTCCGTGCGCCACCTGTACAAGATGTGCGCCCAGGCCGACTTCAGCCTCGAACAATGGATCATCGGCGAACGACTCCAGGGCGCGCGCGAGGAACTCATCCGACCCGACAGCCGGCAACGATCCATCGCCATGGTCGCCCGCCGCTGGGGATTCAGCGACCCCACCCACTTCACCCGCCGATTCCGAGCCGCCTACGGCCTCACCCCACGCGAATGGCGACGCATCTCCACCAGTGCATGACGATCAGGTCTTGCCCCGCCCCTAAGTTTCGAAGCAGACGCATGGCTTGCAGCGTTCGGTTGGCTAGCGAAGTTGAGCCTGATCCGGTCCGCTGCGCGTGTCAGGCTATGCAGATGACCTTCCTGTTGCCGACTGCCACGTCGGCGGATGAGCAAACTCGGGCCGCGCGGACGGCTGTGCTACCGGTTCCGGCGTGAGTTTCATCGCTGTCTGACCGCCCGTGCGGACGCGTCGAGCGTTTGTGGACGGCTCTAGCCGCGGTCGCTGTGCCGCGGGCCGCGGACGGGCGGATCGTCTTGGCGAGGGCGGGAGTCGCAAGCGCTGATGAACTTGTTCACCGGCGCGATCGGATTGTTCAAGAACCCATCGAGTCACCGCCGGGTCGACTTCACCGATCCGACAGAAGCTGCGGAGATCGTTTTGCTGGCCGATCTTTTGCTGCGACTTCTTGGCAAGATCGATGTTCCTTAGTGGACGGATTAGACAGACCGGCGTCGAAGTCGCGCGATGTCCGGCGTCGGTGGTCGCGGGCCGCGCCCGCGCTGTTGACGCGCATCTCGACCGACTCGTCCGTGCGCAGTCGCTCCGCTCCCATCTCCAGATGAGACAGGGTGGCCATTTCCGCTACCAGGATCCCGGCGTCCGCGCCGGTGATGTCCGTCGCCACCGCCTTGAGTCGCTTTTTCGTTGCGGCCGACCAGAACGGGGCGTACCCGTGGTCTTGGACGTTGTCTCAGCCATGATCTCTCCCCGTTTCTCGCCCTACGGCGCGGAAGCAGCCTCGGATGTGGTCGTTGACGATGCCGACGTTCTGCATGAACGCGTACACACTCGTGGGCCCAACGAACCGGAAACCCTGTGCCTTCAACTGCTTGGCGAACTCCTCCGCCCGCGGTGTGTAGGAGGGGATGTCGGCGACCGACCGTGGCGGATGCTTGCGCGTGGTTTCGTACGACCGCGCGAGCGTGTCCAGACTCGGCCACGCCGACCGGATCGCCCGCGCGTTGTTGACGGTCGCCAGGATCTTGCCGCGGTTGCGGATGATCGACGCGTTCCCGGCCAACCGCTCGACGTCACGGTCGGTCATCGCGGCGACCTTGGCGACGTCGAAGTCACGGAACGCCTTGCGGAACGCGTCGCGTTTGCCGAACACGACCGACCAGCTCAACCCCACCTCGAACACCCCGAGCGTGAGCGCCTCGAACATCGCGGACTCGTCATGGGTACGCACACCCCAGACCTCGTCGTGGTACCGGCTGAACGCACTGTGGTCCCCGCCGACCCACGCGCACCGCGCCTTGCCGTCCTCACCGACAACCAGATCGCCGCTCATCCCGAGCCTCCGAGTCTCGCCAGCCCTGTTCCGAGTCTGCCCCGTGCTTCCCCATGGCCGAGCGGTTCCGCCCTCTTGACGAGGCTAACGTTGTTAGCCTACGGTTCGGCTAACGTTGTTAGCCAATCCGAGGAGGGTCATGAGCGCCATCAGCTCAATCGCGTCGACCACGTCGGCGCGATCTGGCCGCGATCGGGTCGCACGGATCATGTTGTGGCTGGCCGCCGCCTGCGCGGCCGGTGCCGCACTCACCTCGGCCAGCGTGGTTTGGGACGTCGACGGCGGGACCAAAGTCGTCGAGACCTGGCGAGCCTACGGTCTCGTCGTTTTCGCGGGCCTCTTCGTGCTGCTTGCGTTGGCGCCGCGCGGCTACCGAGGCGTGTGGGAGCTGGTGATCTTCCACAAGGTCGCGCTCACGGTGACCGCCTTGCTCTACGCCGCGCGCGGCGGCATCGCCGACACCGCGACGATCGTCGCTTGGGATGGCACCGTCTCGATTCTCCTTGTCAGCGCCTACGTGCTGAGTCGCGGTTGGACGTCCTCCCCGGCCTGGCGCAGCACCGCGCGGAGCGCAGGATGAAGGCGAACCGCCGCGGTGAGGTGGTCGACGCGGCCGAGCGGATCCTGGAACGTGAAGGCTCGGGCGCGGTGACCATGCGGCGCCTCGCCGAAGAGCTGCGAATCCAGGCACCCTCGCTCTACAAACACATCGCCGGCAAGACCGAGATCGAAGCGGCGCTGCAACAGCGCGCGCTGGAAAGGCTCGGCGCCGTGCTGGCCGGGGCCAGCGGCGACCTGGCCACGCTCGCCGCCGCCTACCGGCGATGGGCGCTTGAGCACCCACGCCTCTACGAGCTCAGTGCCCGCCATTCCCTGGATCGTCGAGGTCTCGCGCCCGGCGTCGAGGCCGCCGCCGCCGAGCCCCTGCTCAAGGTCACCGGCGGCAACATCGCCGCCGCGCGTGCCATCTGGGGCCTCGCACACGGCCTCGTCGATCTCGAGCTGGCCAACCGATTCCCACCCGACGCCGACCTCGACGCCGCCTGGGCACACGCGATCAGGGCGTTCGCCATCTATTGCACACCACAGCCCGAAAGCGACCCGGCACAGGCACGCGCTCTCTAGTGTCCACACCGGACACCAGCAAGCCCGACCCGACGCGCTAGCCGTCGGTCTAAATCCTGGGGTGGCACCTGCCGATCGCCGCGCAACGTCCGGCGTCGGTGGTCGCGGCGGCGTTGCCGGGGGGGAGCCGCAGGCCACTGGCAACTCAAGGGTGGTCAGCAACGCTCTCCCGCTGTCCGCTGTCAGGGGCACCGGATCGTTTCGCCGCCGCTCTACGATCGCTGAATGTCAGAGGCGAGTGATCCTGATGAGCTATTGGACGACGCCCGGTACCTCGTGACCGCTGATCCCGGGATGGTCCACCCGCTTCTGCCGCTCGCGGCGAGTCCGGCCGCCCATCTGGCAGCTAACGTCTATCGGACGTCAGCGTTGTGGCATCGGCATGCTGATCCAGCTACGCGGCGGCAGCTTCTGGCACTCGACGCCGCCCGGTGGGGCGCTGAAGACCTAGCGCGACGAATCGCGGCGGTGCGTTTGCCTGATGATGGCCCGCAGTGGACTGTGCGATGGGCGACTGGCTCGGACATCGATCCGCGCCTGGCTTTAGTCATTGCTTGTGTGCCGGTTGATGCGTGGGCGACCTGCCGGCACGAGGGGCGGCTGATTGTCGTCACGGTGTCAGACGAGCACTTCGAGTGCGGCCAGGAAACGATGCACGACTGTGAGCAGTCGGTGCTGCGCGTGTTCGACGCCGACACCGGCGACCAGCTTCGCGCCATTGAAGGAGCCGGCGGCCAGTACCTCGCCGTGGTGAAACTCGACGGACAGTTGATCGCTGTGGTGGGCAGGCGGGGCAAACAGGTACGACTGTGGCGCCTCGTGGACGGGCTCGAAGTCGGGCGCGGATTGTACGATCACATCGAGGTCGGGCGAGGGCTGGCTATCGCGCGGCTGGGTGACCGGCCGATCTTGGTGACGGTGGGTTTCGACGGGCGGATCCGGCGTTGGGACCTGCCGATCGGAAGAGAGATTGGCGAACCGCTCGGCGACCCTCCCCGCCCCATCGTCCCGTCCCTGTCTCCGCTGCTGCGGGTGGGGGAACTCGACGGGCGGGCCATCGTCCTTGCGGCGGCGCTTGACGTCCGTGTGTGGGACCTTGCCAGTGGCGACCCGGTCGGTGTCCGGTTCGCCGGCAACCGCGCCAGCGCGAGTGGGCTGGCCACTGCGCTCATCGACGGGCGCTTTGCAGTGGTGACCGCCCACGTCGGCGGCACGGTGCTGACCTGGGACGTGGCCACGGGGCAGCCGATCGGCCGTCCGCTGCAGACCGGCGTCTCCTCTCCGGAGCAGATCGCGGTGACTACCCTCGCCGGGCAGCCGATCTTGCTGGTATCCGACGACTTCCAGGTGACGTTGTGGAATCTCGCGAGTGGTGAGAACGCCGGGCCGCCGCTGGCCGGGACAGGCAGGTCTCTGCTTATCACGACCACCTGGGACGAGCACCCTGTCGTACTGACCGCTACCGGTCGTGGCCCTGCCGGCATGGACACCGTTGTGCGCCGATGGGAGCTGGGCGCGAAGGGGCAGACCCCGCTGCCGGCGCGGGGTCACAAGGGGCAGATCCTGGCCACCTCGATCGCCGGCGATGACCGGATGGTGGTGACAGCCGGAGCCGACGGGACAGTCCGGCGCTGGCGCGCCAGCGACGGCACACCGCTCGGCGCCCCTCTGCGCGGCCACCCCGACCGTGTTGCGGCCCTCGCCTGCGCACGGGTGGCTGATCGGCACATTGCTGTGACCGGCGGGGGCAACGTCAACGCGCATCCGGACGAAGGCCTTCGCCGTTGGGATCTGACCGAAGGGCGGGAGCTCGGGGAGCTGCTCCCGGCGGGACACGGGGGAGAAACGCAGCAGTTGGCCACCGCGGCGGTCGCCGGACGGACAGTGGTCTTGAGCGGGGGAAACGATGGACGCATCGCCATGTGGGACCTGGCCACCGGCACGCTCCTCGGCGAGCAGCACGGCGAGTATCCCGTCACCGGCCTGGCGACCGGCAGCACTGACGGCCGTCCGATCGCTGCAATCACCAGATTCCTGCGCGATCCGGTAAGGCTCTGGGATCTCACCAGTCTGGCAACGGTCACCACGCGGTTGGACAAAGATTTGCCCGGTGGCGAGACGGTCAAGGCCCTGATCCAGCGGTACGGCCGCGCCACCCTCGTGACCGTGGACGGTTGGAGCTCCATACGGTTGTGGGATGTCACGGACGGCACACTCCATGGCGCTGATCAGACCGACAACCCCCACTACATCACGGCGATGGTGGTGGCTGAGGTCGCTGGCGGACCTGTGGCCGCGGTGGCTCGCATCGACAGCACCGTCCGGCTGGTGAACCTCGAAACCCGGCGGGAACTCGGACCAGCGCTGCGACTGCCAAGCCCGCCCTGGGCAATGGCCTTGTCTCAACATGGTGAACTTGTCGTCTGCTTCGGCGCGGACACCGCCCTTGTCACCTTGGACGACTGAGTGAGGGGATCCCGGGGTGGGCGATGATCTGAGTCGTGGACAGCTCTGAAATCCAGGCGTCCGCGCTGCCGACGGACACCTGGAAACGGTCACTCGACGAACGACTCGTTGACTCTGAACAGGGTCGCGACCTCGACGGTTACGTGTGGGGCGTCAGGTGGAGGTGCTGTACCGGGAATGAAGCTCGTGACGGGTTCGACCGATGCCGAGCGATGGTCGCGCGAGCCTGGCCTCCCGTGCTAAGAAGCGGTCATTGAGACCAACGGCCACAACATCTGCTTGATCTTTTCCGACTTGGCGGTCGACCACGTAGACAACCGGCACGCGCCGTTCGTCGTGCCCGAACGTGGACCGGACTTCAAGATTCCACTCACGTCGGGCCCGGTCGTGCGGCATCACGAACAACTCGGGATCGACCGGTACGAGGCGGCGCTTCGCGCCGAACTCGGCCTCGGACCCTCGGATCCGATCATCTCGCCGCCACCGGCCGGGAGCGGCGTCGCGTCGATCTACGGCCTGGGCGACGCGACGGTCGAGCAGGTGATCAAGGGCGCGCCTCAGGCACATCGGCTCACCGTGGTCGAGCGCCGCACTCTCGCCGCTGACGGCGAGGGTAGCGATGCGCGCAACGGGCACGCGATCGTCACCGCGCCACTGCGGCGCCAGCTGGTCGCGTTCATGGACCACGTAGCCCGGGTCTTCGACGCGGATCTGGTGCGATGATGGCGGCATCGGCGGATCGGGGAGCCGTGGCGGATGCCGCCGAGAAGACGCCGAGCATCTGGCGCCTGCCGGAGATCCGGTGGATCTTCGCGGCCAGGGTCGCGTCCGTCGCAGGCGACTGGGTGTATCAGATCGCCCTGGTCTGGTTGATCCTCGAGGTCACTGGATCGCCACTGGCCCTGTCCGCGGTGGCGCTCGCCCAGATCATTCCCCTCGTCCTGATGTCCGGGCTGCTCAGCGGGCGTCTCGTCAGAGTCATAACCCCGACCGGCCTGGCCGCGTTCGACGTCGCGCAGGCCCTGGTCGTCCTGTCGTTCCCGCTGCTGTACTGGAGCGGTCAACTCAGCCTGGCCTGGTTCGTCGTCGTCGCGATAGTCATCACGCTGCTGGACTCGGTCAGCGATCCGGGCCTTCAGGCGATAGTGCCCCAGCTGACCGACAGGTCCAGAATCCCGGCCGTCCACTCGCTGTTGGACCTGACCAAACGCCTCGGCCGCATTCTCGGCCCCGGCTTTACCTCGCTGCTGCTGCTGCTTTTGCCGATCGCTGGGCTGTTCGTGGTGGACGCCGTCTCCTTCGTCCTCTCGGCAATGTGCATGCTCGCCGCCGGCCGTATCGTGAGGCGCTGGCGCCGGGCCCGCGAGGCGCTGACCGGCGAGCCGCCCGCCGCGAAGGACAAGGCCTCCATCCGGTCGACCTTTGCGTACCTGCGGGCCAACTCGATCCTGCTGTGGCTGTTCACGATACGCAACAGCCAGAACCTGCTGTGGTCGATCTACCTCATCGGCGTACCGGTGCTCGTCCAGCGGACGTTCCACAGCGGGCCAGGGCTGTGGGGTGCGCTAATCGCCGCGTACGCCAGCGGGCAGCTGTTCGGAAACTTCGTGACAACCCGGCAATCCGGGTACCGATTCGTCGTCAGGTATGTCCTGATCGGCTGGGTACTGGCCGGGCTGGGATTCGTCGGCCTCGGCGCGTTCTCCTCACCCTTGCTCGGCGCCGTGTGCCTGTTCATTGGTGGAGCCGGTAGCGCCGCCGCCAACGTCTCCTCCGACTCCTACGTCGGCGTCACCGTGCCGGTCGCCATCCAGCCGGGTGCGTTCAGCTGGCAATTCAGCGGCAACCAGATCACTCAGCTCGCCGGCACCGCGGCGTTCGGCGCCATTCTCGGCTTCGCGCCGGTCCGGGAGGTCGTCGGGATCACGGGCCTGGCCATGGTCGTCGTGGTCGCGCTCGGCGCTCTCGCGCTACGCCGCGGCAACGTCAGGCAGGTCGCCGTGTGAGCCACCGCCAACGCCCGTCAGCGCCGCGGTTGAATCCAAGGAAAGGAACTACGATTTGATCATGAACGAGACGAACATCCAGCTTGACCACTGCGTGATTGCGGTCAGCGAATGGGAGCGGTCGAACGCGTTCTACCGAGACGTGCTGGGAGCCGAGGTCGTAGACCATCCCGATGGTCGCGTCGCCTATCGGTTCGACAATCAACAACTCAACGTGCACGGTCCCGGCCTGGACGTGGGCAGCCTGGTGGCCCGCCCACCGGTCGTGCCCGGCGGCAGCGACCTCTGCTTCGTCTGGCCCGGCACGGTGGAAGGTGCGCTGGCTCATCTCCGTCGCCAACAAGTCGAACCTGAGGAAGGACCGGTAGCTCGCAGTGGCGGGCGTGGCCGGGGAGTGAGTATCTACTTCCGCGATCCCGATGGCTCCTTGCTCGAACTGATCACCTACCCATAACCGGCTGCCTGGCTCCGGTACACACCATCCGCTCATGCCGGGATGCGCTCGTTGCGCGGTGGACGGATGCGGAAACGGGCTCCGGGCGGCCCGGCCGGCGAAAGGATGACCTTGACCGTAGCGGCGACGGAAATCCCCACCATCGCACCGATCAGGCTCAGGTCGGCCATGAAGTAGACGGCCAACACCAGGACCGTCAGACGACCGCCACGGCCAGGGGCGGCGTAGACCCTTTCCGGTCAGCCACCGCACGACCGGCTCGAGGCTGATCGCCATGAACAGGCCGACCAGGACCAGCACGAGGATTTTGAGGCTCGGACCGCTATCGCGGTTCGGCGGTTTCCCTGGTGACGGCGCCAGATTCCCCGTCGTGGGCCGGTTCGGCGCCATTGGCGTTCCCGTAGCCGGGTGCAGGTAGCCCGGGTGGCGTTATGAGCGGACCAGCCCGGAGATGAGGTTGACGGAACCCGCCACGATTACCACGCCGAAGAGGTAGGACAGGATCGCGTGGGCGAGCACAGAGCGCCGGATCCGGGGATCACGCAGCGTGGTGTCCGACACCTGGTAGGTCATGCCGATCGTGAAGGCGACGTAGGCAAAGTCGCGGTATCCGGGCCGCTCTGGCTCGCCTTGGTCGCCGAATGCGATACCCTCCGAGGTGGATCGGAATTGCAGGTCGGCGTAGCGCAGGGTGTAGACCGTGTTTATTACGGTCCATGACAGCATGACGGTGAGCACGGCGCCGCCGATCAGTAGCACCTGCTCCGTGCCGCTGCTGCGGCCCGCGAGGATCAGCGTGTAGCCCACACCCACCAGGCTGGCGACGCTCGCACCGACCACCAGCGCCCGCGCCGAGCCCTCCGTATCGTCTTCACGGGTGGCGAGTTGCGCCGCAAGCGAGCCGTCGGCCCGGACAATGATCGGCCAAGTGGTCAGCAGGAAGGTGAGCGCGGCGGCGTCCCAGCCCGCGACGAGAGCCATCCCCCATGCAGCGAACGGCAGCAGCGCCAAGGCAACGAACAACCCGGCGATCAATACCGTGACCGCACGCCGCATGGCAGGGGCGTGCCAGCCAAGCCACCGGTGGTACAAGGTAGGGGCCGGGACGTCGGTCATCGTATGAGTGTTGCCTATCGCCTCCCCATCTATCACACGCCCGGCCGGCCATCAGGGCCCGTCCCGCGGTACGCGCGGTTCACACTGGTGATCGAGCGGAACGACCCGGAGGGTCACGTGATCGCGGACACCGGCGTCAACCCAAACCGCCCGCTCCACGAGCAACTGGTCAGCGGCGTTCGCCATCGCGATCACCTCTGCGTCGCGGCACACCAGGCCAGTTGGTGGCCGGCGCGACCTGTCGGCCGGTCAGGAGCCCGCCGCCGTGGCACGCTCGTCGGCGTAGGCGCGAGCGTAGATGGCGTCAAAGATGGCCACCTCCGCGCTGTCCACCGCGCGCTCGGCGAAGTTGATGGCGTCGGCCGCGTCGGCCTCGGCCCAGTTCGCGTCCGTGGCGGCGTCTTTCGCATCCATCTGCCGGTTCCGCTTGTCGATCTTGGTTTTGATGTCTTCCCTCTTGGCGGTGGCGTCGGCCCTCATCTGTTCCCACTTGTTGCGTGCGCTGGTGGTGGCCTTGTCGGTCTGCTGCTGTGCCCTCTTCACTGCCTGGTCGAGGTTGAGCCCGGCCTGGTCGACTCGCATCTTGAGCTGTTCACGGGACTCGTTGGCGGCCGTCTGCACGTCGGTCTTGGCCGCCTCGACGTGCGACTGCAGCGCGTCGAGTTGTTCTGAAAACTGCATGACTCCTCCCAGTTGCCGGTCTGAGCTACTCCTCTGCTGGGGTGGCCATCACGGCCAGACTCACCGCTCGATGGCACTTCGCTGCGTTTGCCAACGCCCGTGCTTTTCGCGTCGAAGGTCCGGTCGAAACTCCGGC
>Ga0193743_1002141_pt1 | contig 14177 bp, 14 predicted proteins | sample L2c2metaG_FD_143038 | JGI IMG/M metagenome (GOLD analysis project Ga0193743, IMG submission 143038) | Soil microbial communities from a riparian zone of the East river system, Colorado, United States - L2c2 | ecosystem: Environmental > Terrestrial > Soil > Riparian zone | place: USA: East River... | reverse complement strand
TTCCCACAAAAGTCCAGACCGTGGTCGTGACCGCGGACGAGAACAACATGCGCGTCGATCGTTTTCTGGAGGCACATTTTCCCGGCCTGTCGTTCTCTCACATCCAGCGCATCGTCCGCAAAGGCGAACTGCGCGTGAACGGCAAGCGCGCCGACAGCAAGGACCGGCTGGAAGAGGGACAGAGCATTCGCATTCCGCCGCTGAAGCTGGACACGCCGAAGGCCGTTAGCGCCCTATCGGAAGCCGCGACCAAGACGCTGCAAACCCTCAAGGACATGATCCTGTTTGAGGATGCCGATGTCATGGTGCTGAACAAGCCCGCCGGGCTCGCGGTGCAGGGCGGTTCCGGCACCACGCGGCACGTCGACCAAATGCTGGAGGTGATGCGCGATGCGAAAGGGCAGAAGCCCCGCCTGGTGCACCGGCTCGACAAGGAGACGGCGGGCTGCCTGCTGGTGGCGAAAACGCGTTTCGCCGCCACCGCGCTGACCGGATCGTTCCGCCATCGCACCGCGCGCAAGATCTACTGGGCGCTGGTTGCCGGCGTGCCGAAACCGAAACAGGGCCGCATTTCGACTTATCTTGCCAAGGAAGAAAGTGAGGACGAAACCATCATGCGCATCGCGGCTCACGGCGACGAGGGCGCCAGCCATGCCGTGACCTATTATGCCGTGGTGGAGACGTCGGCGCAGAAGCTCGCATGGGTATCGTTGAAGCCGGTCACCGGGCGCACCCATCAATTGCGTGCGCACATGGCGCATATCGGTCACGCCATCGTCGGCGATCCCAAGTATTTCAACAAGGAAAACTGGCAGCTGCCGGGCGGCTTGCAGAAACGGCTGCATCTCTTGGCGCGCCGGATCGTGATTCCGCACCCGCGCGGCGGTTTCATCGACGCGACCGCGCCGCTGCCCGCGCATATGCTGCAATCGTGGAACCTGCTGGGTCTTGAGGCGGACAGGTTCGATCCGATCGAAAACGCACCTGAAGAATAATTTATCTTGCGGTTTCCTGGCGGGATCACGACATGCTCTCTATGAAACTGTTATCGATCTTTATCTGCGCGATTACTTTGGTGCTGATCGTCGGTGACGTCGCGTCGGCGCAGATCCTTCCGCCGGGCGCGTCGCGGTTTAACCCGCCTCCGCCTCCACCACCGCCGCCACCCAGAATCGAGGTGCCGGTGATCCCGCAAATGGATGCGCCGCCGTCGCAGCCGCGCGTACAGTCGAACCCGCGCGGTTCTTTCAGCGACCGGATCATCAGATGTCTCGATCAAGGTGCGGCGGCGGGACTCGGCCCCAACGCGCGCGCGGCCTATTCGCGCTCCTGTGCCAATCAGTGAACGGGACTTTTTGCAAACCTCAAGGGTCGAGACGCCGAGACCGGTAAGCAGAGCCAGTATCCGCTCCGAAGACCTTCGCCATCATCGGCTCGCTTTATTTGCAGCCTTCCTTGTCGTACGCTTACAGATAGATACCACCAACGGACAGAAGCCGAAGACGAATGCGTGAATTGTTCGATGAAGTGGCCGGAAAATCTCCGCTTGATCCGGAGGAGGCGGTGCGGCGCACCACGCGCGGGCCGCGCCGGAAGCGTTTTTACGCCAACGCCGGCGTCATCGAATCGCCCGGTGGTTTTGCAATCACGCTGGATGACAAGCCGGTCCGCACGCCCTCGGGGCGTCCTTTGGTTGCGCCGACCCGGGAGATCGCCGACGCCATATCAGCGGAATGGGATGCTCAGAAAGACATCATCGATCCCCTGACGATGCCGTTGACCCGGCTCGCGAACAGCGTCGTCGATGCCGTGGTCGACCGGGTCGAGGCCGTCGCTGACGATATCGCTAAATATCTTGGTTCCGATTTGTTGTTCTATCGCGCCGGTCATCCGGAGGCGCTGGTCGCGCGGGAAGCCGTGCATTGGGATCCCGTGTTGTTTTGGGCAGCGGATACACTAGGCGCTCATTTTTTTCTGGCCGAAGGAATAGTGCACGTCCGCCAGCCCGATTCTGCCATAGCCGCCGCACGCGCAGCACTGCCGGCGGACCCCTGGTCGGTCGCGGCGTTGCACGTGGTAACGACGTTGACGGGCTCGGCGCTGCTCGCATTGGCGCTGGTGCGCGGCTTGCTCGATCAGGATCAGGTCTGGGCGGCCGCGCATGTCGACGAGGACTGGAACATCGAACACTGGGGAGTGGACGAAGAGGTTGCGGCCCGCCGCGCGGCGCGGCTGGTCGATTTCAGGGCCGCCGCTAGCATTCTCAAGGCCCTCAATCCCTAGCGGGCATAGCGTTGGCGCCTTGAACTTCTGATTGGGGGCGTGGAAAGCGCCCGTTGTCAAATGTCGGCATATATTTCAAGGACGTTGCCATCGGGATCGCGGAAGAAGACGGTTCGATGACCCCATTGATGGTCGGTGACTGGCGCGACCAGTTTGATACCCTTGGCTTCGAGGGCACTCGCGCATTTTGCCACCTCGGCAGGCGGAACGCGGAATGCCATCTGCATCGAGAGAGCGCCGGCTGGCGGCGGTGTGTCGTTGAACATCGGGCTGTATACCCTCAGCGCTAGCCGGTTAGAGCCGACGCCGAACTCGATCCAGCCGTCTCCCAACGTTCTCAGGACGGGGAACTCCATCACAGATTCATAGAAGTCGCGCATGGCGCGCATATCCCGCGTAAAGATAACCGTATAGTCAATCTGCCGGATTTGGCTGAGTGCACTCATCTTTGATCCATTTGGGCTGGGGGTACGTCGCGGAAACCCGCAGGCGAGATGTTGTTCGATTTCGCGGCATTGCAGGCGAGCGGCCTCGATGAGGGCTTTACAATTGCCATTCATACGCCTGCAGACTTGCCGCTTGAGCAGGAGGTGTTTTGGCTTCGATGAGCTTAGCAAGCAGTTCCGACGCGTGCCAACTCGCTTCAAGAGAACGGCCACCAACTACCTCGCCGTCGTCAGATAACCTGAGGTGTGAACAGTTTGACGATAAGATCATGCGCCAATTGATGTTTTAGGGCGCTACGGAAACGCAAAACCGGCTTTCACTGGTGCTGGTCGCGCTCCGGTTAACGAGAGGTTTACGCCGCTGCGCTAGGTTTTCCGATCTAGCGAGGCTGTACGATGTCGATCTCGGTCAATCCGATCTTTCCGGTGATTGCCGCCCAGGGCGCGGCGCCCGAATTCGTGCTGCAGCCGGGAACGGTGATCGATGCCGAGGTGCTGAAGATCCTCTCCAACAATCTGGTGCGGATCGCCATCGCGAGTCTTTCGATCGACGTTCTCTCGGAAATTCCGCTTCAGGCCGGCCAGACCTTGCAGCTTGCGGTATCGCAGACGGAAGGTGGCGTCAGGCTCGCCGTTGTCGGACAGGGTTCCGGCGCCGTGGTTTCGGACACCATAACCCTGGCACCGGATGCACTCGTCGATGCTCCGGCGAATTCTCCGGCCAACGTGGCGGCGCCCAGGAATGCATTGACGCCGCTTGAGAGATTGGCCGCCGCCGCGGCAGCGCAGACCGCGGCTACACAGCAGGATAGTCAGGCGCCGCTGTTTGCAAATCTCGGCGTCGTCGCGGGGTCGAACGCCCTGCCGCAAAAATTACAACAAGCCATCATGCAATTGCTGGCACAGCGGACCAGCCTCGATCAAAACCTGACCGGCGGCGAGGTCAAGAATGCCTTTCAAAAGTCCGGACTTTTTCTTGAGGCTTCGCTGGCGTCGGGATCCGTTTCGCCGGGAGCCGGCATGCCCGATCTCAAGGCAGCGCTGATCGTCCTTCGTCAAACGCTGCTATCATCGCTCGGCACAGCCGGAGCGGCTCAAAGCCCAGCCGCGCCAGCCACCGATGCGCTGCATGCCGCGGCGACATCGACACTTGCCCCATCACTTGCCCCATCGACACTTGCCCCATCATTGTCCCCTGACATCGACGTGGAGGAGGTTCTCCTGCCGCAGGCGCGTTTGCCGGTCGCCGATGATCTGTTGGGACCGAGCCGCGGGCCACGCGCAGCGACGGCTGGCGCCGCGCTTGGTATGCTGGTGCAGGAGGCGCTGCAGGAAGTCGGCAACGGATCGTTGCCTTTGGGAACGCTGAAAGTTCCAGGCAACGACGATGTAACCGTCCATACCAACACGCCGCCTCCGCCGTTTCGCGGCGCGTTGCCTTCGGCGCAGCCTATTGCCTTGCCATCGCTCGCATCCGATGCGCCGCTCGCAACGAGTGTGCATCATCTGCTTACCGATACCGACGCCGCCATTGCGCGTCAGACATTGCTGCAGGTGGCGTCGCTGCCGGATCGTATCGATACGACGGCGGGACGCCTCGATCCAACGGCATCGCGATGGAATTTCGAAATTCCGTTTGTGACGCCGCAGGGAACGGCCATGGCGCAGTTCGAAATCGCGCGCGATGGTGGCGGCCGCGAGCTTGAGGCGGCCAAGCGTGTTTGGCGGGCGCGGTTCTCGCTCGATATCGAGCCGGCCGGTCCGGTCCATGCGTTGGTAACGCTAAGCGGCGACAAGACATCGGTGCGGATGTGGGCGGAGCGGCCCGCGACCGCGGCGCAATTGCGCGCCGGTGCTGCGCAACTGAGCCAGGCGCTCAGCAGGGCCGAGCTCCAGCCCGGCGATATCGTGATCCGCGATGGCGCGCCCCCACAACCGGCAGCAGCACCCGCCGGACATTTTCTGGACCGCGCGCTATGAGCCTGGAAGCAAAGAGACAGCTTGCGGTCGCGCTGCACTACGACAAAACAGGTGCGCCGCGGGTCGTCGCCAAGGGCAGGGGCAGCATCGGTGCGAAGATCATCGAGATCGCCAAGGCCCATGACATCCCGATCGAAGAGAACGAAGTGCTGGCCGGCGCTCTCTCGAACGTCGAACTCGGCGATGAAATTCCGGCGGAGCTTTACAAGGCGGTGGCGGAAGTGCTGGTGTTCGTGCTGCGGCTTTCCGGGCGGGTGCGATAGCGTAGCCGGTTTAATTCTATATCTGCGGAGCGGTGCCGAAGAATCCAGCGATCCTGATCAGCCGTCCGTCGGGGCCAATTTCACCGAAATCGATCGATGTATCGCCATACGTACCGTCCGCCCGCATTAGTCTCCAGAGGAAACGCAGCACATTGTGATGGACATCGATGCCGCTCACGAATTCGAGCCGTGCACCCGGTCGTCCGGCCTGAATCTTTGAGATATGCCGCGATAGCGCTTCTCGTCCGGCCAGCTCGACATTTGGATCGACATAGACGCCACCATCGGCCCAACATCGCTCAAGCAGGCTCTGGCGGGCTGCAGCATCGCCTTCGTTCCAGGCCGCCATATACTGCGTCACGACCTCTACGGTCTTGCCATGGTCCATGGATTTCCCCTCAACGCTTTCAAGTCTATCATTCGAGCTTCAACCAGAGCAATGTTCTGCGGCGTCCGTCATGGTTTCACCATGATGCGCGTCAATTTGGCGGCGGCTTGTTCGTTGCGGAGGTGTTGTCTTGATTCATCGTCGCCATGTGCTCGGTCTCCTTGCTGCCGCGAGCATTCTGCCGTCGCGCAGCTTTGCCAATGTTGCGCCGCCGCGCAGCGAGATCCGCGAGGATTTGGCTAAACACTTTACCGGGGAGGGAACGGTCGGCACCTTCGTCGGCTACAAGGTCGACGATTATCTGACCATAGCCAGCGACAAGGATCGTTCCGGGCAGGCGATGCTGCCGGCCTCGACCTTCAAGATTCCAAACTCGATCATTGCGCTGGAGACCGGGGTTGTCGGCGATCCCGACAAGGACATTTTCAAGTGGGACGGCGTTACGCGCAGCATCGAGCCTTGGAATCGTGACCACACTTTGCGCTCGGCCATCGCAGCGTCCGTGGTGCCGGTCTATCAGGAGATCGCGCGGCGCATCGGTGCGGAGCGGATGCAGAAATATCTCGACCTGTTTGAATATGGCAACAGGGACATCGGCGGTGGCATCGACCAGTTCTGGCTGACCGGCAGTTTGCGCATCGATCCGGTCCAGCAGATCGATTTCGTCGACCGGCTACGGCGCGTCGCGCTGCCGGTCTCGAAACGCAGCCAGGAACTGGTTCGCGATATCCTTCCCGTTACGAAGGCAGGCGATTCCATCATCCGTGCCAAGACTGGACTGTTGGGTGCTGAACTCGGCAAGCCCTCGCTCGGCTGGCTGGTGGGCTGGGCCGAGAAGGGCAGCGCGCATACGGTGTTTGCGCTCAATCTCGATATTCGCGAGCCGCGCCATACCGCCGACCGCATGAAGCTGACGCAGCTATGCCTCGGCGATATCGGCGCGATCTAAGCTGGGATCAAGACGCTAGAACTCCGTTTCGATAGAATCGAAACGGAGTTCTTTGATTTGACGCGTTGTCTTGACGCGAACCGGTCTCCACTTCGCTTGAAAACGCTCTAGCGCCGGGCTAGTGCCAGTGAGACCCCTGTTATGCTGGTTCCCACGGGGCGGATAGACACGGTCTGCCTGTTTCCGTGGGTTGATAGCGATAGATCGGCCGAGAAGCTTTGACCTCTTGCCGAAGCCTCGATGCGATTGCCGGCGGCACGTCCCGAAAGCGTTCCAGAGGCATTCCGGCTGGCTTCATTCCATGATCCGGAAATCGCACCGCCACGATATTGAACGTCGCTCGCCAGATCGAAATTATAACTTTCGCTGGCGCATCTCAGATTAAGGCGAAGCTCGGCGCCGGTCCCGCCGATGTCGTAGGACGCCCGGCAACGCAGCCGCTCCTGCGCTCCATCTGCTGTGTTCAGCACGCCGCCGCCCGACCATGAACCTGCCATGGCTGCGAAGGGAGACGGCGCTGCGGCCTGCGCGGTACTGCCGGGGATGCACAGCGATGCCAGCAGCAGCAGCCCCGCCCGCGCGATATTCGGTCCAGACATTTTAGTGGTCTCCCATTTTTAATGATCTCGGTTTCCAAATTCATCGATCTAACCCGGGAACGCCGAACGGGTTCATTGTTCGGAGGATCTGGTTAGCGCTGCTCTGCTGGGCTAGGACTCGTGCCTTCACAATCAAGAGAGGGATCGTGAACTCAGCCTGGATCTGGATGTCGTCGCTCGCCGTCGCGGCGGCTGACGGCTGGCTTGCTGCCACGATGTTTGCGCAGCCCGCGACCGTAGCTCGGTGCCGACCAAACTGAATGCAGGCGACGGCGGAGGAAACCACGCCTCCCGGCAATGAGCCGCCGTTCAAAGGCCAGCGAGAAATAGCCGGCCGCAACATTCAAGTCGTCTTGGTCGGGTCTTTGCCGATGCGGCCGAGATGGGTAAAGCCGAAGCCGATGCTGTATTTCAGGCCGTAGCCGAGCGCGCGGTCGATGCCGATATGGGCCAGCCAGATCATTGCGATGGAAAGCACCAGCGGCGAGGTCAGCGCAAATCCGCCCGTCATCAACGCCATCGGCGCCATGTAGCTGTGCGCGGCGTTGTAGACGATGGCGCCGGCCCGCGGGTTGGCGAGATAGGCCGCGAAGCTCAGATCGGGCACAAAAAACAGGATGGCGTAGACCCACCACGATCCATCCCAGATCGCGTAAAGCAGCGTCATGCCCGCAAACAGCGCCAGTCCCTCCAGCCGGAGCAGGGTACGCAATCCGCCTGATACGGCGCCTGCCGTCTCTCCGCTCGCGATATCGGCCATGGTGAGTCGCCTCCGTTGAGGCCGGGATATATCGTGCGCCGGGCAGGGGTGCTAGATGCCGGAGGGGCGTTTCCCGTCGGCAAAATGCCGTGTTACAAACGAAATAAATCGAGCGGGAAAGCATCACATGAAAGACATCCTGGATACCCTTGAAGAGCGGCGCGCCGGCGCCAAACTCGGCGGCGGCGAGAAGCGCATCGAGGCGCAGCACGCCCGCGGCAAGCTGACCGCGCGTGAGCGTATTGAGTTGCTGCTTGACAAGGGCTCGTTCGAGGAATTCGACATGTTCGTCGAACACCGCTCGGTCGAATTCGGCATGGAAAAGACCAAAGTGCCGGGCGACGGTGTCGTCACCGGCTGGGGCACTGTCAACGGCCGCAAGACTTTTGTCTTTGCCAAGGATTTTACCGTGTTCGGGGGATCACTCTCCGAGACCCACGCGCAGAAGATCGTAAAAATCCAGGACATGGCGATGAAGGCGAGGGCGCCGATCATCGGGCTCTATGACGCCGGCGGCGCCCGCATCCAGGAAGGTGTCGCGGCGCTGGCGGGCTATTCCTATGTGTTCCGTCGCAACGTCATTGCATCGGGCGTCATCCCGCAGATTTCCGTCATCATGGGTCCCTGCGCCGGCGGCGACGTCTATTCGCCTGCGATGACCGACTTCATCTTCATGGTGAAGCACACCAGCTACATGTTTGTCACCGGGCCTGACGTGGTGAAGACCGTCACCAACGAGGTTGTCACCGCGGAAGAACTCGGCGGCGCATCCGTGCACGCCACGCGCTCCTCGATTGCCGACGGCGCATTCGAGAACGACGTCGAGACGCTGCTGCAGATGCGCCGGTTGATCGATTTTCTGCCCAGCAACAACACCGACGGTGTGCCGGAATGGCCGAGCTTCGACGATATCGAGCGCGTCGACATGTCGCTGGACACGCTGATCCCGGACAATCCGAACAAGCCCTACGACATGAAGGAATTGATCCTGAAAGTAGTGGACGAGGGCGATTTCTTCGAGATCTCCGAGACCTTCGCGAAAAATATCGTCACCGGTTTCGGCCGCATCGCCGGACGCACCGTCGGCTTTGTCGCCAACCAGCCGATGGTGCTTGCCGGCGTGCTCGACAGCGACGCCTCACGGAAAGCGGCGCGCTTCGTGCGGTTCTGCGACGCCTTCAACATTCCGATCGTGACCTTCGTCGATGTGCCGGGCTTCCTGCCGGGCACCGCGCAGGAATATGGCGGACTGATCAAGCACGGCGCCAAGCTCTTGTTCGCCTATTCGCAATGCACGGTGCCGCTGGTCACCATCATCACGCGCAAGGCCTATGGCGGCGCGTTCGACGTGATGGCCTCGAAGGAAATCGGCGCCGACATGAACTACGCCTGGCCGACCGCGCAGATCGCCGTGATGGGCGCCAAGGGCGCGGTGGAAATCATCTTCCGCAGCGATATCGGCGACGCCGACAAGATTTCCGCGCGCACCAAAGAGTATGAGGATCGTTTCCTGTCGCCGTTTGTCGCTGCCGAGCGCGGCTATATCGATGACGTCATCATGCCGCACTCGACGCGGCGGAGGATCGCACGGTCGCTGGCCATGCTAAAGGACAAGCATGTCGAGATGCCGATGAAGAAGCACGACAATTTGCCGTTGTGAAGGAGAAGGGATTGCGTTGATCTGAGCAGAGGTAACGGGAATTGAGGTTAGAGGTGTGGAAAACACGGAAGGATTTTAATCGGGACTTTTTTGAATCTTATCGCTCTTCTAAATTTAGGTTTGGTGACAAGATAGTTCCTATCGGAGCGGCACTGCTTCGCGCAAAACCAAAAAAGAGTAAGCCTCCCAGAGAGGTTTCGACCGCTCTCTTGATACTGGACGATCTTGTTCTCGACGCAATCTTTTGGACGCATTCGCTTAGCATTCGGTTGCTCAATACAAGGAGCCTTAGGAAAAGGCCCAATTTCAGACGTTCCGTTTTCGCGCTTTTGATGAAGATCGGCCAAGATGCAATGGTTGTTCGTAACCTCATTGTCGATGGTTACGACGTGCAAGCAAGAAATCTACTGCGCTCGATCGATGAGCATGTGGATGCTCTCTACTATCTCTGCTTACGACCTGAAGTCTGTGACGAATTTGTTCTCACTAACGACAGTGAAAGCGCAAACAAGTTTTGGTGGCAACATATCCGACGCGCACGTATAGTCATTGACGCCGAGCTTCAGCGTCGCTTGAAGAGCGATCTGTTCCTTGAATTTAGTCAATATAAGCAGGCAGAACGCCGCATGTTTTCGTCGGCTCATCATCCTTCTTACGTCGCGAGCACGGTTCCGTTTCTGGTGCCGTACGAATCCACCAGCGCGTTCGATTACTTATTTGGGATACCCAGTGAATATTCTTACCGCACCGGCCGATTCTTGTTTTTTATTCTCGCTGAGATGTCGATGATGCTTGGGTTTTTGGATGCCGACATTAAGCAGCTGATTGAAAACAGGAGAGGGGGGCATTTGCAAGAATTCGTTCGAAAGGGGTGTCAACACATAGTCCGGATGTTGCTGTTTTTAAGCAGCAACGAAGACGCTCCGATGTTCTCCAGCTCGAAATCAATGGAAGACTACATGGAGACTCTGCCGGAATGAATCCTCCGTGCAAGTCGGTGCCATGAACCTGCCCATCCGTCATCGTTGCATCGGAGTTGGGAGACGGTTTAGCCCGTAGGGCCTATTAGCGCAGCACAATCCGCCAGTGCTGGACGTCCAACATGCTGGGCCTTCGCTCTACGAGCGACGGTGGATAAATCGTCTAACCCGGCCCGACGATTCTCATCGCCTTGCGCATCAGAGCGCGCAGAATGGGTTGAGCCTTCGAAACCCATCACCTTCGCAAACTGCATTTGATGGGTATCGCTTCGCTCTCATTCTACCCGAGATCTACCTGCGCCACCCGTTGATTCGGCAGTCAAGTCTTGGTTCGCAAAACGCCGCGAGATCGATGATTCGTATCTGAAATTTGAGCGCCGTCATTGCGAGGAGCGACTTGTCCGCCGTAGCTCGGAGAGCGAAGGCGGAAGCGTGCCCACCATTTCATTCGGTGAATAAGATTGGTGGGCACGGCGCAAGCGCGCCTTTGCCCACCCTACGATCGCGTCGAACGCTCACTTCATCCCCATGCAACTCGCATAAAACGTCGTCGTCGCGGGCCAGTCGGAGAACATGGCGCGCACGCCGACCTGCTTGGCCAGCACGTCAAGCACCGTCAGCGTGTCGCCGTCGCGGTCGATCGCGCCTTTGACGGAGCGATGATAGAAGCCGCCGCCCTTGATAAGCGGCCCGTCGCGCTCCAGCGACCATCCGATCAGGTCGAGGCCCGCGGCTTTTGCGGCTTTGGCATAATCCGACGGCACGATTTCGTTCTTGTCGTTCAGCGCCAGCATCATGTAGATCGGTGGCGCGAGAATTTTCACCCCTGAATCCTTCAGCTCCGTCATCGAGGGCTTCCAGGTCTCAGGCTTTGCGTGGTCGAAGCCCTTGGTCTCGTAGCGTCCATCGAGATATACCGCCTGCGTCCCAAATGCCGGTTCGGTCTTTATCCAGAACAGGACATCCCTAAGGTCAAAACTCTGGGCAAACACGTCGGTAGGCGAAATGCCAGCGGCCTTGTATTCCTCCAGCATCTGCGTTGCGTATTTTTCCTGGGTGTAGTCGCCGTCGAACGGCATCGTGACCTCGGGCGCCTTGAGCTCCGGCGTGAACTTGGCGCCGAGGCTTTTGATCAGAGCAATGCTTTCGGCATGGGTCATCAGCGTGCCCGTGCTGTAGAGGTCGGTGCGCCAGCGCGGTGTGCCGTTTTGATATTCAGCTGCGGTCGTCGCATCCGGATTGAAGGCGTCCATCTTCGCCGACAGTGTCTTGAATTCAGCGAGCGTGATGTCGCTGGTGCAGCACTTGGCGGACGCTTTCTTCCCGGTTGCGGGGTCGGCCGGCGTGAACGGCTGCGAACATTTCGCTGCCAGCGCCGGCACCGACAGAATGTCGGTGGTGGTGTGCAGGTCGCATTGTGAATGCCGGCACACCAATTGCCGATCCCTGGTGAAGGTCACGTCGCACTCGATCACGCCTGCGCCCATGCGGGCCGCCGCAGAATAGGATTCCTTGCTGTGTTCGGGAAATTGCAGCGCCGCGCCGCGGTGGCCGATGGAAAAGTCGGTCTTGCGGAAAGGCCCGGTGCACTGGCTGAGTGCAGTCTTGAGCGCCCCGTCCTTCATCTTGTCGACGAGGTAGAACGGACGGGGGCCGATCTGGGGCTCGCGCGGCAGCGGAACGCTCTGCGCTTGGGCCGATGCAATCAGGGCAAATATCCAGAGGCCGGACACCAGAGCTAAACGATGGCTGAGCGGCATGGACGGAACCTCGATAACGGCGGTGCGTATGCGGATATCATCATAGCAGTGTGACGTTTGCGTGTGGGGTTGCGCTCGCTCTCTTCGCTTACCCGCCCTATAATCGCAAAAGCGAATTTGCCTCTACGGAGAAAGCCAATGCCCTCAGCCTTTTTTGTCGTCCGCGCCACAGTCTCCGATCCCACCAAGCGCGCGGCGTTTGACGATTGGTACCGCAACGAACATCTGCCCGACGCGGCGAAGGCGTTCGGTGCAAAGAAGGCGCGGCGGTTCTGGAGTGTGAGCGATCCCTCGCTGCATCAGGCGATGTACGAATTCACCGACCAAGCCGCGCTCGATCGCGCCATGAGTGGCGACGCGCTGAAAGCGCTGGTCGCCGAATTCGACCGCTGCTGGCCCGATGTCACGCGCACGCGCGAGGTTTTTGTGCTGGCGGAGGAGTTTGGGGCAGGGTGAGCGACGCGCGTTGATCAGCGTGGTCCCGGCGTTAGCAACATGTAGCCGTCGTCCCGGCGAACGTCGGGACCCATAACCACAGGCGTTGGTTGTTGCGGCAAGGCGTCTGCTCCAATGCCCCAACGAAATGACACGGCGTATGGGTCCCCGCTTTCGCGGGGACGATGGAGTGTTTACACTTGAACACCTAATTCACCTGAACGCGCAATTCAGCGATCATTCATCTCGACGCGGCGAAACTCTCCTCATCACTCACCATGCGTGAAGAGGAGATGTCATGGAACGCCGCCACTTTCTGAAATTCGCCTTTGGAGCCGCAGCGGGCGCTGCTGCCACGCTGGCCGCCAGCGCCCAAGCAGCGCCGCTTGCGCCGCATCCGCTCGCAGAGGACGGACGGATGCCGCCTTCGAATGAAAATCCCCGCCCCGCTGTTACCAACGGGGACGAGGTGGATCGCCTTCAGCCCGAAGAGGTGCACTGGCGTCGCCGCCACTGGGGCTGGCATCGCCGCCACCGGCACCGCCGTCGGTACTGGCGCCGCCGTTATTGAAGGCGCGACCAGATCCGAATCTGCCGCGTCGCGGCGAAGCCTGCGCCCGCCGGCGGCACGGCGCTGGAATTCGCGAGCGGGAGCTGCAAGCAGCGCCGGCCGTTTTGATTCCCCTCCTTGTGCATGAGGAAGGGATCAAACTGCCGCTTCGCCGAAGCCGTGCCGCCGAGCTGCGGCCTTACTGTAACTGGTCAAACAAAAACCCCGCGCGAGCGGGGTTTTGCCGTGATCCGTGGCGCCGTTCTCAGAACGGACGGCAGCGCCCATGGCGCCAGGCGAAACCGCGTGGGCAGACGCGGGCGCGAGGCACCACCACGATGGGCCGGTGGACCACACGTGGAACAACCCTGACGGCATTGGCGCGGCATCCGCCATAGGGGCCACGATGAAAGCCGGGGCCGCATCCGCCGGCGGCATTGGCAGTAGCGCCAAAGCCTGCCACCGTGGCTGCAACCACAGCTGCTGCGAAAAGATATTTCATGGTCTCTCCCTTTAATTCGGCCCGCACCGCGCGCACCGCACAAAACTCAAGCCTTGTGATTCGACAAGTGGAACACTTCCAACAGTCGACGCATTTGTGGCTGAGCTTAATGACGGCGATCTGAATGCGGAATGAATGCGGTCGCTAAAAGACCGCGGAACGGCTAGCGGGAGGCCAGAAACGCCAGCATCAGCTCGTTAAATTTCGCAGGTGCTTCGAGAAATACCAGATGGCCGACATTCGGAATCACCTCGGCTCGGGCGTTCGGCATATTGGCCGCGAGCGCCTTGGCGAGTTCCGCGTTTTGGCCCATCTTCGGCCGCAGCGCCTCCGGCGCATTCGGCTTGCCCGGCGCGTTGTGATCGTCGGCGCCCATGATGAACAGCGTCGGTCGCGCAATCAGTGGAATTTCGTGCACCACCGGCTCGCGGTAGATCATTTGCGCCGAATTGACGAAGGCGCGCAGCCAGCGCGGATATTCCGAACTGCCCTTGATGTTGAAGCGCGCATCGATGAACGGCGTTACCTGGTCGGGCGGCAGCTTCAGCGAATAATTGGTTTCCAGCTGCTTGCGGTATCCCTCGGCGGTCAGCCTGTTCTCATTCTCCAGAATTGTCTCGGT
>Ga0193743_1002139_pt1 | contig 14177 bp, 14 predicted proteins | sample L2c2metaG_FD_143038 | JGI IMG/M metagenome (GOLD analysis project Ga0193743, IMG submission 143038) | Soil microbial communities from a riparian zone of the East river system, Colorado, United States - L2c2 | ecosystem: Environmental > Terrestrial > Soil > Riparian zone | place: USA: East River... | reverse complement strand
ACTGACCGTCAACGGCCAGCCGCTCGAATTCGAAGTCGCCAAACAACTTCCCTCGTCGGACTGAGGTTCACGCCGAGCCTGACCACGCGACGGCGACGGTCACCCGGCGTTCGCCCCGCCGCGCGGATGGTGCAAACGCCTCCAGCGCTGCGGATTCAAACCCACAGGAGCACAAATGATTACCGTGATACCGCCGGTGCCAACCAAGACCGACGAATACTTCTGGCAGGGGGTCCGTGAGTCGCGTCTGCTCGCCCGGCGCTGCGTGGGCTGTGGTGCGCTGCAACACCCGCCCGCGCCGATGTGCCCGCATTGCCAGTCGCTCGACTTTACCGTGGAGGAACTGTCCGGCCACGGAATCATCCACAGCTGGATCGTGTCTCGACACCCATCGGTTCCTGACTCGGACTCGCGCATCGTTGCCCTCATCGACCTCAAGGAGGGGATCCGGATGGTCAGCAACATCACCGCAGAGTCAGGCACCCAGGTGCGCACGGGCATGGCAGTGCGGGTGACGTTCGAACAGTTCGGCGACGTCACCCTGCCGCAGTTCGTCATCGACGAGGAAGTGGCGTCGTAGTGGGGGACACGGCGAAGGCGGCGATCGTCGGCGTGGGCCAGACCGAATTCTCCAAGGACTCTGGCCGCAGTGAGCTTCAACTCGCCGCGGAGGCGGTCAAGGCCGCCATCGACGACGCGGGTCTGCAACCTGCGGACATCGACGGCTTCGTCACCTTTACCCAGGACGAAAACGACGAGCTGGACATCATGCGCAGTGTCGGGATCCCGCGGACACGGTGGGTGTCGCGCACGTCGTTCGGGGGAAGCGGATCGGCGGCCACGGTACAGCAGGCGGCGGCCGCGGTGATTTCGGGCATGGCCGACGCGGTGGTCATCTATCGGGCTTTCAACGAGCGCTCGGGCCAGCGGTTCGGGCAACCGGCGCAGATCCAGCTCGCTCCGCTGAATCTGTACTTGCCGTTCGGGCTGGACACCCCGGCGAAGATGTACTCGTTGTGGTTCCAGAGATACATGGACACCTACGGGTTGAGCAACGCCGACTTCGGCCTGTATAGCGTGCAGGCCCGCACGTACGCGGCGACCAATCCGCGGGCATGGTTCTACGAACGTCCGATCACACTCGACGATCACCAGAATTCGCGCTGGATCGTTGAACCCATCCTGCGACTGCTGGACTGCTGCCAGGAAAGCGACGGGGGAGTGGCACTGGTCGTGACGACCGACCAACGCGCCCGCGACCTCCGCCACCCTGTGGTGCGGATCGCAGCCGCAACCCACGGTAATCTCATCCACGGCAGCACGCTGTTCAACTACTTCCACCCCGACATCGCGCGGTTCGCCGAAGCCGAGTCTGTTGCCGAACAGCTCTACGCCACAGCGGGACTCGCGCCGGCAGACATCGACGTGGCCATGCTCTACGAGAACTTCAGCCCGGTGGTGTTCTATCAGCTGGAAGCGTTCGGATTCTGCGGCCGAGGCGAGGCCAAGGACTTCATCGCCGACGGAAATATCGCTCTCGATGGAGCGACTCCGGTCAACACCCACGGTGGACTGCTCGGCGAAGGCTACATCCATGGGGTGAACAACATCATCGAAGGGGTCCGCCAGCTGCGCGGAACGGCGGCGAATCAGGTGGGCGGCGCGCGCAACGCGCTCGTCGCAGCCGGTCTGAGTGGAATGATCCTCACCGCCGACTAACCTCGTCCACGCCCGCGGTTCGACTGAAGTGGATACGCAGCCACGGACGTGGGCCGTGTCATGGCGACTGGCGCCGTGGCTCCTCGAGCGCGGTCCGCACGCTGGCTTCGACCTCGCGCCGCACGACTTTGCCGCTGGCGTTGGCAGGCAGTTCGTCGAGGAATACCACCTGGTCGGGGGTGCGGGAGCCGCGCAATCGGGCGCGCACGTAGTCGCGCAAGGACTCCGGGCTCGGGTTGGTGTCACCCTCGGGGACGACCGCTGCGACGATGATCTGACCCCAACTCGGATCGTCGACACCAACCACCGTGCACTGGCGCACATCGGGATGCTCAACGAGTACGTCTTCGATCTCGCCGGGTGCGATGTTCTCCCCGCCACGGATGATGGTGTCATCCGATCGCCCGCCGATGAACAGGTAGCCGGCCTCGTCCATGCTGGCCACGTCGCGGGTGGGGAACCAGCCCTCGGTGTCGAGTATCGATCCGATCTCGGCGTAGCGGCCCGACACCTGCGGGCCGCGCACCCACAACTCACCGATCGCATCGGGCGGCAGGACGGCGCCGCGCTCGTCACGGATCTGCAGTTCGATGCCGGGTACCGCGCGCCCGACCGAGCCCAGTCGGCGCCCGACGCCGATGTCGTTGGCCCGGACGGCCTGACGGTGATCGTCTGGGGTCAAAACCGCGATGGTGGAACTGGTTTCGGTCAGACCGTAGGCATTGACGAAGCCCACCTCGGGGAGCAGCTTCAAGGCCCGGCGCACCAGGGGCACGGGCACTCGAGAGCCCCCGTAGGCAAGGGTCTTGAGGCTGGGTAGTTGCACAGGCCGTGCTTCGAGGGCCTCGATGATGCGGTCGAGCATCGTCGGCACCACGGTCGCATTGGTGATCTTCTGCTCGCTGATCAGCCCGATCCACTGCTCGGCGTCGAAACGGGGGAGATAGACCATCCTGCGACCGGCGTACAAGTTACTCAGAACCGCGCTGACGCCGGCAATGTGATAGGGCGGCACGCAGACTAGCGCGGCGTCGTCGGTGCCCGCGGAACCGAACTCCACGGTTTGCGTGATGTAGTTCGTTAGGTTGGCGTGGGTGAGCTCGACGGCTTTGGGCCGCGACGTCGTGCCCGAGGTGAATAACACCACCGCGACCTGTTCGGGTTCGGCGAAGACATTGACCGGATCGGCGGTGAGCGCATTCCGCAGGAATACCTGGGAACTGACAGCCCCGTTGCCTGCACGACCGACGGCCTCGAGATAGGGCGCGTCGGCGACGACCAAGGGCTGGGGCAGTCGATCGATGAGTTTCCGCAGGTCCGTGGCACTGAGCCGGTAGTTCAACGGCGTCACCGGTACCCCCGCCCGCGCGGCCGAAAACATCAGCGTGGGCAACATCGCCCCACCGGTGCCGACATAAGCCACATGCCGAGCACCGGCGTTGGCGATGACGCCCGCACCCCCATCGGCGAGATCGCTGAGCCCGCCGGTGGTCAACTCGTTCCCGTCCCAGGCGACCGTCGCGCGATCCGGATTTGCCGAGACTGCCATCTCCAACAACAGCGAAATGCTCAATGCGCAACCTTTCGAAAGCGGCGTCAATATATACATTATATTATCTAGGGTGGCGGGGACAGCGGCGCACGACCGGTGCGCCCCGGGGAAGGAGGCGCAGGCCGCAGTCGGCGACGACGCTGAGCTCCTCGACGTCGGCAAGCGCTATCTGGAGCGCCAAATCGTGTCCCTGGGCGGCGGTAGCACCGAGATTGCCCGCAACGTGGTCGCCGAACGGGTGTTGAACTTCCCGCGGGAGTACGCGGCAGACCGCGGCGTGCCGTTCAGCCAAGTTCGCCGGGGTGCGCGCCTAATGTCCTAGCTGGCCTTGAGCAGATTGCGTTCACGAAGCAACGCCACGACGTGCAGCCCGTGTCGCCGCATGAGTTTCATCCACTCGTCGGCCGCCCGGTCAGCGTCATGGGCAGCGATCGCCTTCACGATCCGGGCAGTGGTCCGCTTCTGATCGGAGATTGTGCCTGGCACCACCGCGAAGAAATTGCCTGGCACGATGCCAGTCATGACCCGCGAAACTGCCGAGAGCCGGGGGGAGTCGGCGATGGTGAACATTTGCCGGATCAGTTTGTCGCTCTCTTGACGGAAGTAGTCGGGGTCATCCGCGGCGCGCAGCGCGTGCTGCTGAGCGATCAGTTGCTCGACATCCTCGGGCGTTGCATGCTCAGTCGCCCTCTTGGCCGCCAACCCGAACAGCATCCCTAGCAGCTCGTAGTGATCCTCGATGCCGGCGCTGTGAAACCCATTCACGAATGCCCCTCGATGCGGCTGACTGGTCAGCCACCCTTCCCGATCGAGAGCGATGATGGCCTCGCGTACGGGAATACGGCTCACGTGGAGCGCTTCGGCGAGCTCGTCTTGATTGATTCGGTCGCCATGCTGAAGGTGGCCGCTAAAGATCAGCGTCCGAATATAGCTCGCGGCCATCTCCGCGGTGCTGCGTGGGCTGTCAGCGGAGGGCAACAGCGCACGCGGGGCCTGAGACGCGCGGTCAGACGGTGACATTGATTCCTACCTGTTGTATGAAGTAATTCAACATCAAGTATACGTCTGGTCGCGAGATTGCCGGCTAGCGGTGACGATCAGCGAGTTGCGGGCCGGAACAGGTACGTCGACCGCGCCGTCGTCAGCAGTCGTGCCGATGCGTCGCGGTAGTCGGTGCGCACGACCATCACCGTCATGCCGGGCCGTCCGTCGCTCGTGGACTTCTGTTCGACTCGTTCGACGTAGCCGTCGACATGCAGGACGTCGCCGACCCGCACGGGCGTGTAGTAGGTGAAGTCCTGCTCGCCGTGCAGGATCACGCCCTTGCACCCATTCCGCAGCAAGGCGATCAGTTCGACTAGCGATGCATCACCGGCGGCGGCCGGCGGCTGCTGGTCATCGAACGTGCCCCAGTTCTGCACCGCGAACAGATACGTGGGCGGTACGGGGATTCCGTCCAAGCCGAACGCTGCCGCAGCATCGGCAGACCGGTAGACCGGCTTGTCGTCGCCCACCGCCGCGGCGAAGACCTGGGCCGGCCCGCGCTCGACGGTCACCACCGCCGATGCGAGACGTCTGCCGATCAACTCCGACGATGACGGCGCGGGCGGCATGTCGGCCTCGTCGGCGTCCTGCGGCACCGACGGCGTTGCCAGCGTGGCCGCACCGCTGACGACCACCGCGGCATCCTCGTCGATCAGACGGCAGTCAAGGTCGACGAGCACGCGCTCGCCGTCTCGTCGCGCGCCGATCACGGCGATGTCCGAGGTGAGGGTGGTCCCGACCCGCGCCTGCGCACGGAAACGTACCGTCAGTCGGGTCAGGGGTTCGATGCCCGCGACGTCGGTCACTGCGGTGGCCAGGCACCCGGCGGAGAACATACCGTGCGCGAATGCGCCTGGCATCCCCGCCGCGCGAGCCGCGTCGTCGTCGAAATGCAGCGGATTGAAGTCCCCAGACGCGCCGGCATATCGCACGACGTCGGGCCGCGTCACGTTGAAGTCTCGTGCGGGGATGCGTTGACCAACTGTCAGATCCGCAATGCCGCCCTTGCTCACTTCGTTCCTCTGTCAGTGCATCCGTTGCTGGCCGTCCATTGCTCGATCAAGGTGCGGCGCAGGACCTTGCCGATCTCGCTGCGCGGCAACTCGGTGACCGTCTCGACGCGTACCGGTATCTTGTAGCCGGCCAACGTCTCGCGCAGGCCGGCGAGCACGGCTTCTGGCTCGATGGTGGCGCCGGGCGCTGCCCGGACCCATGCCACCGGGACTTCCCCAAGACGGATGTCGGGCACGCCTGCGACGCAGGCCTCCGCCACTTCGGGACGAGCACACAGTTGCTCTTCGATCTCTTGCGGCAGCACTTTGAGTCCGCCCCGGTTGATCACGTCCGAGGCGCGGCCCTCCAGCCAGAGGAACCCGTCCGCGTCGAGGTATCCGACGTCGCCGGTGCGCAGGAATCCGTCGACGAGTTGCGCGGTGACCCCGGCGTCCTTGGTGGCGAACGGCGAGCGAATCCAGATCTCACCCACCGCTGCGCCTGGCACGGCATCGCCCCCGTCGCCGAGGATGCGAATGTCGATGCCCTCGTGCGGGCGGCCCACGGAGCCCAGCTTGTCGTCACCGTGCTCCCGCAGGTCCTTGGCCGTCCACCCGACTACCTCGCCGCCCAGTTCGGTCTGGCCGTAGCCGTTCATGATGCCGATACCGAACTTGGCCCTGAAGGCCCGCGCCTGATGAGGGGTCAGGGGCGCAGTGACGCTGCGCGCCATGGTCAGTGGCGTGAGGTCCACGACCCGCGGGTCCTCGGTCAGCATCGACATCATTGCCGGTGCCAGCACGGTCGAACGGATGTCGTGCCTGCGGACGAGCGTGGCGAACTGGACGGTGTCGAACCGGTCCATGAGCACCACCGGGCTGCCCGCGCGCAGGGCGAACAGCACATTCCACAGACCCGCCCACAACGCGAGGCTGGTCGGAATCAAGTTGGGCATCGACCTGCGCGGTCGGGCTGGGTCGCTCCGGTTGGCGCGCAGGCTCGACAACACGGTGTCGATCCCTTCTGCAACCCCGTCGTGGTCGAGCACGATCGGTTTGGCGGTGCCGGTGGTCCCCGACGTCCGCATCACCAGCGCGGTGCCCACCGGCGACGCCTCACCCCGCCACGGCTGCGAGGCCGGCCACACCGCCCATTGTCGATCGGGGCCTTCGAGCACCCAGGCGACGGTTTCGTCGACGTGCCGGACGCTTCGCGCGGCAACCGCGGTCGGCTGGGTCGCGATGAGCTGCGCGGCGATTTCGGCGTCGGTGAGTCGTCCGTTGATCGGGACGTAGACGGCGCCGGCGAGCCAGGCGCCGAACATGACACTCAAAGCGGTCGCACCTGATTCGACGATGTGTGCAACCGGTTGGCGCTCGGTGACGCCGCAGTCACCCAGCGCCTGCGCTATCCGAATGGCTTCTTGCTGCATGTCAGCCAGCGTCATCTGGCCGTCGAACGAGTACGCGATGGCATCATCAGGGTCGCCTGGATGTCCGAATAGGAAGGACGCCAAGCCGCGAACGTCGTCGACGGGAGTGTTCGGCCGTGGAGTCGTCATCGTCCGCCCTTCGTTAGGCAATGACCTGCTGCGCGCGCAGCGCCGCAAGTTCGTCGGGGGAGAGTCCGAGCTCTGCCGTGAGTACTTCGTCGGTGTGCTGGCCGAGCCACGGCACCGGGGTGTCCGGGCCGCTGCTCAATGCCGACATGCGCACCGGGCTGGCCGGGACGAGTACCGGCCGGTCCGGCTGATCCGATCGCTCGATGGAGACCAGCATCTGTCGGGCGGCAAGATGCGGGTCCTGTGCGACCTCGTCGTCACGTAGGCACGGCCCGGCGGCGATGCCTGCATCGGCGAGGATGTGGCAGACCTCGATCTTGGTCCTGTCGGCCGCCCAGCCTTCGATCGCGGGAACAAGGATGTCGTCCATGTGATCGATCCAGCCCTGCCGACTGGCCAGCCGCGGATCCCCCAACCACTGCGGGTGGCCGATGAGGTGGGCCAACCGTTCGAATTGGTGCTCGCGGGACACCTGCAGCATGAACCACCCGTCCTTGGCTCGGAAGCCGCGCAGGATCAGCTGCCCCACGGTGCGCGCGCTAGCGCCCATGGACCAGAAGTTCGTAATGATGTCGGTCATCGCCACGACGCTGTCGAGCATCGCGATGTCGACGTACTGCCCGGCGCCGGTCAAGTCGCGGTGACGCAGCGCGGCGAGGATGCCGACAGTGGCGAACAACGCGGCACCGATGTCGCCGAGCGCGCCGGCCGGCGCCGGTTGGGGCGGCTGGCCATCTACCCGCTTCATCTCGTATAGGCCCGACATGGCCTCGACGACCGGTGCGTATGCCGGCCAGTCGCGATAGGGCGTGTCCACGGTATTGCCGAATCCGGAGACGGACGCGTAGATGCAGCGGGGATTGACGGCGGCGATGCTGCTGTAGCCGAGCCCGAGCCGGGACATCGATCCGGGGCGACCGTTCTCGGCCACTACGTCGAAGCCCCTGGCAAGACGCAACACCAGGTCGCGTCCCGCTGACGTCTTCAGGTCGATGCACATGCTGCGTTTGTTGAGGTTGTTCCGCAAGAACGTGGCGCCGACCATGCGGCCCTCCGGGTCCGGCACCGCAGGCAAGGAACCACGGGCCTGATCACCGCCGCTGATGGATTCGACCTTGACGACGTCGGCGCCGAGTCGGGCGAGCAGCTGTGTCGCGAACGGCAATGCCTGCATCTGCTCGATGGCCAGGATCCGCACCCCCGACAGCGGCTTTTCCTCGGCGGCAGTCATCGGGGCCTCGGTCACGCATGAAGTCTAGAATATTCATTATATATTGTACAAACTGAGGTCTTGAATGTGACGACGGCCCGTCGGGTGCAACCGTGGCGGGATACTCTGACAACGTAAACCCGTTCGGGGGGAACGGCATCGAGCTCGTGGTGATAGCGCGCCGCGGGAGGAGGAAGTAGTGACGAAGCAGTTCGAGGGCAAGGTTGCCTTCATCACCGGGGCCGCACGAGGTCAGGGCCGCTCGCATGCCGTGCGATTCGCCGAAGAGGGCGCCGACATCATCGCGGTCGACCTGTGTGAGCAGATCGATAGCGTGGTCTATCCGATGGCTGGGCCGGAGGATCTCGCGGAAACGGTCGATCTGGTCGAGAAGACAGGACGCAGTATCGTCGCCGAACGTGCTGACGTTCGCGACTTCGAGCAGCTTCAGGCCGTGATCGAACGGGGAGTGGCTCAGTTGGGGCGGCTCGACTTCGTCATCGCCAATGCCGGCATCGCGCCAGCTTTCGGTGAGCCGTCACATCAGATCTCGGCCTATCGCGACGCGGTCGGAGTAATGCTCGATGGGGTCTTCTTCACGATCGAGGCTGCACTGCCGGCGTTGCTCCAACACGGCGACGGTGGGGCTGTGGTGATCACTAGCTCGGTTGCCGGATTGAAGTCGTTGAGTCCTGGATTCAGTTGGATGAACTACGGCACGGCTGGTTACACCGCCGCCAAACACGGTTCCATCGGTCTGATGCGACACTATGCGACCTCGCTCGCCGAGAAGAACATCCGGGTGAACAGTGTGCACCCGACCGGGGTAGCCACGCCGATGATCCTCAACGAGCAAGTGGTGAACTACTTCGCACAAAATCCCGGCTTCGCGGCCTCGCAACAGAATCTCCTGCCGGTAGGCGCTGTCGAAGCAAGCGACATCACCGAGGCAATGATCTACCTCTGTGGCCGCTCAGGTCGATACATAACCGGCGTCACGTTGCCGGTGGACGCTGGGTTCGCCATCAAATGAAGACCGGCGACCCGATCCGGATCTTCCTTCGGCGCGACGGCCACCATCGGCGCCGGGCCACCACGAAAACGGCAGTCGGCTAGGGCCTTCGGCGTTCCGCCATGCGGGCGGGCTCAGCCCAGTAGGCCCGGTTCTTCGGCAACGATCCAGTCGTAGAGGGGTTGGAACGAGAACCAGCCGAAGCGGGAGGAACCGACCTGGGAGGCGGCGATCTTCGCGTTCTCGGCATCGATCAAAGTGGGCCCTCCGGTAGCAGCCTCGGCCTCGAGTTGAGAGCGGCAGCAGCTTTCTATGGAGATGTACCACCAGGCCGCCTCATCGACGCTGCTGCCAACAGTCAGCACGCCGTGGTTCTTCAGGATCACCGCCTTGTGCGGACCCAGCGCCTCGCCGATGCGTCGGCCTTCCTCGTCGTCCAGGACGACACCGGTGTAGTCCCGCAACAGTCCCTGATCTTCGAAGAAGGCGCAGGCGTCCTGGGTAATCGGATCGAGCGGGCGGCCCAGGCTCGACCAGGTCCTGCTGTGCGTGGCGTGGGCATGGACCGACGCAATGACGTCGGGGCGAGCGCTGTGGACAGCCGAATGGATCGTGGTCGCGGCGAACGCGACCGGATTGTCGCCCTGGAGAACGGCTTTGGTCTTGCCATCGACCAGGACAAGATCGGACACCGTGATCTGGCGGAAGCTTTGGCCGTACGGATTGACCCAATAGTCGTCGGGTTGTTCGGGGTCGCGCGCGGCCATGTGCCCGGCGACGCCTTCGCCGAAGCCCAACCGCCCGAAGATCCGGAAAGCCGCGGCCAGCCGTTGCTTGCGATGCAGTCGCTCGTCAGCGGGACCGTCGAATTTCGGCGGGCGCCGGGTGCGGAATGTACTGCTCATCGGACACTCCGGTGAGCCAGCCGCTGTCGGATGCGTTCGATGTGCTGGCGGAATTCGGGTCGGCTGACCGCCCATTCCTGGGCATCGCGTTCCGCGGCGACCGCCTCTGACGAACAGGTGATCGATACCCCATCACGTAGCGTTTGTTTGGTGCGGCGCATGAGTGGCTGGTCTCGGGCGACTGCTCGGGCGGCAAGCTCGATTGCGGCTCTGCGAGCGTCTTCGGAGGGCAGGCATTGCCACGCGAGGCCGTGGGATACGGCTTCCTCGCCGGTCAGCGTCGCGCCGAGAAGCACCATGGCCGTGGCTGTTTGCGAGCCAACGCGGTGTCGTAGGCGCCACAGGTGCCCGCCGCCCGGATGCATCCCGACATCGATGAATCGCGGATCGAATATTGCCCGTGGGGTGGCAATCACCACGTCGCAGGCCAAGGCAAAGTTGACACCGGCTCCGATGGCGGGCCCATCGACGACAGCGAGGGTGGGCACCGGAGCGTCGGCGAGCGCAAGGAAGCCCTCGTAGAGCGCATCGAACGGGACCGGAGTCCGGGTCAGGCTGTCGATGTCACCGCCCGCGGAGAACACTGGAGGGGCGGCGGTGAGCACGATGGCGCCGGCACCCTCGGCGAGCACGCTCGCGACGGCCTCGACTAGTGCCCGACTGAGCTCGACAGAAAGGACGTTTCTCCGGCTCGGATCATTCAACTCGAGGACGGCAACGCCCTTCTCCAACTTCGTTACGACCAGTTGTGCAGTGGTGGTCAATGGTGGACTCCCTTGAATTTCCGTTCAGGCTGTGGTGTCGGGTACTGCGGCCAAGAGGGTCTTGCCGTCGAGTGTTCGGATGTCCAGGCCGAGTTCGTTGATCAGGTCGAGGCTTACCTGCACTAGCCCGGTCCGGTCGGGTGGGCAGTCACACAGGGCGGCCGCGGCCTCGGCCATGGCTTCGACGGGTTCGATCATGTCCTTCGGGACACCGTCCAGACCGCGCGCAAGCGCTTCCTCCGTCGCGACCGCGCCGCGCGGTTCCAGTGTGTTGACGCGGATTCCGCTGCCGTAGAGGTCGACGGCGAACGCGTTACTGAGTCTGTTGAGGGCGGCCTTGGAGGTGCCGTAGACACCCATCACGCTCATGAGACGACCCGCGGTGAACGGCGGGCCGGGCGCGGGACGTGCGCTGCCAGAGGAGAGATTCAGTATCCAGCCTGCACCGCGTTCGCGCATACCGGGAATCACCGCCTGGGTGAGGTCCATCGGTGCGAGAACGTTCACCTCGAACATGGTGGCGCGGTGGCGTGGGCTGATCTCGGAGGGACGGCGGGTGATGTTGGCGGCGGCGTTGTTGACGAGGATGTCGACGGGGCGGCCGAGGGCGGATATGGCGTCCGGGACGATGCGTGACCGGTCGGCGGGATCGGCCAGATTCGCCGCGACAGCCGCCGCCTTGCCTCCGTAGGCGAGCAGCCTGTCGAGCACGTCGGTCAAACTCCCTGCCGTACGGCTGACCTTGCCCGCGGCAGGGGTGTCCGCAGTGAGGGTGCGCGCGGTGATCACCACGTCCGCTCCTTCGGCTGCGAGGCGCTCGGCGATCGCGGCGCCGATACCGCGACTGGCGCCGGTCACCAGCGCGGTGCGGCCAGCGAACCGACCCGGGCTAGTCATCGGGTGCCCTCCAGGTTCTGGGCCCGCGAGAATGCCTCGGGACGGTGGTCGACACGGAAGCTGCTGATGATCTCCAACTGGGTGAGCTCGGACATCACGAACCGTCGAAGCGAGCGGCGGACGGTGGCCGGGGCTTCCCGACGCGCGTGCGCGAGGGTGATGTTGTCCCACACGAGAAGGTCACCCTCGGACCAGTGATGGTCATAGACGACCTCGTCCCCGTAGAGGTGGGCGAACACTTCCTCGAGCAACTCGTCGCTCTCCCGGTAGCTGATACCGACAAAGTGGCTGGCCTGCTGCTCACCGACCCAGAGAAGCTCAACACCCGTGCGCGGATGCTCCCAGAGCACCGGGCGGGCGGTCCGCGGATATATGTCGTGGGGAAGATCGGGCCCGCCATGGGCCTCTTCTCGCTGCCGGACATCCTCACGTGCGCCCGCAACGAGGCACGCCAGGTGCACGAGTTCCAGACCCTCGAGCCGCTTCCGCAGCGATACCGGCAAGGTGGCCGCCCCGTGGGCCGTATTGGCAAAACGAGTCGGCACGCAACCCTCCCCGATCTCGAGACCGTACAGCGAGATCCCGAGAAGCGGATGCGGCGTGAACGCGAAGTCGTTATGCCACAACAGCGCGTACTCGGGCCGATAGCCATCAGCCTCCACATTGGAGACGTAGCCGGCGGCCTCACGTACCGGCCCAATGGCTTCCACAAGCCGACGGTGGGAGTCGGCATCGAGCGACGGCTCCCGAAAGACCAGCAACGCGTGCCGGTCGAACAAGGCGCGTAGTTCGGCGGCGTCGGCCTCGCTTATCGGCTGGCGCAGGTCGAGGCCGGACACTTCCACACCGGTGACGGGGTGCAGCGAGCGAGCGTTGATCGACACGTCCCTCTCCTTACTACTAGTTGATCAAATATACATACCGAAGACCATTGCGAAACCCAACTCGCGTACGAGCTGCCCGTCCAGGCGCGCAGCCCGTTATGTTGAAGATGATACAATATACTTAATATACCGTAGCAAAGTGGGGCTCGCTATTGCGGATTCATGCCCTCGAAGGCGGCCCCGTGACCAACCCACGGGCGGAGAATGTGCGAGCCCATCCGCTCGAGGTCTACAGGTCGTCTTGGGCGTTGGTGACTGGCGCTGCGAGGGAAGAGGGGGCTTGGGTTCGCGTACGTCCGCCTATTAGCAGTGCATGGTCTCAATCTGGTCCTCGTCGACATCCTCGGCGCTGAACTGGAGGCCCCGGGCTAAGCAACTTCGTGACGATTACGACTTCGAAGTGCACCACGGTGTGCACCCGCACGGATTCCTCGACCAGCCGGGCTGTCTCCTCCAGGTCCTCGAGCCGCGCAAGGGGATACGTGTGGCCCGGCCTGTCCGCGCGCCGCACCAGACACCGACGCGACCGTTTTCCTACTAACTACGTCCTGTCGTCAATGTGGTGGCACTCGCAGATGACACAGTCACGTGCGTGACTCTTCCGCACGAAGTTGCAAAGGTCCGGAGGCTCGGGAATCGCCGGATTCCAAGCGCAGGACACCGCGGTGGCGTTTTGGTGCGCGCAAACGCTTGCCCTCGCCGAGGTCTGGGCGCCGCACTTCACGATGACGCGAGGCCCCAGAGATAGGGGTCCGGGGCGGTGCGGTTGATGATCGCGTCGGCCCGCTTCCGGATGGTCTCGTCCTGCCAGTCGATGTCTGCCCCAAACCGACCACCTGAGAGGCGCTTGTCGGCGTCGTGGTCATGATGAGCCCAGAAGTTCCCGCTCTGCAGGGCCTCGAACACGGTAACGGCGACTTCTTCCGGTTCGGCGAGTACGGCTGCTACACCGTACGATTCAAGACCCTGCTGGACCATGCCCATGACACTGGGGTCCCCAGCCAAGTTGGTCTTGGTGAGCGGCGGGAACACGACGTGGACGCGAATCGCCGATTTCTGGTCCCGCAACGTCGCGTATAGCCCCTCCATCAGGGTGAGGACGGCGGCCTTGCTGGTCGAGTACGCCGGGGTTTGGTACATAACTCCGACGGTGCCTGAGCCCGACGTGGTGCCCAATACATCGCCCGGGGTGCCCTGGGCGACCATCCTTGGAACGAAAGCCTTGATGCCGTGCAGCACGCCGAAAAAGTTCACCCCGTAGGCCTGATGCCAGGCATCGATGTCGTCGTCGAAGTAGCCCCCGCCGGACCCGATGCCTGCGTTGAGAAATGCGATGTCGATATGCTCGAACTCGGTGAAGGCCCGGTCGGCCAACGCTCGCATCGACGAGAAGTCCGACACGTCGGCGGCGATTCCCGTGACGTCGAGATCTTCGGCACGCAGCGACGCGACCGTCGCCTCCAACGTCACGCTGTTCACATCGGAGAGCACGACCCGGCAGCCGTGCTGGGCGAGCAGCCGCCCGGTCGCCGCACCAATGCCCCGTGGGCTTCCCCCACCGGTGATGACGGCGACGTTGCCCCTCAAATCCCGATCCATCTGATTCCTCACGCTCTGACTCGATCCGCGGACTTGT
>Ga0193743_1002138_pt1 | contig 14181 bp, 10 predicted proteins | sample L2c2metaG_FD_143038 | JGI IMG/M metagenome (GOLD analysis project Ga0193743, IMG submission 143038) | Soil microbial communities from a riparian zone of the East river system, Colorado, United States - L2c2 | ecosystem: Environmental > Terrestrial > Soil > Riparian zone | place: USA: East River... | reverse complement strand
CTCGAGCGCCTTCTCTTTCTCTGGCTCATCCATTTCGGGGTTGAACGTTGAACGACGATGGGCGAGAGCTTTCGCTTTTTTCGTCACATAGCCCATTTCAGTAATCTTCCAGTATGTGGTTGATTTTGTTCTTGACAGATCTCCGAATAGATCATTATTTGATAACCCTCTGTTACATAGTTTCATACAGTTTGAATGATGGAATTTCTGGAAAAATCCTTGACGCGCCGAATTTCACGCGGGCTTTCGTTACTATCATTGCCCTAAGTACACCAATCAGAAGCTGGCATTTGACAGCGGGATTAACTCTGTCAAAATCTGGGACTGACCGAAAACTAGCGCTGACCGAACTGTAGGGCAATGATAGTACTCTCTTAACCCATACCCCTTGGTGGACGCCTGAGGCTATGGATGTATTGGAGGTTGTGAGTTACCAGGGGCAACTTTGGGTGCAAAATGACAATGTGGTAGCCCCAAAAGTCAATAAGGATTTTCAGAGGTATGGGTTAAGAATGGTTCAACTGTACCTTCTCGTCGCCTCCCGTCGCTTGACTAAACTAGGACGACTATGGAGCTAGTTTTGTTCAACCGCCAATTCCGGGTGGCGATTTTATTTTTTTGGTTAGTCGATGAGGCCCGGGGTTTGGACAACTACAGTCGAACCCTCATAATCCATACCCCTCGCTGGATGGTATAGGGTATAGGTTACCAGGGGTTATGGCTTTGAGGAGGTAGGCCAACAACAAAAAAATCACAAACAAATCGGTAAAAATCAGGAAAAAATGCTAGACATAACAATGCTACTGGATATGAATTTGAATAATAAAATCTATGCCCTCCGGAAAAAGTCAGTTAAAACAGTATTTCTCATGCTCCTGGTCTCATCAAGGCAGAGCTTCATGTTGAAAGATCCCAGTAGTGCTTCCATCTTGCGAGCAATGGAGTTATTCAAGTCATCCACAAATTTATGGATGGTTTATGGATGTTGGAGCTGCCTTGAGGACATCACCGTGCCAGTGCATTGGATGGGCTCGAAGGGAATTTCATCATTGATGTCATCCCAGAGATGATCTCAGTGCTTCTTTGCAATCCTTGTTTTTTTTTTCGTAATTTGAATCCAGACCTTTCTTAAGAATGTCGAGAGGTTTTGGAGCCAAGGTAGAGCCTTCTTTCACTATAAATTTGTTGAATTGTTCATTTTCGGACTCCTGAGTGGCACATCACTGTGATGCACAACTAACTGGTAAATTAATTATTAGTAAGTACAGTCACCAGTCGTCACGTTGAATATCAAGGACTACATCACCCCATGAAACTTTGTTCATACTTAACATAAAAAATGGAATGAAATAAAATTTCACTGACCATGTTACATACATGTAACGAATTGAAATATAATAGCTGATGCCACCACTGATGGCATGTCGGGGTCTGAATTGCGTGACGCCTGCGCACCTCAATGCCAATTTACAGCTGTTTTCATATCGATACTAACACCGACCCATCCTTCGGCCACCACCCATAGGACCCTGGGCAATAGGAGAGACGGCAAGGTCCCAATCCGGACAGGATTTGAGATTTTTTGACCGACACCTAGGTGCAATCCGGACAGAATTCGCTGTATTTTGGGGGGCAGCCAGTGCCGGAATCCGGACAAGTTTGGGGAAATCGGGATAGGTTAGTTGTCTATCCGGACAAATTTTGAGGTATGATATAGTCTGATATAGTGTACTCTGTAGAGCGTATGAACATCTGACCATATGGCATAATATTCAACAAGCCGTCTCAAGCCGTTGGTTCAATTCTGTTCAATTCCTTTTTCTCTCGGCGGTCTCATATCTCGGTCTTCAAGTTTTCGAGTTCATGTATGCACAGCAATTCCGTTCTGTGTGCGAGGCAACTTCAATCTTTCAAACAAAACAATATCTACTGGCACCTTCAACACAATTCCTTTGTCTACTTGATTCCAAGATCTCCGAGACTCAAGCTCAAGGACTGTCTATTGAAATTTTACAGCAGGACCTGTCATGTTTCCACGATTTCCAGAACGGTGAAACACAGTTGAAGCCCACTATCAAATTGTTTCGAAAGTGGAGCGGAAATCTTGAAGATGAGGGGGATGATTAAGAAAATAGTTTTATTTACACATTAACGATAGGATTTTAAGCTAGAATTGTGTTTTTCTGAGGTGGGCGAAGTTCAAAACAGCAGTACAGACCTTTTTCGAGCCCTAGAAGGCCTGATCTGCCGATCCGGACAAAATTGGGCCGAAAAAATAGCTAGGCCAACAATCCGGACATTTTTTTGGAAAATTTGGGAACCTAGGTGCAATCCGGACAAAAATTGCGACATCTTGTCCGGACAAAAATTTGAAATCTGGGATCTAGCCTCTCACCCTATTGCCCAGGGTCCTTCTCGGACCAACGCTTTGAATGGGGTTCCGGAACTGGAGCTTCAGCAGTAATGATGTCAGAGGGAGTATGTCCAAGTGGAGGACCCCGGTCTATTATAGGCAGAGCCCTGATCCCAAAAATGGTGGTTCTGTCCGGACGATGGCAGGTCATTTCTGTCCGGATTGGACCTGGCTTGTCCTCAAATTTCGAAAATTTGTCCAGGCTGCTGGATCAGGTTTGGCCAAAATTTGTCCGGATCAGTGGATCTGGCCTTTCCTGCAGGCAAAACATGGTCTAGATATGCGCAAACGTGCGCAGTAAGCTGTGCTGCAGGCATAGAACTTTAGAAGGGGTGATGTCGTTGCAAGCAACATACTATCTTAGACTAAGTTACGTCTATACCAGTATATAACTTGATTTTGATCTAGGCAGGGTAAGAGCAGAAATTGTTTTAAATTGCTGACCGAGTCGGTATTGATGCCCAAGTACGAGATTGCTGTGATACTTGGAAACTCCGTAACGGCACTGTGCTTGCCAAAAATAAAGACAAACGTGATTTATTGGCTCTGGGTGCTACGAGATAAAAATTATAGCAACTAGCAAGGGACCGAACGCAAGGTTACAGGAATGGCCATAATATACCAATTTTTTTTACTTCACTATGTGAGTTATGTCCAGAGCATTATCCACCCCAGGCCATTTTGTCCGGTCATGGGATGGATTTGGCTAGTTTCGGGTTTTCACCTGTTTGTGTACGGACTGGCACCTCGCCTTTCGCTCAAAATTGGCCAAAATTTGTCCGGATTGGCATCAGGGCTCTGCCTATATAGACTGGGGTCCTCCAAGTGGGGGGGAAGTCTCTGATCTGCGCTAAAATCTGGTCCAAGGGGCTTCGAGGGGCTTTGGGCTGGCAGGTTTTTCTTTTTTGGAAATAGTCCCATGCTCAGAAGCAGGGAAACATTGATAGCTACATCTCCATTTGAACGCTAAGCACTAACTCACAGCCTCTTGGACATAAAGCGCTGATATGAGGTATATTCCCCGTGTCGGTATATGTAGTGACTCTAATCGTGGGCAGTGATATCTGGAAACGTTTGCTGCTGCGCAGATCATCGCCATTGGTTAAAATCTGACAATAAATTCCTCTTATTGAACCAAGTCCAAGGCCAACCAGAGTGTCTGCGTTTGACCTGCGTACTTTTATCTCATATCATCTATCGAAAATGGTTCAATTTCCTGCGCCTGTAGGCGGAACGGTTTTACCAGAAGACTTCGCTCCATCCATATTATTTGCTGTTCTATATGCTTGTCTTGCGCCCCTCATGCTATATCGAATGTTCGATAGGCGGTCTCGATGCCTACTCCTCATAGGAACCATAGTTTTTTCCGTCGAAAGGTGCGCTGTCAGTCTTTCTAAATCATGCGTCTACTCATCGACAATCTACCTTCAAACTTATTAGGGTCGTTGTATATGCCCTCCGAGCTGTACAAGCAAAAGACGACGCTCGTCGTTTCTCTAAAGGATTAACGACCTACTTGCAAATCAGTTTCGGGATGGGATTCATTGGAATCGCCAACGACGTTGTCAAAATCACGAGATGTCTGCTAGTTAATGCAACTTATGGCCTAGAAAAATACCCTCAGTCACCTGCTGCAGCATCCAAGGGAGCAGTGATGCCTCCTCCGACTGCTGATACCCCCGATCAACCCCGAGCGCGCTCCAGGTCTCGTCTCGTCACCGGTTTCATGGGCCTGACATTTTTAGCCGCTATCATTCCTGGTATCATTGCTAATTCGAACTATAGCAAAGGCTTTGATAATCAAAAAAATGCAGATCTGACTGCAACTAACAGGTTAGTTGTATCTTTTTATTTTATTATAATTTGATCTGCAAACCAACTGCCTGGTTTTGTAGGATTGTTAGTTCTGCTATCGCAGTTGCTCTTTCATGTATTATGGTTTACATGGATTTGTGGGGCCATTTTAAATTGTCTCGCGTCAACAAGCGAGGAGCCGCAATCATAGTAGTGATATACAGTCTGATGGTGAGTTCTGCTCAATCCCAATAGTCTTTCAAGGTCATGCTCACTTTGGGATAATTGTCACCTCATAGATTATGGTTGGTATATACCGCCTCTCAGTTATGCATATCAGAACAACATCGTTATCTGCCCCAAGTGTACTGAACATGCCGCGTGCAAAAGCCGCTTTCTATGTCTTCCATGTTCTTCCTGAATGGTTGGCCAGCTTGATTTTATTCTGGGTAAACATTCGGAAAACATTTGGAACCGGGATGTTTGGTGACTGGCGGATTCATGACGAAACGGAGAAGGAACGAGCGAAGAAAGAGGCACGAGAGGCCAAGCGTCAAATGAAAAAAACGCATTTGGTTGATGCTGAAAAGGCCGAGATGAAAGGGCAGGCTCAACTGGGTGGTATTACTGCGCCTAGAGTAGCCTAACATTTTAAAGGGTTGGAACATGGAATTTAATATATACTCTACTTACGGTCTCCTCAATTAGCTCATGCCAGTATACCCGATACATTTAGTCGCAGTGATATCTCATATCTCTCTGAGATCGTTAGTCTCGTTCATGTATACTAAAAAACACAGGCTACAATACAGAAAAAAAAAAGCTGTTTGCCTCACATACTACTCGTATTATCCCGCACTATCCTTGCATTGGATGGAGTCCCCACAGAGGCACGTATGATAACCACTCTACGTTTTTGTTAATGTTGCCTCAATCGAAGGACATCCGTTGAATGATGAGACGAAGGATCACCAGCCTAGGTTCTTTCACAAGAAACAAAGCTGACTGTCCAAGTCTACACCAATTCAAACGAGATTTCATCCCTGATCACCAGGGGGTAGAGTGTCACGAACGCGACTTCCCCAAGTATGAAGAGATGATTGAGGCGAGTGCAGAGAAGGACTCTATAAAGAGTACGTTGGGGGAGAATCACTGAGTATATCTGAAACCTAGCATTAATTTCATTACATTCGATTTTGAATGAAAAAGATGGCGTCAGAGTACATCGACAAAGCAAAAGAAAACCCAGAAAAAAAGGGAATGGACGTGGACACATGACAAGACATGCCAGTAAATCCTCACAATGCAACAAAAAAAGAGGCAAAGAAAAGGTGACGTAACTGCAACAAAACTGTGATGAGATGGATAAATGCTATGAATGACTGAATGCGAGGAAACATGGATAGATGATGAGAAGACGTATGCTGCTATACGCTTTGAATTCAGCTACCAGCAGGATGTGACCTGTCAGCTAGGCCAGGTACAGGGAACTGGCTCATAATGCTAACAAACGTCGTTGGCATTACTTCTGATGCCGGAGGCATAGAAGTGCCAGGAGCAGACGCTAAAAGTTGTTGTTGCTGCTGAGCTTGTCGTTGGCTTCCTCGAGTGGACGCTCGAGTATTACGACCTAAAGCTGATGGCGCAGAAGTATTAGCGTTGTTTGTGCTACTTCTCGTTGCCCGTTTCTCAATGCCTTGAGATAGTGCCTGTACTTGCTGAGTAGGTTGGTAATGTTGAATATTTAGCCCCTCTGAAGAGCTGGGAGGAGGTAAGGCAATCTGCGCATGATTACTTTGCGCAGCATTCTGAGACAATGTACTTCCTTCTTGTTGGGGACCGGACGACAAGGAAGAACCAGCACTAGCACCATTTTCCTTAGCCTGTTTAGTAGCTAGTTGTTGGCTTTTCTGCGCCTTCGCCTGAGCAATGATATGCTGAGGATAGTGAGATAATCCTCTTGGCACACCCGGATTTGCAGACGCCTCCCTTTTCGGATAATAGGCTCCGATGGGCATCGACGCGTCATACTCTTCTGGCAGCGCAGGGATGACAGCGGCGTGCCGTCCTCCAAGAGGTCTAGAAGACAATGAGAAAGAGCTTCGCGGCACTAGGAAGAAATATTAACACACCCTCCCTCAACAAAGTTTTGCCACACATAGTCACGGAGACGATCAGAATTGGGAAGTTCCTGAATCAGATGTTTAATGGTATTCTGTGCAAGACCGAAAAAATCGGGACCAGAAACAGAGTTGGAATGTTGACGATTACGGATCGCGTTTGCGTGCTTCACAATATTAGACCATGCTCCTGTTGCAGTGCCAGCGATGATAGGCTTGTCGGCCCTGTCAGACGGTATAATTTGGAATTTTGGTCCATCACCGCCATCAAGGATCGTACAGTGATAAACAACTTCAATTCCAGGATCAATTGTGGATAGATATCGTCTGTAACCAAACAAGAAATGTTAACGATCAAAACGCGAGAGAGTTGATTAAATGACCGCATATACCTCGTCACTTCGTAACCAACAGGGAAGATATATCGTTCTGTATGAAAATGCTCCCGCATGCACACCTCGCCGAGATTTATAACCGTCATAATACCGACATTAAGCGGTAGCATTGGCTTTCCTTTTTTGTCGCGAGGCACCATCGGGATGCTAAAACTCTTCGTCGTAACAGTATGAGCTTTCAGACGCTTAGCTTTTACCGTTCGTAGCGGCTCTGCTGGCGGCCGCTGAGCGGGTGGAGAAGGGAGAGAAGCGCCAGGAAGAGGGAGAGAAGCGCCAGGAGGAGGAAGTATTCCGTTTGGCCCAGGCGGCATCGGACCTGCAAGGTAGTAGTAGGGATTACCATAAGCTGGGTGGGTTGGGGTATTGGGTGTAACAGGCGTATTTGGAGGGTAGTACATTGGGTAAGGATGCATCGGTATCATAGGATGCCCAGTTGAAATCGTCGATCCTGGACTTTGCCTTGCAAAAATACTCAGGCTAAGGTACGGATTATTGCTCAGACTAGAAGTGGGGGTAGTCGTACTTGTAGTAGTGGCAGAATTTGTGGCAGAATTCGAGCTACTGGATGTGGCCTTGGTGTCAACAGTAGGGAGTTTTGTTGAAGCGGCACCTGCTTTGTTTGAGAAAAGACTTGGATCAAGATTAGGATCGACAACTTGATTCGATTGTGATGGGCTTGATGAATTTGTATTTGCAGTAGCACTGGCGGTAGCAGCATTCTGAGATGCAACAGCTTCCTTGTGTTTTTGCGTCAGTACGTTGGGGTGGCCTAACCACCGCCGCGATCGAGAAATACAGTGACGTGTAAACGTACCTCTTCAAGTTCAATGAAGCGGCGTTTGGGTTTTCGGACGTTCTCTTCAGCTACTTGGTCAGATTGACCCGACGCTGAAGGAGGCGGGGTCATGGAGATGTCTCCTTCTGGAGCATTTAACGATGAGCTAGGGCGGCTCATACGTGTTATAGAGAAAGGAAGAAGAGAAGAGAGGCTCAGATGGCGGTGGTACGGGAAAGAAAAGAGGGCAGCCTGGATAACCAATTGAAAATTCTACTTAGAAAATAGATGGTACAGTGCCAAATAACATAATCACCTTACAAGCAAATATACATAAACAAACTCGTCGACAAATTGACGGTTTTCGTGAAATTTCGTCTATAATAGCTATCTGTGTAAGGTGCTTTTGTTTCATCAACCGCATTAGATGTTTCTTCTCGTCAAACCATGATCCGATCGAAACGACAGGATTTTTCAGATTCGTCGTATGCTTGGCGAAGGGAAACCAAACCAAAGACTTGAGAATGGGATTTCTTTACTTCAGCTTATTCCAAGCATCTTGTCTCTTTGCCAACAACTGATGCACCATGTCAAGCATAAATCCGGCATTCAGAGAAAACATGGTACATACTCCGGGTCTGCATTATGCAACGATACGGTCGGGACCTCAACCGGTATTGAGCCTTGCCTTAGGAAGATGTTTCTGTTTTCGAAGTCGACGAGCCACCTTTTATTCGAGCCTTGCATGTTTGCGTTTTCCCTATCATGGGCCAGGGCATCGGTTCGGCCAACGTTTTATACGCAGCAGTACTTTGTATGACTTATCAATAGCAGAAGAAACGGCGGAGGATGCTCGTGACATCCAAAAGCAATTTAAGCAGATGAGGAACTCCAAGCAATGACTGGACATCATATCGCTCTTCTGGTCTCAAGGCTTTTGAGCTATGACGTCGAGGATTGCTACTTTGGCTTGGGTATCATTACATTCGCCAAGACCCTCTATGATAATTAGCTTTGGAAGACGCATGATCTGAGTTGGCGCAGATTGGAAAGTTTGATAAAGGAGAGTATCGGTTTGAGTTTGAATACTTTTCTTGAAGATGGAGGTATCCCGCTGGATCGCGTCCTATGAGTACGGTTTTCAGGAATTGATAATGCCGGCTGGTAGCGTTGTGACGCGACAATCGGGTGTACTTCGGACTGTTCCCCCAGGGAAGAAAAAGGAGGAGATCAGTAGGTTTCGCGATGGCTGTTTTTCAAGCGCGTCGATCGAAATTCGACGCGTTAACGGGCTGGCACGTGAAGTGTAATTAGAAACATGATAGCACGTGACCATACAACGCGACGCGCCTCGCGTCTTTGTTTGATGGCGGAGATTCAAATGGAACGGTGATAATTTGGTCACAACGTTGAATCGATCTCTCTTGTCCACCAACCACGACTGTCTCCGCGAGCTCTCAAATCGTTAATCACACTATGCAGACTCGGAGCACAATACTTGGCAAGAGGGGACATCAAGATTCCTCTTCAGTCTCCCCAGCCAATTCATCCTGCGAACAATTGCAGACGCCTGACAATACCCCCAATCCAAAACGCGCTCGAACAACGACTGCCATCGTAGATGGCGATTCCAATAAGGAAAACATACCACCAGTCAATAATTCTCCCATCAACATCGATATCTCCCCAAGGGCGGTCAGAGCCCTCCGACGGAATGCCACCGAATCAGTCGTCGCGCCCACGCGTAGTCGAGCTCGTATGTATATGCTTTTTTTTAAAAAAAAAACAGTCCCTCATCTATCAACACCAGTTCGACGACACACTTCTGCTTCGTCTCTTGAGCCTGCCACGCCAACCTCGAACCTTATGGAACTTACTATCTCGACACCGCCACCTAGCCCACCTGCATCTCTGCTTCCTATTCATGCTCGAGTTCGTGCTTTGCTTCGTTCCACCTGCAATAACGTGTCTTCAATCGCTGGACGCGACACGGAGCTCACTTCTCTGCTCGAATTCCTAAACTCATTTATTGACGGCGCCTCCATGGACCATGACCTCGATACAACAAGCATGTTTATATCCGGTGCTCCCGGAACCGGAAAGACAGCATTGGTAAACACTGTTATCCGTAACATTTCAGCCAAACACGACCATGTTAAAGTCATCTCCATCAACTGCATGGCGCTGAAAAGTGTCGATGCTTTGTGGGAACGGATTATCGAAGACCTCGCGACTGTTCCAAAAAGGAAATCTGCTATGAATAAGAAAATTAATGGTTACGATAGGCTCAAGACCTTGTTATCCACCTTGAACACCAAGTGGTAGGTTTATTAATGGTTATTTTCAACTATCTTACTCAACCACAAACCCAATCAGTATCCTTATTTTAGATGAACTTGATCACGTAACACCAAATTCTCAGTCTTTGGCCTCAATTTTTTCCTTACCTCGTGCTATTCCGTCGGCGTTGCGCCTCATTGGCATTGCCAATACCCATACTCTTACCACCTCAGCGACGTTCACGCCTTCAACAAATGTACAAACTGTTCACTTTGCACCGTACACTCCTACCCAACTTCAGGACATCCTCCAGTCTCGTTTAAGCCCTCTTCACGGTGCCGAATGCCCCTCAGAAGTTACGGTTGAAGTGAAGAAATTCCTTCCCCCGCCGACCCTGATGCTCTTAACGAAAAAGGTGGCTGCGCTCACGGGTGATGTTCGGAGCTTATTTGGGGTCCTCAGAGGCGCGATCGACTTGGCGGTGGTACCTTCTACGACACAGCAGTCTGTAGATGAAAACCCCTTCAACTCTCCAAAGGCAACAGTCACCCCTCAACACATTTTGGCTGCCCTCAAAGCTTACACTCCCTCTGCACCTAAAGCTACCACCACAAATTCCAACTCTAACACCCCCACAACCAATAATAGTGAAACCGTGACGAAGATTCGCAATCTCGGCCTTCAAGCCCAACTTGTTCTTCTAACTATCTTACTCGGCTCAAAACGGCTCGACGTCGGTCTATCCCTATCCACGTCCTCTACCGCCTCTCCGAAAAAACCTACGGCTTCTGCATTGAAACGAACTTCATCGTCACCCAAACCATGTACCCCTGGCACTGCTATCGGAATCGAGACAGGCTTGCTACATACTTATTATAGCACTGTCCTATCCCGATCAGACCTTGGAATCTTCGAGCCCGTGTCGCGAAGCGAGTTTGCCGATTTAATGGGGGTTCTCGAAGGAGTGGGGCTCGTCTCCCTTTCGTCCTCGCTTCTCCCTTCGGCGTCAAGCTCTTCACCCGGAAAAGGCAAGAAGGCCTTCGGTCGTTCTGCATCGTTTGGTGCCGGGCTGGGGAAGAACGGTGCTGGTGCCGTTGGAGAGGTGAGGCTTGTGGAGGGCGTCTGGGCAGATGAGATCCTACGTGGATTAGGTGCGTCTGGTACCGACGCTGTGCCCGCCTCAGATGATACGCCTGTCGACGCACGCAAGGAAGAAATCCGTGGCATCTGGGAACGGGAGAAATCACGTTTAACAAAAGATCTGAAATTTCTGGCTTCTGCTGCCTCTGCTGCATCACGTCCTGAAACATTTGCAGGGGCTTTCCAAGAATGAATGTTATTGACGCTGTTTCTATGGCATCTCTTTCTCCTATCCAACATCTCCATTTGTTTTACTACTTCGCTACTTTCTTCATCCTCGTTATCATTCAATTATTTTCATTATGCATCGTTTTGTCTTTTCACCTCTATCCCCATGCAATCATTCTGTGTCCTTAGATCACCTCCTTCATTCATGTCCGTCTGTCATTGCCCGTTCACTGTTCTCGACAGCTCTGTCAGACATGTATTCTGTAACGCGCTTTTATTTTCTCTCTCGTTTGGGTGGATGATATTGCGTCGATAATGGGAGAGAACAGCGTAGACTGACATTCAATATACGACATTTACGCAGACTACTCTTTCATACATATCTGTATAGCAGTATCGCGACCAACAAGTACCTGTATTTTGATACTATGACTGGGGACTAAGTGGATGTGAATGTGAATCTATTATACTACAAACCCGATCCCAAAAATCAAGGCTACAGAACTGGACACAAAAATAAATTGTACAAGTTCGATATCTTTCCAAATCTTTTCTAGAGACCTAGCCTTCATCCCAAGACACCACTGCAAGCCACGAAATTTACATTGACGCGTAGGTATGTATCGTTAAGGGTCAGGTCAAATTGAGGGGTTTCGACAGTCTGCCTTCCGCGATCACTTTCAAGTCACCTTGCAAAGATTTTGGTACCATCGTATCCAATCTAAGCACGTTGGTGGCTCACGGAGGAGTCGATGGTCTTGAAGCTATAACAGCAGCTCTCGATAAGGAATTGAAACTCAAGTGGAGCTGCACTTGACGGCAAGTCCTGGGAAACTATGGGGCACTATATCACTTCAGTGGGCATTGAATATAAAACCCCTCTAAATTCATTTCCAACATGGGTATTGACATTTTAATTGTTGATTCAAATATAGGAATTCAAGTTTGGCAGGGGTGCCTGATTTATATTTTATTACAGTCGTTTCGGATTTGCTTGTCCATCAGTGTTTTGCGTTGTTTTAAATAAAATAAATAGAATTAATTCGAAAAATTCAGAAAATTAAATATCATTATCCATTCTAATTCAAAGTGAACGAAATTAAAACCGGTAGATAGATATTTAAAATCTGCATCGATTCATGTAATAAATTTTGTTTTAAGATGATTTTTACGATCTGTTTGAGCAAACAGAGGTTCAGGTGATGTGGCATAGTATTCACGAAATAGAATGCTCATTTCAATGTATATTTGTCCTGAATCTAGTCTCGCTGAACTCAGATTAGAAACATCTATCCATCAATATATATTTTATATGTGGATTAGACGTATACGTGGTAAATGTCAGAAAGGCATCAACCTGCTGACAATGAATCATATTCATAGCGCCTTGTCCTCCATTTTACAAATATAATTAAGCTCATGGTATCTTACTATAAATCTGAGTTATTAAGTAGTAAATTTTGACAGGAAGAGAAAAAGATAAACAGGCAAGCTTTGAGCCTTTGAGGCAGCAGGCCTTGAAATTGTCTCTTCTCCTTTGCATAGGTCTGGGCCTTTCATGCTCTAAAATTTCAGATATACACTTATAGAAGCAGAAACATGATTATAACATAAAATTTGGGCTGCTAGCGGAAAGAGTTTCAACTTGGAAATTAAGTCTCCCAGCCTGGTCAGAGATAATGATTACAACTCTAATTCATATGTAAATTATATATTGGTGGATAGATGTTTTCAATCTGAGTACAGTGAGACTAAATTCAGGGCAATGTATATTGAAATGAGCATTCTATTTCGTGAATACTATGCCATATCATACCTAAACCTCTGTTTGCTCAAACAGATTGTAAAAATCATCTTTTAACAAATTTTATTACATGAATCGATGCAGATTTTAAATATCTATCTACCAGTTTTAATTTCATTCACTTTGAAATAGAATTGATAAAGATATTTAATTTTCTAAATTTTTCAAATTAATTCTATTTATTTTATTTAAAACAATGCAAAACACTGATAGACAAGCAAATCCAAAACAACTGTATGGGTAAAAAAGACCCAGGGCACAAACAAAGAGTGACTGGATCACTCAAAGGATCCATGTTCTTTGTTGGCCCTCTTTGCCATTCTTATTCCCAAACTGTTAGGGCAACTATGGCAGTGACTTAGTCGAGATCTAGCAGGGGATCCTAAACATATATATAAACATAAAATATGACAGGAAAGCGCACCTAGCAGGGGATCCTAAAAGAAAAGGATAAAGCCCTGCTAAGGTGGGATGCATGTCTATATACCAAAGATTGGAGTCGAAATAATAAAATGATGAAAGATAATAAAATGATGAAAAAGATGGAGAATGGTGAAAAGGTGATAGGAATGCTACATCACGTGACCATCGGACTCTGGTATTGGAGACGCAAGTGCACTCTGTCTTGGGCTAGTGACAATGAGGAGGAATGTACAGAGGTGATGGAGAAATATTGGACAAAATGTCGGAAGAAGTAGAGCATCCCCTAACACAAACCTCCAGCAGCGTCTGTGATCTGGCTGGAAAAAAGATGTTTTTCGAGTCGGGGACCGTGATCTGAGACTGATGCAACTGAAAAAGCCCCACATATGACTAGTAGTACTACAACTGTTCACTCGAACCCAATGAAAATGTGCCAAAATGGGGCGGAGTCACGGTGGCAAATCCCATGACAAGGCTGTGGGGGATCCCAATGTCAAGAGGGAAGGCGGTCATAGGAGAACAGGAAATTAGGATCGACTGTATGTTGACTCCATATGACTCGGACTTCCATGAAGAATTGCCTGTACCTGTTAGGGGACGCTCCGCATTGTCCGACGTCTCCTCCAATATTTCTCCATCACCTCTGTATATTCCTCCTCATCGTCGCTAGTCCAAGACGGAATGCACTCGCAGCTCCGATACCGGAGTCCAATGATCACGTGACGTAGCATTCCTATCACTGTTTCACCATTCTCCATCTTTTTCATCATTTCATTATTTTTCATCATTTTATTATTTCCACTCTGATTTTTGGTATATAGACATGCATCCCACTTTAGCAGGGCCTTATCCTTTTCTTTTAGGATCCC
>Ga0193743_1002137_pt1 | contig 14183 bp, 11 predicted proteins | sample L2c2metaG_FD_143038 | JGI IMG/M metagenome (GOLD analysis project Ga0193743, IMG submission 143038) | Soil microbial communities from a riparian zone of the East river system, Colorado, United States - L2c2 | ecosystem: Environmental > Terrestrial > Soil > Riparian zone | place: USA: East River... | reverse complement strand
CGTGCGGTACGCATGCCTGACGCTGGCTCAAACTCATAGCGGGTTCCGATTCCTTGGAACCCGCTTTACTTTGTGCTCTACACTGTTCGGCATGCGTACCGCACGTCCCGCCACATTGTTTCTTCTGCTCATTCTTGGTTTCACCTCTACGGCTCTCCTCGCCCTGGAGCGCCAGCCCAACACCATCTACCAGGGACGGCGCAAAGCGCTGGCACGGGAGCTTCATGGTGGGGTTGCCCTGCTTTTCGGCAACTACGAGCCACCTATGGAGTATCAGGACTATCGCCAGGACGAAGATTTCTACTATCTAACTGGCTGGCATGAGCCAGGCGCCGCCCTTATCGTGGCAGATGCAGTTCCTGCCCGCGCAGGGAAGCCGGCTCTGCCCTACCGCGAGGTGCTCCTCCTCCCTGAGCGTAATTTGCGTGATGAGCTCTTTACTGGCGTTAAACTCAATGCCGCATCGCCCAACGTGACAGGCATCACGGGCGTGGACGAGGTCCGTTCCATCCGCGATCTACCCGGCATCCTCAGCGAGCGCGGCCTCCGTACTGTTTGGACCCAACTGGACAGCGAACCTGCCAAAGCTGCGCTGACCTTTGCGCAAAGCAGCCTGGGCAGCGGCGATACCGTCGCCCCTCAAGACGTCCGTGGGCTGACCAAAACACTTCGCTCGTTCAAGGACCCGGGCGAGATTGATCTCCTGCGCAAAGCCGCAAACGCCTCTGTCAAAGCCCAGGAGGCGGCGATCCTGGCCATTCACCCCGGCGTCAATGAGCGGGCCATCTCAGGGATAATCACGGGCACGCTTCTGGCCAATGGCTGCGAGCGGCCCTCCTATCCGTCCATCGTCGGCAGCGGTATGAACTCGACCGTGCTGCACTACATGGCCAACGACGGTACCATGCAGAGCGGGGATGTGGTCGTCATGGATGCGGCGGGCGAATACTCCATGTACGCATCAGACGTTACTCGCACCGTTCCTGTGAGCGGTCACTTCACCGACCGCCAGCGGGAGATCTACAACATCGTGCTGGGTGCGCAACGCGCTGCTGCCGCAGCTTTCGTCTCCGGCAAATCAACCCTTTACAACCACGAGCACCCAGAAAGCTCGCTCGACGGTGTTGCCCGCAACTACATCAAGACGCATGGCAAGGATCTGCACGGCCAGCCACTCGACAAGTACTTCATCCATGGGCTAAGCCATTCAGTTGGTATCGACGTTCACGATCCCCTGGACACCACGAAACCCCTTGGGCCCGGCTCCGTTTTCACTATCGAGCCGGGCATCTACATACCCGAGGAAAGGATCGGCGTGCGCATCGAAGACACGTTTTACGTCGATCAGAATGGCAAATTGCAGGATTTCATCGCGGACCTGCCGCACACCGCGGAAGACGTCGAGACGCTGATGCAGCGCGGCAAGTCGGCCGACACCACCACCCGCTGACCACGAATAGATCCAATGCCGCTGCTGCGCTCATTCATCGCCATCGCCGCTGGCTTTGCCTGCATGGCGCTTCTGACGGCCGTCACCACCCTGCTGACACGATGGCTCACGCCGAGCTGGGCCAGAATGCCACCCTCGCGCACCGCGCAGATCTTTAATCTGGTGGCGAGTTGCCTCTACGGAGCGTTGGGAGGACAGCTGACCGCGACAATCGCGCCGATCAGTCCGCTGGTCCACTCACTGATCCTTGCGATCATCGTGCTTCTTGTCTCAACCCTTGCCGCCAGCGAATTGCGTGGTCAGGCACTGGGGTTCTATCCCCTGGCTCTCGCCGTCCTGCCTTCCCTCGCGACACTGGGCAGCGGCATCCTGACGGTGCTCTACCGCTGAATCTTGAGTTAGAAGCGGACGCCGAAGGTGACGGGAATCATGCTGACGCTGCCGGAACCCAGCTTCGTCGCGGTCGGTCCCGGAGAGTCAACCCACAAATACCGTGCCTCCGCATATATCTTCGCGCCACCGTCGCCGATATTGTGGGTGACACCGGTACCGATATTCAGACCGCCTTGGTTGCTTGAAAAGTGACTGACCGTTTGATTAGCGTATTGAGGGTAGCAACCATAGTAGAAGTCGCAACCGATCCCAAGGTAGACGGGAGTGGAGAAAGTCGTGACCTTACGATAGAACCCACCGCCGCCTGTAACATAGCCGCCCCAGGAGCCGGTCGTCTTGTAGTAGTACACCGGGGCGAGCGTAAAACCCCAGAGATGAACGTTGCCGTTGACACCTACACCAGCCTGAGCCCCAACTGAGGCCAACACAGATTCAGGAATGCCTGTGCGATTGAACTCGTACTCCAGCAGCGTTCCAAAGTGACGATTGAAGTTCCAGCCTCCACCCAGTTTGATGTTGTAGCCGAACGTCTGGGAACTCTTCGTATTGCCTACCGGCGCATCAAACCCGGCACCCGCCTCAATGGCGATGTGGTGAAAACCCGGTTCCCCATACTTGGGATATTGCCGGTAACCGCCATTCCCGTAGCCGCCACTGTTCTGTCCGCTGTCCTGCGAGTGGTACGAGAAGAGGTTCTGATCCGAATGGAAAGCCTGGTCAGAAGTCCCTTCCGCGCTTGAAGAGTACTGCGTGCTCGTTGGTGACTGAGCAAAAGCAGCAACCGCGGCTACCGTGAATCCCAGAAAAAGCGCCGGCAGATACCGGCCAAGCTTACGGCTGGAGAGGCAGACAGCAAAACGGCTCATAGTCAAAGACTCCAGGTGGAGATCGTAGGAGCGAGGCTCCCCGTCCGGTTCAGGAACTGAAGTTCCTTTACGTAGGACACAGATTTGCAGACAAAAGTTTCTCTAGGAGGTGGCAAATGCGTATGTTAACTCAAAAAGAAGGGCTGACGCGTCGGCCAGCCCCGGTTGGATCATGAGTATAGAACCATTAGTGAATGTCGAATTGCTCCGGATGAAGCGCCGGATCGCTCTTGACGATAATTGTCCGTCCGGTCATTTCCTCCAGTTCGTTCAGCCAGCGTGCGTTGTTGCCCTTCAGGGTCTTCACCACCTCGGGGTGCACGCGAAGCATCACGTCATGCCGCTCGAAATGCTTCTGCATCTTCCGCATCTCGATGTAGATTTCGTTGGCCACGGTTGTCGGACCCTTCACCATGCCGGTGCCTGCGCAGATGTTGCATTGCACGCTGAGGGTACGCTCCAGTGACTGCTTAACGCGTTTGCGCGTGATGGCCACCAGGCCAAAATCATTGAACTGCAGAACCTTGGATGGCGCGCGATCCGACTTCAGTTCCTCTTCCAGCGCCGCCATCACCTTGTGGCGATTCTTGCGCTCGTCCATGTCGATAAAGTCGATGACAATGATGCCTCCCAGGTCGCGCAGCCGTATCTGCCGCACGATCTCAGGAATCGCATCCAGATTCGTCTTCAGAATCGTGTCCTCGAGCCGGGCCGTCTTGCCAACATATTTGCCGGTATTGATGTCGATGGCCACCAGGGCCTCAGTCTGATTGATCACGATAGATCCGCCGGACTTCAGCCACACCTTTGACTTCAGCGCCTTGGTGATCTCGTCCTGAATACCGAACTGCTCGAAGAGCGGCGTCTCCTTCGTGTACAGCTTCACGCGGCGCACCAGCGAAGGCTGGAACCGGTTCAGGAAACGGACAATGCGCTCGTACTCGCTCTCGGAATCAACCCAGATCGTCGAGAAGTTGTCCGAGACCTGGTCACGCAGAACACGTTCGACCAGATTGAGATCGTGGTAGATAAGCGCCGGCGCCTTGGCATTGTCTGAACGCTGCTTGATCTCATTCCACAAGCTGATTAGAAAGCGCAGATCTGCACGCAGTTCCTCTTCGCTAGCGTTCTCTGCCGCCGTGCGAACGATAAAGCCGCCAGAAGCCTCGCCTTTTTCGCTGATCAGAATCCGCTTCAACCGCTGCCGCTCTTCGTCGGACCAGATCTTGCGCGATACTCCGACATGATTGACCGTCGGCATGAAGACGAGGAAGCGTCCAGGCAATGCGATGTGACTGGTGATGCGCGCGCCCTTCTTCGCGATCGGTTCCTTGGCGATCTGGACCAGGATCTCCTGACCCTGCTTCAGCAGCTCGGAAATAATCGGAAGATCACTCATCTGTGCCGACTGACGGCGCCCGTTGCGGCCCCGTCCACGGCGATCGCGTTCGCGCCCACGCTGCCGGTCGCCGCGTCCACGCTTCGGTGCGGCGGGAGTTCCCTCTTCCACAGCAACTGTGGACGCAGGCTCCTCATCCTCCGCGCCCTCTTCCTCATCGTTGTCTTCAAAGTCGTCGTCGTCGCTTGAGATCACCTGACGATCGATCTGCGCATCACGGATCGAATCGCCAATCTCTGCGCCGCCCGCCACCCGTGTCTCTTCTTCAACCAAATCGCTCAGGTCGTGCTCATCATCGTCATGAGCGCCGGCATGCTCCGGCAGAGGCGCGAAGTCATACTCCTCTTCGTCGATAACCTCCTCTTCCACCTGCCCATCGCCTGGCGTAAAGGCGTGGAGATGGTCGACCGCAGCAGCTTCGTGCGCGTGTTCTTCCGTGTGAGCCTCGGCACCTGCCGCGTGTGTCTCAGCATCGTTGCCAGTCCAGTCCGCTGCGACATTGGGCTCCGGGGTGGGTGTATCGATCTGCTCGGAGTGGAATGCCTCCGGCTCGGCCGTCTGCAATGCAGTTGCCGGCTGTTCAGGCTTCTCTGCCGGCTCTGGCTCACGGCCAAAGAGCGACGATAGTCGAAATTCACTGGGCGAGGATGGGTCAACTCTATGCGACGCAGAGGCATTCTTCGCGTCGAACTCAGTCTCTTCGTGCTCCTCCAGGCCTTGCGCATCGGAAGCATCTCCCACTTCCACCTCTTCCTCTTCCAGAACCAGAGGCGCGGGCTCCTCTGCCTGCGCTGGCGGAAATGCGGTGTCAATGGTGTCATTCTCACTTGCGGCCGCGTGGAGCTCGGGGATCGTTTCCGGCTCGGGCTCGGCTGCTGCCGCCGCAGGCTGCTCCCGATAGCGCGATAGTGTCTCGCCGGGCAACGCTACGCTCACCCCGTCCCAGACGATTGGCTGCTCCACCAGTGTGGAAGGGCGAACCGTGACATAGGTCCGGCGAACTTCCGGCTCTGCGGCTAGTGGCGTTATTTCCAATTCACTTGTGGCCGGCTGCTGGCCATACTTTTGCAGCGCCTCTCCGGGCAGCGTGATCGCCGGGGATCCCTGCTGCGGCCGTCCGCGTTCGCGGCGGCCACCCCGTCTGCCTTCGTCGCGGAAACCTTCGAATCCAGCCCCCTCAGCAGGAGCCTCAGCTTCGGCTTCAATTGAGATCGAATCGAACCCCCCGGGCTCACCCTGTTCCTCGGTGATTTCGGCACCACCACCAGAGGTCTGCGCTCCATCCTGAGTTCCACGGACACCACGGCGACGGCCGCGGCGTCCACGCCAGCGGCGGGTACCCTGCTGGAACTCCTCACCCTTGCCGCTCTCGTCGCCCGGCTCCCCTTCTGCTTCGGCGCCAGCGCTGCCGACGGGCTCAGTGCTCTGTGCCGCAGCAGCCCGTTCCGGCCGGTCTTGATTGCGGCTTGAGCCTCGGTCAGGGCTGCGTTCAGAACCCCGGTCACCGCCCCCACGTCGGCCCCCATTGCGACCGCCCTCGGAGCGTTCCTTTTTTGCCTCACCCTGTGCGTCTGTGAACTCTTCGGAGTCTTCCTGCTCTTCCAGGAAGTCCGTGACGTATAGAAAGGCGTCGCGTTCCAGCCCCAGGTCGACGAAAGCCGACTGCATGCCTGGAAGCACACGCGTCACTTTGCCTTTGTAAATGGATCCGGCGAGCGTGTACTCATTCTCGCGTTCGTAATAGATTTCGGTGAGTTGATCGTCTTCAATGATCGCAAGCCGCGTCTCATGCGGCGTGGTTGAAATGCAAATCTCTTTCGCCATACTGCCTCTTTCTTGCCCGCGGCCCTTTAGCCGGGGCAGCAGACGAGGCAGATCAGAACAGGACGAGTCCTGTTCCCGGAGCTCCGAACCGGAGTGCCGGGCCGCGTGCCGGGCAAGACAAGTGCAGACAAGGGAGAGCCAACCTGATTCCATGGGCAAGCCCGGGCTCGACGCTCGCGCGCCGCGGCTCACCGAAAAAATCATTGCTTGTGTTGGGGCTTTCCACGCGCAGAGAGTTTGTGACCACTCCTACCCGATTGTGGGGCGGGGTCGTTCCCCGTCTCTGCGTGTTCATTCCTGATCCTGCCCGGCCCGGTGATCCACCTGGCCGGCTTCTTTAAATTCCTGCAAAACTCTTGCGGTGCCGCTTCCAATTCCGTTCGGCATGCACCGTTTCCTGCTTGTCCTAGTTCACGAACCGGTTCATCCGGACATTCATCACGATGCCCAGAGCGAGGAACGTAAACAGTACCGAAGACCCGCCATAGCTCATGAGCGGCAGCGGTATCCCGGTAACGGGCATCAGCCCCACGACCATTCCCACATTGACGGCTATCTGAAAGATGAGCACTGCGACGACGCCCATGATCAGCAGGGTGCCGGAGAGGTCTGCGGCTGTCTGAGCGTTCTGTATCAAACGCATCAGTATGAAGAAGTATAACAGCAGGACGAAGACGGCACCCACGAAGCCGTGTTCCTCGCTCCATGCCGCGAAAATGAAATCTGTGTAAGGGATAGGCAGAAAGTCGCCCTGCGTCTGCGTACCCTTTGCCACACCCCGGCCCCATACCCCCCCGTCGCCGACGGCAATCAGCGACTGCCGGATCTGATAGCCCGAGCCCCGAGGATCGTCTTCCGGCGAGATAAAGCTCGTCAGACGGGCCTTCTGGTATGGCTTCAACCCTGCTCTCCAGATGGGCACAATCAGCACCAGGCCCGCACACGCGATGATCAGCGCCTTCTTCCATCCGATACCGCCCAGGAACAGGCCGACCAGCAGAACCGGCATATACGTCAGCGCTGTACCCAGGTCTGGCTGTTTCAAAACCAGCGCCATCGGCACCCCGACCAGCAGGAATGCCTTGCCGATGTCCTTCCAGTCCAGTTCCCTGCCGGCCATGCTGGTAAAGTAACGCGCCACCGCGATAATCAGGATCAGCTTCACCCACTCCGAGGGCTGAAAGTGAATGCTCCCCACGCGGATCCACCGACGGGCACCCAGCACCTTCTGCCCGGCCACCAGTACCACTATCAGTGAGACGATGCAGAACCCATAGATCCAATGGATCACGTCCAGCAGCACGTGGTAATCGATGAAGGAAAGCAGCAACATCGCGGCGGTCCCGCCTACCAGCCACAGGACCTGCTTGTTCTCAAATCCATGGAATTTTGTGTTGATGGTTGCCGAGTAGATCTCGAGCACGCTCAGAGCCGACATCAGGAAGACCATCGCCATCAGCACCCAGTCAAAGTCGCGCAATCGCAGGAATCTCTGCATGGCTAACGACCTCCTTCGGCAGCCACCAAGCGCGCCGCTTTGGGCTCCCCGATATAGCTGGGCCTTGCATCATTTAGGGCATCCTTCAGAAAGAACCGCCCCGCCCGCACAGACGCCATTTGCTTCGCATCCTGTGGCCGTGCCGCCTTCACCCGCCTGCCGCCCAGCGCATCCGGATTAGCCGGATTCGACCAGATGGCCCCTACCTCGGTCGGCTTCCCAGAACCAGCTTTCTTCGCCGGAGTCTCTGAGCCCGGCTGATTGGCCGGCGCTTCTGGCTTCGGCTGGGCTTCGACTTGCAGCACGTTGTTCTCCTGCCGCCGCTGCTTGTCGACGTATGCCTGAATCACCTGCGCGGCCAATCTTGCCGATCCAGCACCCCAGCCGCCGTGTTCCCACAGCACCACCACCACAATGTCAGGATTGCGGCGCGGCGCAACGCCTACAAACCACGCATTGGCGCGCGAATTGACGTCTTTCGAGACAGATTTGGCGCCAAAGCTGTGATTCACCACCTGAGCCGTGCCCGTTTTCCCCGCAAAATCGATGCCTTCCAGGTGGGAAGCATGGGCAGTCCCGCTGGCCGCGGTAACCGCCGCCATGCCGTCGGTGATGGTCTCCCACGTCGCAGGATCGATCGGAACCCTGGCATCCCCCGAACCGGGGTAGGAGTCGATGATGGCCTGGCGGTAGTTCTCCGGAAACTGATTCTGCAGGACCACGTGCGGCCGCCGCATGGCGCCGCCGGAAGCGATGCCCCCGATCGCGCGTGCAAGCTGCACCGGTGTCACCGCCGTCGCGCCCTGGCCGATGCCCACCGAGATCACCTCGCCCGCGTACCACTTCTCGTGGTAATTCTTCAGCTTCCACGCTTCCGACGGCACGACGCCCGTGGCTTCGTTCGGCAGATCGATGCCAGTCTTCTGTCCCAGGCCCAGCGCGTGTGCCCATTTCGCAATCGGTTCAATGCCCAGCCGCTGCGCCAGCGTGTAGTAGTAGGTATCGCAGGAGTATGGGATGGCGTTGTCGATATTGACTGCTCCGTGGTGCGCATCGCAGGCGAAGAAGCGGCCGTAGAAGTTAGCTCCGCCACTGCAATTCACCTTCAGATTCTGCGCCACATGCTCCTCTAACCCGGCAACCGACATGATGAGCTTGAAGGTCGATCCGGGCGCAAGCTGGTCCTGAATCGCCTTGTCCATCAGCGGATGGTTCGGATCCGTGATGAGCTTTGCCCAGGTATCCCGCTGAACGCGGACGGCAAAATCATTCGGATTGAACGAAGGATGGCTCACCAGGGCCAGCACTTCGCCGGTGTGCGGGTCCATAGCGATCACCGCGCCGTTCCGGTTACCCAAAGCCAGTTCCGCAGAGCGCTGAATGTCGAGGTCAATGCTCAGCTTCAAATCCATGCCCGGAATGGCACGCTCGTAGCCGAGCCGTCCTACTTCGCGGCCATGGCTGTCCACAAGCACATCGCGTGAGCCGTCAGTGCCGCGCAGCAACGCATCGTAGCTCTCCTCCACGCCCGAACGCCCCACGACATCGCCTGGCTCGTAATACGCGTACTTGGACTGATTCAGCATGTCCTCGCTGACCTCGCCCGTGTACCCGATCAGCGCCGCGGCAAAACCATCGCGCGGGTAGAGCCGGCGCTGTTCATCGATCGTCTCCAGCTCCGGCAGCACATCGCGGTGGGCCTCGATGAACTCCTTCTCATCCGGAGTGATGTCGCTCTTGAGCGGGACAAGCTGGTACTTCGGACCGCTGCGATACCGCAGTAGAATCGCCTGAATCTGATCGACGGTCATGTGCAGCCCGCGTGCGATCTTCGGCAGGTCTGCCTTCATGGTCTGGGTCTGGTCTGGCACCAGAAAGCACGAAACCGAAGGATAGTTATCCACCAGCAGACGGCCTTCTCGATCGAAGAGCCGGCCGCGCGGCGCAAGGATCGGTACCTTGCGGACTCGATTGGCCTCCGCGAGTTCACGCCAGTTGCTGGCGCCCAGGATCTGCAGTCGCCAGAGGCCGGTGATAAGCACAGCAAGGATCGCGACGATGACATACTGAATCACCGTCAGCTTGAGCGCCGGAATCTTCTCATCCCGCATTCCGCTCATGCTCGTCTCCCCTCGCTGTTACGCACGCACTTCACCGCTCTAACCCCGCAACCTGGTCCGGTCCAGCGCAGCGAACAGCACCAGCCCAAGCGCAACGTTCACCGCGGCGCGCACAATCTGGTGTATCCAGCTCCACGCCAGCGGCTCGGCGATCAAATGACGCACGATCACTAAATATAGAAAGCTCTCCACAAGCGTGAAAACAAAGATCATCAGCATCCGGGTGATCGGATTGTCAACATCGATCCGCAATCCGATAGACGCAGCCAGAAAGCCGATGATGGTGTTCGCGATGCCGTGGATGCCGATGGGCCGGTGGGTCACGCCATCCTGCAGCAGGCCGACGACCGCGCCAAACAGCGTCCCGCCAATTGGACTGCGGCGCGAGACAGAGAAGTAAATAACGACCAGAAGCGGCAGATCGAAGACATCCAGCCGCGGATAGCGCAGCGGCAAGTACGCCTGCAGAAACACCGCCAGCAGCGGAGCCGCCAGCATGATGGGCCATGGAAACTGCTGAGAGTCCAGCTCCCGTCGCGAATTTGCCATCAATACGGCCATTACTGGTGCTGCTCCTTCGCCGGTGCAGCGACGGGTACCACCGGTGCGCCCGCACCCGCCGTCATGGCTGCGCCACCTTTTACCGACGCTGTCTTCTCTGGATTCACGAGCGGCCGGTCAGGGCCGGTCGCTGTCCCGGGAATGATGAAGCTCTCCTGGTTCGTGTGCGGAGCGGGTTTGGCCGTTCCATCCGTGGATACAGCGCCATCGGGCACCCCATCCGGATTGGTTGCTGGTTTCTTCGCGCGTTTTGCGGGCTGCGCGCGGTCATTCATAAGTTCACTCGTGCGCGCCGAGGAGGTGATCACCGCCGCTTTGCCCGGAGTCATCTGCGCCGCCGGACGTACTTCGCTGGGAGAGAAACGGTCTGGACGCGCTGCGGTCAACGGCTTCAACGGTCGAATATCGACACCATCCGCCATCTTCGGGTCGTCTTGTCCCTTGGGTGCATTTGGGTCTTCGAGACCCGGCAGCCTTTCTGCCAGAACGTCGGAGGCCCGCTGCATCTCCACCTCTTCCGCTCCTGCCGCCTCGCTCTTTGCCAGATCGCGCCGCGCTGCCGGCGGCAGTTGATCGCTCGTCTCCGTAACGACCAGCACCTCATCCAGGTGCTGCAGGTTCGCGGCTGGCTTCAAAACGATGTCCACATAGGGCTCACGATCCGGATCGCTCACGACCTTCAGCACCGTGCCCACAGCAAGGCCCCGCGGGAAGATCTGATCGCCGCCGCTGGTCACTACCCTTTCACCCGGTTTCACGCGGTCGTCGGGCAGCACGTTGATGATCTGCGGCTGACCGTACGCATTGCCGCGCAACACACCGCGCAAACGCGTCTTTTCCAGCAGCACGCCAGCGCCGCTGGTCTGGTCGTTGATCGCCATCACCTGCGACGTGTGAGGAAATACCTCCACCAGCTTGCCCACAATCCCATCCGGCGTGATCACGGGCTGATCGCGCCTTAAGCCTTCTTTGGAACCCTTGTCGATGGTGAGAATGCGCGACTGATCGCTGCCACCGGTGCCAATGACCTGCGCTGGGACTGTCTTGTAGATGTACTTCTGGCGGAAGTCGAGCAGGCCCTGCAGCCGCTGGCCCTGCTTCGCATCTTCAAGTAAAGCCGCCTGCTCCAGGCGAAGCTGCTCCACCTGCGCACGCAATGCTTCGTTCTCTTCGCGCGTATGCCGCAGGTCAACGTAATTGCCCCAGAAGCCGCGTACGCCAGTTCCCGTATGCGACATCACCTTCTCTGGCGGAGACATCATGGCGACTACCCAATACCGCAGCAGACGCACACCTTTGCCGTCGCTGCCGCGGGCCGCCGGCGTGCGTACCTGCACCGCCAGGCCCAAAAACTGTGCCAGGAGCACGGCGGAGAGGACCATGATGTTCTTGTAGCGCTCGAGGAAGGTTTCCATGGTCCATTACTTCCGAGTAAATTCCCTGTCGTCTCGACCGGAGCGAAGCGAAGAAGCCCGCCTTTTTCGCTCGCTACACACTACAAACGCGAAGAACGCCCTCGCGATTACTCGATCTTGATCTTGCGCAGCAGCTTGAAGTCCGAGAGCATCTTGCCCGTGCCCAGCACAACCGACTTCAGCGGATCATCCGCGATAGAAACCGGCAAGCCGGTCTCCTCGCGAATCCGCTTGTCCAGGTTCTTGATCAGCGCACCGCCGCCGGTCAGCACAATGCCGCGATCGCTGATGTCTGCGGAGAGCTCTGGCGGGGTGCGTTCCAACGCAACCCGAATTGCATTCAGGATCACAGCGATGCCCTCGGTCAACGCTTCGCGTATCTCCGAGTCGTCGATCGTTATCGTCTTCGGCACACCCTCGATCAGGTTGCGGCCCTTGATCTCCATCTGCAGCGGCTTGTCCAGCGGATAAGCCGAGCCGATCTCCATCTTGATCTGTTCCGCCGTGCGCTCGCCGATCAGCAGGTTGTACTTCCGCTTGAGGTAGTTCATCACTGCCTCATCCATCTGGTTGCCCGCCATGCGGACCGAGCGCGAATACACGATGCCGGAGAGCGAAATCACCGCGATATCCGTGGTGCCGCCGCCGATATCGACGACCATGTTGCCGCTAGGCTCCGTAATGGGGAGGCCCGCGCCGATGGCTGCAACCATGGCCTGTTCCACCAGGAAAACTTCGCTGGCCTTGGCGCGATAGGCCGAATCTTCGACCGCGCGCTTTTCCACCTGCGTGATCTCCGACGGCACGCCGATCACAATCCGCGGATGCACCAGCATCTTGCGGTTGTGCGCCTTGCGGATGAAGTAATTCAGCATCTTTTCGGTGACCTTAAAGTCTGCGATCACCCCATCCTTCATCGGCTTGATGGCGACGATATTTCCCGGTGTGCGGCCAAGCATCTCTTTGGCTTCAATACCGACAGCCTCGATCTCTCCGGTGTTCTTATTGATTGCCACAATGGAGGGTTCATTGACCACTACCCCCTTACCACGGGCATACACCAAAGTGTTCGCCGTACCCAAATCGATTGCCAGATCGGAGGAGAAAACGCTGAAGAGCGATCGCATTCCATGCGAGCGCGAAGAACGCGAGTGAAATCCGTTACTTGCCATCTGGGCGGCCTGTCTGGTCTTCCTTACGGGGAAATTCTATAGAGGATTGTAAGGCCCTTAAAAAGAACGCGCCTATGACACAAAGGTGGTTCCCGCAAAGTCAACCTCCGGGTTACCTTAGCCCTAATCGTCATCCCCGCTCCCGATTTGGGGTTCCGAATCGGGAAAGCCCGATACCCGATTCACTGTGGAAAAGTGGTGTACGCCTGCCGTTTTTTTAGGAAAGCAAGATGCTCTGCTATCCCGGCCGGATTGCGGCTATTCCCGCCGCAAGCTACAGATTAATCAGGGGATGTCGCTTGCGCTATTCGCGATCAAGAGGCAGCGTCTGCTGTTCTCCTGGATACGTAACGACTGTGCCCTCGACGTTAGCCCACGGGTGCAGAATCAACGGCGTAGCCCGGGTCGAGCTGACGATTTCGAGGACGTCGACCCCGCGTACCAGCAGCGCATCCGCAATGAGCGAGCGATGGCAGCGCCACGGAACGGCTTCCGCGCACATCGCGGCGGTTGGCTCCTCTCTGCCGAGCTCAATCAGCAATTCGAGCGCCTGTTCAAACTCCTTTGTCTGCATGTAATCGGCATAGCCACGGAAGCTCGTGTTGCGCCATGCCGTGTTCACGGAATCGCGCCGCGGATGACGCAACCCTCCAAGGGCGGGCATGTGGCGATAGTGGATTCGCCGGTTGTGAAGCACATACGCGAGATCTTCACGATTGAATTGAGGATTGTGACCAGAGCGCGGGACGGTCCGGACGTCCGCGAGCCTGCGGATGCCGTGGGCCTGCAGCATCTCCAGAAACTCGCCGATGGGGTGTGTGGAGTGGCCGATAGTGAAGATGCGCAGTGTCATGCGTCGCAGGTTCTTCGAGCAGTTTCCAACACGATACGTCGCGCGTGCACATCGTCGTCGGGACAGTCGAGCGCGGTGATGAATGCCTTCGAAGCCTCTCCAACCGGAATTCCGTAGCGTACTGTTGTGGCCGGCCGTCTTTCTCCGGACATAGGAAAGCACGCACCCCGAGGGATGCGTGCTTTATAAACAACAGCGGATTTTAGCTATCGGAGCTGTCGGTCACACTTATCCGACTTTGCGATCCCTTCGCTCAGCACCGGTGCTGGTCGGGCTCGAACGGCTGATTCCGATACCCTCGGTGTCGACGTCCCTGACTCGCCCTGTGTCCACACTGCTTTTATCCGTATCCACTCCGTGCGTGCTCACCGACTTTTCCCCCGAAGACGAGATGTCTTCTGCGCCGGTCGCCTTCAGGATCTCCTTCGCGCGCGATACCTCTTGTGAAGAGTCGCAATGCACCGACAGCAGAACGCCGCCATCCTTGACGCGACCTTCATACCGCTTTGCTTCGTACTCTGGAATTCCGAGTCCGATGAGCGCGCCGACAAGGCCGCCGACAGTACCGCCGACGCCGAGACCTGCGAGTGCCCCCATGATGGGGCCTGCTGCAATGAGCGGACCAACGCCCG
>Ga0193743_1002136_pt1 | contig 14184 bp, 17 predicted proteins | sample L2c2metaG_FD_143038 | JGI IMG/M metagenome (GOLD analysis project Ga0193743, IMG submission 143038) | Soil microbial communities from a riparian zone of the East river system, Colorado, United States - L2c2 | ecosystem: Environmental > Terrestrial > Soil > Riparian zone | place: USA: East River... | reverse complement strand
CTGCATTGTATTGCCCGCCGATGGGACCGTAGAGTTATGCAAAGATAACGAACGTGGATTATGCAGTTGAAGTAATTGTGGTGAAAATGTTGAGTGTGTATATTGTTGTTGTTGTTGTTGTTGTTGTTGTTGTTGTTGGGCAACAGGTAGAGGTGGATGTTGTGGAATTTGAGGGTGATGAGAATGTAATTGAGGTTGTGTTGGACGTTGAGTCCAAATTGTTGAGCCTGCAACTGAATAACCGAGATTGGATGAAGCTAGATCGCTCTGAGTGGGACGTTGTATAGGCGCAGGTGTAGGTCTACCAATCGGCGTAGGGAGCTCTGAGCTATGATAGCGGGGCCGTTGTATAGGGACAGAAGAGGTAGTAGATGCATATTCGTCGCTGTGATTTTGATTATGATAATTCCGTTGTCTTTGCCGTTGCTGTTGCTGCTGTTGAAGTTGGTACTGCTGGTACTGCTGATACTGGTTCTGAGCATTTGCATTCCGGTCACCTTCTTCTCTCTCCAACTTCAACAAGTTCTGCTCTTCAACTTCAATCTCCTTCTCAATCTCCTTTAACTTCTGCTCCAGCTCCGGTACGATCCCGGTCTCCAATTTCACTTTCTTCGCTCCCAACTTTTCCAATTTGACAGTCAACCCAACCAACTCGGCTTTCACCGCCTCCTCCCTCTTCGTCTCTTTCTCTTCCAAAACCTCCCGCTCTTTCCTAACCTTCTCAGCCTCCTTTTCCAATATCTCATACTCCTTCTCTTTCTCTTCTTTCTGTTTATTCAAGATCGGCACCTCTTCCTGTAATTCCTTCACCTTCTCCTCGATCTCTTTCGTCGCATTCTGTGCACGTTTCACCGACTCCTGCAGCGCCAATACTTTCTGACGACCTCTTGCCTCTGCAATAGCATGTCTCTCAGAAGACCGCTTCAGCGTTTCAATTTCGGATCGGAGTGCTGCATCTGCTTTTTGAGAATCTTTTCGTGCTGCTTTGAGAGAAGCAAGGAGAGTTTCGCGTTCCGCGTTCGCAGCGGTCAAAGTCTGCTGAAGATGATTGAGTTGTTCTTCCAGAGTGATCTGTGGAACTGTTGTTGGTGTCCCGGGCATAGTACGGCTTGGAGAAGTGGATGGGGTGGAGTGGAGATCGGATGGCGTGGAATAGTCTAGGCTTGGACTCTCTGGATCTGTTTGGATCTCCGAGGAAGGGTTATCCGAGTCGTCTAATTAGTTAGATGAGAAAAGGTGACGGAACAAATAAAAATATCGGATGGACTCCAAAAAAATTCACCTTCTGTTGTGATCTGTCTATTCAGATTGGTGGTATTATTACTACTTGATTGACCATTAGGTATAAGAGCCAATTCAACATCGTATTGACGACCTGGCATGAGAGCATAAATGATGATAACAGCTTCATCCGATTGTTCATGAACGCGGATGAACGCTCTTGGCCAAGGAGATCCATTGACGGTAACGGAAAGACCTTTGGCAAGAGCATTAGAGATCAATGAGCGATTTTTCACTTGCTCATCTGTACATGATGAGGTTGCCGATGATGAAGCCACTGGTTCATCGGATGGTTGAGGATCCTCTTCAGCAGCAGCAATGAGGCCACGCGAGGCAAGAGATGGATCAATTTCATGGTCAGATACAGTTGAAGAGAGTATAAAAGTTGCTGATGCTGAGGTTATTTCTCTGACAGCAAGGGATAGCGACGGTGCCCATGGACGGATGGCGTGCCATTGCGGGGATGTTGACGGAGTCATGCAGAAAAACTAGTGGCGGTGGCTGTGCGACTCTGACTAATATACATTTTCAAGAAACTCCCAAGCTCCTTCGGACCAACCCAACCATGAGGTCTTTGGACTTGACCGTCTTTGCGAAAAAGTCACCAAATGTCATACCCCAGAGGAGTCCAATGTAGGCAGCGCCTCCGCTCTATAAGGAATGAGTAATCTTTGGCTTCAAAAAATAAAAAGAAAGAAAGAAAGAAAAGCTTACCCTGCCATTAGATACAATGAGGATCTCTTTCCCCGGCTTGCACTCTTGTTTGAGCTCTTCTCCTTCCAAATAGCTAAGCACGTTCGGAACGACGACCGATGCGTGTCCTGCCGTTTTCTGGAACTGCTTAGCTTCCTGCAGATCAGCGATATCTCCCACTGCGAATATTGATGGATGGGATTGGAGTTGAAGACTTGGTAATACTTTCACATATCCTCGGTCTGTCAGTGGAAAAGGTTCGAGGGAGTGAAGGAGAGAAGTGTTAGGACCGGCTCCACGTGCTGTTACCTGAAGAGAATGATTATCGAAGGATGAAAAATGGAATGGGTGGTGTATTACACATACCAGCAGGTCGCATTTGAATGATTTTCCCTTTTGAGTGATTAATGGCATCTCGGGTTGTAATATGGGTCGTCCTTCGACCTTGTCATCGAAGATGATGTCTATTCCACGAATACGAAGCCGTCTTTCGATGTCCATACGGAAGTGTCGAGGGTATATGTCACTCAACAGATATTCTCCCCCTTGGATGATCGTCACTGGTTTATCCTGTCAAGAATCGAATCAATCCACCAGTGCTTGGTTGACATTATATAACTAACTCACAGGGTACATATCTTTGATTTCCCCCGCAGTTTCTGTAATTTTTTTCAGTGGTTTGTTCCTGGAAAGTAAAAGAGGCGGCCTTCACCTATCCCAACGGCTCCACCTCCAACGATAACCACATTATTGGCGTGCTCAAATTTGTCACGCCACTCTTCAATAAATTTCTTGTATAACGTTTCATCATCCGGAAAATCTACCAATCCTTCCCATGATGACCCTGTCGCAATCACCACGACATCATAGAGAACCTCATCGCCACTTTCAAGAACAATCTTTCCACCTCTACCTCCTGGATTAGCTTCGATGGAAGTAGCTTTCCCAATCTTCAATTGACCTGGAAAGTTGTCAAATACTTTATCATATGGCATAAACACGGTGTCTAATGGTGTGTCCCTTGAGACCAGCAACCTCAGCGAAGCTGGAAGGTATGCGAAACGGGTTCGTGCAGTGATAAGAATAAGGTCATGTCTCTGTGGGTTTAACTTTTTCGCGAAATTGCGTACGACTAATGATGCATGAGTGAATGGAGGATTATTGGACTGTGAAAAGAATGCCAACCGTTAGCCCCTGCACCTCCTCCACCAACGACGACAATTCTCGATTTCCGGCTGTCGCCCATGTTATTGCTTTATAGTCTGGGAGAGAGTTTTAGGGTGTCGTAAAAGTCTATATGGGAAAGTTCGACCTGTCGTCGAGGCTCTGTAGTCTCGTACCAAGAGACGGCATCTCACTTCGGATATGAGAACGGATTTGATTTGCCTATTACTTATTATTAGACTCCTGTAGTATGGTAATTATAACTTTGTCCATTGTCGTCGAGTACTGAGACCTAGATGGATTTCTCAGTCAGAAAGTAATATATGCACAGTGAATTTATAACCAGAACAACGCCAGGTTGATCTCGAATATTGACGGAAGGCTTATAGTATTCATATTGATTATATACATAGGTTGCACAGCTGCAGAGCATTTCCAGCTGTATTTCTGGGTTGTGTACATGATCATGATAGTTTGAGGAACAGCTTACTACTGATGGAAGGCTCTAAAGCAATCGCAGAATGATCCCAAAGGTAAAAATGGCTCCTCAGGCCGCAGGCCCCAAAAGTCGATAGCTACTCGATATTGAGTGGGTTCGCTAAACCTGAAACCGAGTAGTAGTGGATAGGCAGCATTGTACATGTCATAGATGTACAACGCGATCAGCAAGTACGAGAAGTGCTTGAGGAGAAACCAAGGACGGGTAGATCCCCGATTAGTGGCTAGAGCTTCCCGCTACCATGGCGTTATTGGATTAACGGGTGGTTGAAATAATCCTGGATTCAACAGTTGGACCTATTAACAAGAATACGATTCTCCCACTACTAGCAGCCAAGGTCGCAACTCAATAGAGGTACTATGCGCGCATGTGTAAAATTCCTTCCAGCCGTTTCTGGATTTAGTTTGGATTTTCACGGGGTGCCTAAGCTTCCATTGATTTTGAATGTCTGTAGAAGTTCCCGGGAGTCTAAGTAGCGTTAGTAAAGGATTTGGTTATTGCTCAACAGGGAGCAAACAAACCTCAACAATCGGTTTGAGCCACTCGAAATTTCCACACAAAAACCTCGACATAGGACCAAAAATATGTCTTCTGCAGATCCTCCAAAGCCTTCCAAACGGAAATGGGACCAACCTGCACCAGGAGAAGACGGTACTACCTCCAAAGTGGCCAAAACAGACGATTCAAGGACCGCGTCAGAAGCAGCAGCAGCAGCAGCAGCCATTGCCGCGAAAATCGCAGCCCAATTCGCCAATGGGGCTCTGGGAACTGGGGACAAGGATCACGATGCTGAATTTACGCATGATATTGATATTAATGACGTGAGGAATCGGTACTTGTTGACGAGGGGATCAACGCAAGATCAGGTAGTTTTTTTTTTCCCCTACAATCTTTCAGGCCGTCTAGAACGCAAGGGAGGAAGCTGGAGTGGGGAAAGCTTACGGTGTCTGCCTTTTTTTCCCATATAGATTCATGATGAAACTGGTGCTTCAGTGGGAACGAGGGGTGTGTGGTATCCAGACCGTTCGAAAGCAACGGAGAAAGATCCTCCGTTGTATATTCACATATCAGCACGGACAAAATCCATATTGGATAGTGCTGTAGCAAAGGTCAACGAGCTGATAGCTCTGGACATGGGTTCACTGGTAGACAAGGGTGACCGGACCAAGGAACGAGTATGTCACGATTTTATTCGTCGACCTTAGAATTATATTGACGAACATCCATTCATAGCGTAAATGGCCAGAAGAGAAACTGCCTGTTGGATTGGAATCAATACGGAACTTTAACATTAGAGCGAAAGTTGTCGGACCTTCCGTGCGTTTGGTGCCTATACAACTCGTTTTTCTTATTACTCACGTTGAACTTGTAGGGATCATTTGTAAAGTACATCCAGGCGGAAACAAGTACTCGAGTGCAAATAAAAGGCGTCGGTTCTGGATTCATTGATCAAGAGGTGCGTACATACTCTTGTGCGATGCAACAATACTGAGTTGAATCCACTAGACCGGTCAAGAGGAACCTGTGCCATTGTACATTCACATCACGTTCGTATTCTAAAGGTTCTTCTGTCATCTCTGCCAATCTCATACATTTCTCAAAGTGGACCAGAAGAGGGCCAAGTTGCTCGAGCAAAAGTGCTGACTGACGACCTTCTTGTGGTCGTTCGGCAAGAGCACGCTAAGGTGCAAGCACAGCTTCAGCAGCAGCAAATGGAACTTCATCAAGCCCAAGCTCAGTATGCAGCGTACAGCGCTATGGGGGTATGCAGCGTCCTTTCAATCATCACATAGATCCTTCCTTTCTGACGCTTTCCTTTTTGCCAGGGATATGCACCACCGCCACCGCCGTCTGCACCAGCGCCACCACCTCCGCCTGGGGAAGGTCCACCACCACCGCCTTCCGGTACACCTGCAGGAGATGCTGCCGCCCAGTACGCCGCTGCTGGACCTCCTGCTCCTTCTGACACAGAAGCATATGCCGCTTACTGGTAGGTCATTTGATCATCTTTTAGCTGGTCATCTTATTGACACTGTTCAAAGGGCTGGATACGGTTACGATGTCAATTCTCCAGAGTTCAAGGAATGGCAAGCAAGCCAACAACAACAATATTCTCAATATTATGCTGCATATGCTAGTACCGTTGCTCAACCCACTGACGCTCCGCCACCGCCACCACCTTCGTGATTAGCAGTATGGATTTTAGATCTTTGCGTATGAGGAGTGTAAATGCACCGAGTTGTTGTTTTGTATTTGAATAATTGCGATGTATGAAACCATGTTTCTCACGAGCGGCGGGACCAAAATTAGAATCGTCAAAAACCGGACGATCTATGGATTTGTTCACCTTCATGGACGTGGCTTTTGTCGCTTGGTGCATCGGCCTTGCCTTGAGTCCAGTCCTTCTGCTCGTACTCTACATCTATTGGAATGATTCCCATCTGACTCGAATACCTCCAAGTGTCCAATATTTTTCACCTAAACGTCATACGGTTGAGGACGTTCATGCCGAGGCTGAGAGATTGGCCGCAGCACCTCCAATTGAAGATACGGAAAAGATTCCTCCAAAGACAGGCAGAAGATATATTGTCGTAGGAGGGGTGAGTGTTGTATACACTCATAAAACGAAAGCAAAAAAGCCTACTTCTTTTCTTCGATTAGGGAGGTTTTTTGGGAGGATGGATTGCCACTAAGCTCCTACAGCGCGGTGAAGATTTCCATCGTATCAGATTGTTAGATCTGAATCCACCAACAAGTCACCATCACGTCGTTAAGGACTCTATATCCAAAGGCGTCCAATTTTTCAAGGTCGATGTTACTGATCCCGTGGCATTACAAGCCGCATTCAACGCTCCCTGGCCAGATGCACCCTCCTCCTTCTCCTCCCCCTCCTCTACCGCTGAAAAGGAGCCCGAGATCACAGTCTTTCATACTGCAGCCAACATTCGGTTTTACGAGCGCCATCTATCCTTTTTGGATCGCTCCACCAGGGTGAACGTTCAAGGAACGAAGAATGTCGTCGGTGCTGCGCAGTCCATCGGAGCGAACGTACTTGTGTACACATCTTCTGGGTCCGTAGGATTAAGGAATACCAGGTTTTTATTATGGCCATGGGAGACGGAGCCGGAGATGTTCGTACAGGTTGTCAATGACGATGATGCGCAGGGGCGGGCCCCTCGAAGACACGAAGACTTCTTTTCCAATTATGCGGCGTCCAAGAAGGAGGCTGAAGCATTTGTGAGAGCATCGGATAAAAAGACTGCTGGAACCAACAAAGGCACAAAAACAGTATTAAGGACGGGATGTATCCGTCCAGGAAATGGTATCTTTGGACCCCGAGGTGACATGCTATGCGGCGCGTACTTGTCGCGACAGAACAATCCTTCATGGATATCCACAGTCGTCCAATCCTTTTCTTACGTCGAAAACTGTGCCGTCGCCCATTTACTATACGAGCAACGATTGATCGAACTCTCGACACCAGGGAGCAACTATCCGGATATCGGAGGACAAGCGTTCTGCATTGCTGATCCGGGACCAACACCTACATATGGAGACGCGTACACCATCTTAGAGACTCTCTCCGAGGGAGAGTGTCATTTCCCTTCCTTTTCGCCTACTGCGATGCTTTTTGTCGCTCATGCCATTGAATTCTACTATCGAACACAACAAACACTTTCTGCTGCCGGTTGGAACTGGTTACTACCAAAGGTTAACGGCGATCTGATCAACCTCCAACCTTCACTCTTCTCTTTGACTTCTGTACATCTGATATTCGATGATTCGCGTGCACGATTGCCGCCTGAGAAGGGAGGTCTTGGATACGTTGGTGCATGGACAACAATGGAAGGTTTGCATAAAACATTTCTCGAGCACAAGAGTGGCGTTGGGCGTTCTGGGGCGAGGTCGGATTCAGCTGGTGTTGATTTGAATTTTAGTTGTAGGCGAAATAAGAAGGCGAAGAAAGGTATGGGTAATTTGAAGATAAAGGAGAAGGTAGGGCAGACCATGGCAGTTGCTCCTGTTGAGGTCGTTAATGCGAAGTAGGTAGGATTTTAACTTCTTTGTAGAGCATTATCTTTTACATCTGCATATATACAAATGTTAAACTTAACTATAGCTACATACAGAGAGATGAAATAAATTGAGGCGGCCACAAGTAATAAGACTCGACTTCAGTATGGGAAATGGTTTTACAGATACGACGATGTGAGGTGAACATACAATTACAGCAAAAAAAAATGAAAACTTTAATTCTTCCTTCCCCTTCATGATTTCAATCACCGGAATCCCAAGCAGCATCCCATCCAAGTGCAGTTCTGTCCCAGCCACCCGCCTTCTGTCCATAGCTTACCCATCCTAAGGTTTCCAACACCAACCCCGCAGCTCTCGTAAAGATAGTTCCGTCCATTTTACCCGTCCCATTGTGCGTTTCAGCGCCGGAATCTCGGTTGAACGCTCCAATAGCCGCTCCAGGAGCTTTATCGCCATATTTCTGCGATGCAAAAATGAGAGTGCGAAGTGTCTTAGGGACGTGCGAGTCGGGATGATATTGGACAGCTTCGATAATCGCTGGCCAAGGATTGTAATCGGTGTCAGTTCGGGGGTTTCCTAAAGACGCGCCGCTAGGTTCTGGTAGATTACCAGCGGAGACGGGTGGGCGGGGTACGTCGGTGTAGGCCATCAGTAGCTCAGGATTAATCCTTGGTCGACCTCTCGTTAGGGTGATAAGGACGAGAACGGGAACATAAGCGTTCAAAAGGGCAACCTTATGTGCAGGCTTCTCCAGCACCGCAAATAATGGATGGAGGAAAAGGGAAGAGGTGACAAGATGCATGAGGAAGAAATCCAATCTCGGTTTTCTTCCTTCCTTTCCTGTAGCTGCCAGTAGCAGAGTAGATACCCAGATGCATTCTTCGACTTTGGATGCGAGGTTTGCTTCATTGAAATCGCCAAAGAGTCCAAATTGTGAACAGAGGCGCTGGATTTCTGCAGCGCCACCATTGGCTAAAGCCAGCCGAGTACGCGCGCTGAAGAGGGCATCTGGGTTGTATGGCATCGGCGGATGAAGGATTTTGGACTCATAGACTTGGGCAAAGAGTTCGAGGAGAGTGATGCTCTGCGAAGGCTTCATCTTCTCTTCCGTCTTTTCAGAGTGGAAAAGGCTATCAGGCAAAGCTCCCGTCATAGCGGCTTCCGCAAGGCCTAGAAGAGATATCAACATTGGGGGGAGGGGACGTCAATAGATACATCCAGAAACCTACCGGTGGCAATGAGGGCCTGGTCTCCGAATTCAGCACCATACTAGGAAATATGAGTTTGTATACATAATGTTAGAGTAAGTTCGATGGCTTACACCTATATGAATGATAGGATGAAGTCTGTTTGTTACGCAAGCCATATCAGATAGAAATATCAACGGCAATGCTAGAAAAGTATACATACGCGCCAGCCACAACTCGAGACAGCATATTGACGCCATTCTTATTAACCTCCGGATCAAAGATGTATTTCTCAAGTGTACCAGTTACTCCAAAATCTTCGACTTGTTCGGCAAAGAATTTAACAAATGCGCCGTATGCGCTTTAGTAGGGTTCCTTCAGTTTAGCTAATGGAGATTTATGGCCTTGAACGCACCTTTGGTTCTCAAGGTATTGGGTCCAGTTTTCTTTAGAAACGACGATAGATTCGTCTCTTGGCTCGAGGATGATAGGGCGTTGAGTACGAGCCTCGTCTTCGTAGATTTTCTGTATATGACCAGCTGATGCTCCTAGATCATATACCGCCAATAAGCTTGGAAAAACATTCGAGTCAACAGCTTGAATAGATTAGATGTGATGACTACCCCACTGGTGGCTCAAATGGTTATGAAATCCCGAAGCCCGAAAGAAACAGTGATGAGTTTCAGCATCCTTCAATAGAAGATCTTCTGTCGTTTTCTTGGAGGTGTAAGAAATGCCAGGGAAGTGAAGTTGGCCTCTCTTGCTCAGGTTGTATGATAGACGAGACAAGGACATGATGAATGACTAAGGCTGGATAGAAACTGAACTTTAAAAGTAGACTTAGTCGCTAACCAAATGGTGTCATATAACTGACCCTTACCAACCTCCACCGATGTCTAACCTTGCCTCTCTCAAGCAATCCTTTAAAGGCGACATATCTATTCCCACTGATGGCGATTATGCACAGGCCATCGGTCGTTGGGCTTTAAATGCACAGGCCAATGCCCAAATTGTCACCTTCGTCAAAGATCCCGAAGACGTTGCTCTTGCTCTTGTCTATGCTAAGGAGAACCGCCTTCCAATTGCCATTCGTGGCGGTGGTCATAGCACTTCTGGAGCATCCTCTACCGATGGCTTGGTGATCGATCTTTCTCGTCACTTGAAAGCAGTGGAGATCGACCCAGAGAACAAGCTCGCTTATGTAGGCGGAGGCGCCACTTGGGAGTATGTTGATAAGGCAGCCATTCAACACGGTTTGGCCACAGTTGGTGGAACAGTGAACCATGTATGTTGTACCCCTCGAGCCTTTAATCTCTCCTTTGTCTAACATATCCAGACTGGAGTCGGAGGGTATGGCCTCTTGATAGTCATCTTTTGTGATCCACTCTTTTGACCTGCTACTTTATGAACTAGATTATCTCTTGGAGGAGGCATTGGTCTACTCAGCGGTGAGCATGGGCTCGTCATCGACAACCTTATCAAGGTAGTTTTCTTTTCAGGTTCGTACCATATTTTCCTGAACTCTCAACTAGGTTACAATAGTCACCAGCAATGGGTCTATTCTGACTGCGAGCGAGACTGAAAATGCTGACCTTTTCTGGGGTATCCGAGGAGGGGGATGCAACTTTGGCGTCGTTACGCAATTCGTGCTCAAACTCCATCCTCAGAGACGAACAGTCTTCGCAGGACCTGCCATATACTCTGTTGATGCCTCAGAACAACTGTTTGACGTCGTAGATACGTGGTGGTCGAATGTTAAAGAGAAAGAGGCATTGGCTATCCTTTTGACCACCGTTCCGACTGCTCCCATGGTGGTGCGTATTCTTCCTATGTGGCAAGCTCTGACAGTTTAATCAAACCCAATATCATGTAGCCCTCCATCGTTGTTCAATTCTTCTACAATGGATCTGAGGAGGAGGGGAGGGCAAATTTCAAAGCCTTCTTTGATCTCAGTAAGCTGTCTTGGTTGTTTTCATTAGTTCATTTACTAAAGCTTGCACATCTTTTAAACCCTTCCTCTCATAGAACCTATTGCTGACTATGTAAAAGAAATACCATACGAAGAACTCAATGCATCATATGTTGCGATGATTTCCATTCTCTGATTCACTTCGCGATTGACCACCGCCTCTTCAGAATGCAATGCTTGCTCCAGGACAGGGCCGTCTTCTCAGCAACTTATCTCATATCAAGCCTCATCTACCCTCAGCCAAGAAGGTGCTAGATCGATTAGTTTCTCTGGCCGGCGCAGAGATCCAACCCATCATCATCTTGGAATACACTCCTAACAAAAAGATCCAGAGCATTCCCAATGGCACTTGCGCATTCCGAAGACCCAAATTCGCCCACGGAATTGCACTCATGACATGGAAAAACCTCACACCGGAGAATCTTGTGCTTGCACGAAGTATCGCGCGGGAATTTACCGGTATCGTTGCCACCGGACAACAGGAACACCTTGGTCAAGTTGAACAAGGATATGGAAATTATGGTACGTGGGTTTTTTTAGGCTTAGTACTTTCAATGGCCAGAGTAGCTCACATATGGACTAGACCAGTATACTGCTGATGAAGCTGGTGTTGTTGCGAAGAATAAGGCTGAGTCCTTGTTTGTTGAGAATTATCCAAGGCTCCAAGAGTTGAAAAAGAAGTATGATCCTGAGAACATCTTCAACAAATGGTTTGCTATCACTCCTAGTCCGTAAAGTGCTTTTTCAATGTCTGCCCAAATGTAAACCTCGAATGGCAATGTATATGTTAGTAACAAAGAGTAAAAGGGTCGTGTTCTCCCCCCCTCTTCTTTCAGAAATCCCAAGATCTCGTCAGCTAATGTATGATAGCCTTGAACTAACTAGATTCGGATTTTATAAACTCAACAAAGTATTTTTGCACAACCCAAGCACATCTTCATATATGTATCGTTCCACCTGGCCATAGGGCTTACTTTATTCTGGACAGTCATGGTCATCATGTACAGGTCTACCAATGCATCTGTGTCTATGCCACTCGCTGTTCAATCATTTCCATTATTCATCAGCTGTATGGGCCTTCTTCTTGTCTATTTAGTAAGATGCGGTTCCGGACATCAACCAGTTGTTCACTCACTGACACCATACATGGGATCACCCTTCCCTTGTATGTGCAAATTCTGTGCCTCTGGATGTTGAATTTGGAGATAGTTGAGTTTGAAGTAAACAAGCCTAGCAAGGGAGCTTAACATAGGAGGTCCTAACACTTTGGGAGGCTCAGGATTAAAAGCTGCTTTTAATTTGAGTCCCACAGCAAATCAAATATTTTATTGCTATTTTGTAAAATAATTACACTCCAAAAGAAAAAGTTTGAAAGTCGCGTGACACCACAGTGTCACACAACCGCCTTGGCATCCACCATGGTAAACCGCCGTATTAGTGATGATTTGAAGATGGCAGCCTTACAATTGAAGGCCAGGGGACGTGATACTGTTACTGAAATACTTCAGATTGTCTGTTTCTCCCGCAAGACTTTCTACAACATCCAGCGCCGATATCATGCAGTTGGAACCGTTGCAAAAGTGCAGGCCATTGGCTGAGGTTGACCTCGGAAGGCCCTACGAGGTGACATAGGCTACCTCATCCGTCTGGCACATCATAAGCCAGTTCTCTTTCTTGATGAATACCAACAGCGACTCCAGGAATACCGGCACCTGTCCATCTCAATGACAACCATACATCATGAACTTTCTTGAGCTGGCCTCAATGTCAAGCGTGTTCAAAAGATGGCTTCTGAGAGGGACCCAATTCTACGGGCTGACTTTGTGCAACACATCTCACAGTATCCAGCAACATCTCTTTTAGTACTTGATGAGGTCTCAAAGGACAACCGGACTTATGCCCATCTTTGGGGCTGTTCTTTGCATGGTTCAAGAGTCGAAATACACCAACCCTATGTTCGAAAGCACAGGTTTTCAATGTTAGCAACAATGGCTTTGGACAAGGGGATTATTGCAGCCCAAGTTGTAGAGGGTTCGTTTATGAGGGACCTCTTTTTACAATACCTCTGTGATGACCTTGTGAGTGCAAATCTATTCTCTTCAAACTGTTTCTAATCCCCACCTAGCTTCCTCTAATGACACCATTCCCTGGACCTCACAGCATTCTTGTTATGGACAATGCAAGGATTCACCATCATGAAGACATCATACAACTTGTTCACTCTTACGGTACGCAGAGGGTTTCTTATTGAGACTGATTGTGTACTAAGTTATCTCTCACAGGCTGTCAAATTGAATATCTTCCACCTTATTCTCCAGACTATAGCCCTATTGAGCCGGCGTTTCAGCTATCAAGGCACATCTCCGTCGACAAGGGCTCAACTTTTATCATGAGAAAGCCCTCTACTTCAAGCTTTATGATGCATGTTCTTGTATTACACCAGAAGCGACTTGGGGCTTCTTCTGACACTCAGGCTACTTTCTTGGTTGAAGCATACACTGTATAGTATACATAGTATTGTGTTTCGACATACAAAGTATAAAATACAATTATTTTTGATAATCAGACCATGTACGACTTGAACAGTAGCAACTGTAATCAAGCATCCCAAGTGCAGAAGTTTTTCCAGCGTTCCTCGGCATCACGAAGAGTGCCTAGTTCACCAAGAAGCAGATGCCCTTCAGTGCGGAGATCTTTGTCCTTTATAAAACATGAGGTCCTTGAATGCCAAGACTGAGAAGTTTATCACAAAGACCACCAGGAATTTTGAAACGTTCACAAAAAGTCAGCAGATCCATTTTTGGCCATTTCAAAACATCAATGGGCTGTTTTTCAGGCACGGGAGCAGCTGGTGCCGGGATAGGCTGGTGAAGTGTTGCAACAAGTGGACCTTGCAAGAGTTCAGCCAAGCCATCAAAGCTAAAATAAACATTAGAACCATGTGAAGCTGTGGTCGTCGCACATTGTTTAGCCATGGCTACAATGTCAGCATTTGAGTTGGGTGTAGCAGGGTCAAAAAGTTTGATGTGTGGTGGGTGTTGTTCATCGACACCATCCTGTTCAGATTCCTAAAGAGGATGGTTAGTTATCTATTTGAAAATATCACCATATACTCAACAATTGCCGCAGCCCACGTCCGAAGATGAAGGTGGGTGAGGTGGGTATGAGATGTGCTCTCAGAGTTGACCCAACATGGCCCTTGTTAGGGCAACTGCGGGACAACTTAGTCGAGATCTAGCAGGGGATCCTAAACATATATATAAACATAAATACAACAGGAAAGCGCACCTAGCAGGGGATCCTAAAAGAAAAGGATAAAACCCTGCTAAAGTGGGATGCATGTCTATATACCAAAA
>Ga0193743_1002135_pt1 | contig 14184 bp, 10 predicted proteins | sample L2c2metaG_FD_143038 | JGI IMG/M metagenome (GOLD analysis project Ga0193743, IMG submission 143038) | Soil microbial communities from a riparian zone of the East river system, Colorado, United States - L2c2 | ecosystem: Environmental > Terrestrial > Soil > Riparian zone | place: USA: East River... | reverse complement strand
CCCATGAGGCTTTGATCATGAGAGAGTTGTCTACGATAAGGCGGATTCTGACGAAATTGAAATTAGGATTTCGACGGCGAACCAGGAGATGCGAGAGCCGGTCGGGAATACTTCAAACGACGTTTCGCGAAGCTCGCACAAAAATCTGGTCGTTCTAAGGAGCGAGAGATTTATATTCAGTAAGAGTGTCTACCTCGGATGAACAAACGCTTACTGATTTATGGTTGAAAAGCATCACGACAGCGACGGATACAGCTATGCTCCGGGTGGTCATGGCTGCAGTTGAAGGTAAGCACAATGCTTAAGTCAATGTCAACTGGTTGTCTCACGTCCCCCTTTCTAGAGTGAGTTTTTTTTTTCCGCTTTCTACTTTCTACGTGCCTGCTTTTTGAGTGGGCTGGATGCAATGACTTTGCCTACGTGCGCTCATCATTCTCTTTTGGCCGTTATAGTATTGTATTGCGCTCAAACCTTGAGCATGCGGCCCTAATATAGCCGTTCTACCACCCCGACCTTCCCATTTATTGCTTCTCCGCATCTAGCTCTAGCCTCTTTCTATTAATATTTATAGTCAAGTGTTGGATCGTGTCATTCATCTCACCCATTTAATTTTTTCATCTCTCTCATATTGTGTCTATTTCCAACCGAAACTCATTTGCTCCCTTATCTATCCCTCATTTCTATTCCGAAAAACCGACGATTCTGAACGACCACCTCAAAAATATATCCAACTTACTATTGGATTGAAATAACACACTACACAGTTCTATCGTGAGCCGAAACGTGAGTGATACCTGTTATTTGAAGCCCAGCCGTGGTCACATAGCTGATGCTACGCAGATCCGGTCTGTGATGTTATGAATCTGGCCATATTGATGCGGGATCCCTCCCCATCCGTATTGCGTTTCAGGAGTTAGGGAGATTGGAGTTGCGGCGAATAAATGAACGACCCTGGTGCGCCTTCACCAATGGCTCCCGTCAGGGTTTTTTTTGAACCGGCAAACGTGGTAGAACGATGTGCTTGCTTTTACTTTCTTTTTACGACATTCAGGCAGTTTCCCTCGGCGCCTTGACGTTATTTACGCGTGGCTCACCTTCATTGGCGGAAATGTGGGAACAAGGCAGGTGAATTTGCGCGGCTCGAGTCATCCGCCTACAAAAAAGCGGCTGGTGGGCTGGCAGAACCTCGGGGAAGCAACGCTAGTAAAAAGTTCCCCCCAAGGTGTTGGTCGCTATCACACGTGTTTTTCTTTATTCTCGCTACCTTGGTGGTGACTAGCTTACCAATCTATCACTAGTAATATGTATTGTTTCGGTGTAAATCTATTATACATTGGTTTCGTTATTGCATCTTATATATATATGCCTGTCACCCTTTCAGATTTCATGTCCAAGCTGTAACTAGTCTGTCATCTGAGTCATCGTGGCTCTTTTTTTCTTCTTCTTTCTTCATTCACGTCCAGACAACTTATGCAATGTCACGGATGATGACAGACCTAGAGGGGGTTTTTAAGTTCGTGGAGCCTCAGCCTAGTAAAATAATAATGGGGTGGGAAGAAACGTAAATGACCGATATCAGATAGTTCCGCAGTTCCTGAAATGATCAACAGGTGCAACGGCCAGGATCGGACTATACTAACACCGACCCACACATCGACCACCCACCTTTCGACCAGTCACATCATGTCACGGAACAAAAAGGCAGGAATTCAAACTCAGCATGGCATATCTCGAAAAGACGCGGCTTAAGGGGTCTTGTAAATACAAATAGGGAGACAAATAGAATATTAAAGCTCCGACGCGGCACCCATGCGTGACAGAGGCCGTTTTCAGAATTTCAACTTCCTTGCAACTTTACACCAAAAAAAAACACTGTCATTGTGATAATAAACTATACTACAGCACATGTACAAATTTTGAGCTCATTTGGACCTAATCTGGTTGAGATCTTCGAAGTGGTCGAAAGGTGGGTGGTTGGTCGATGTGTGGGTCGGTGTTAGTATGGTAGCGCACTCAGACTATGCCAGGACCCCCGAATGTTCACCAAAATGTCTGATCCAAAATCACCCGGAAATTCGCGATTTTCATCCGGAAACGACTCAATCAGCCCCCAAAAATCCAATTTTTATCCGGACCCGGGATCAGGCATATAGTATTTTAAATTTTCCGTCTTTTTTTCACTTTTTTCGCGTCGCCCGCCGGTTTTTAAGCACAGAATACATCGATTAGGGTAGTTACACAAGAGCTAGAGTATATTATCCACCTCACCTATAGTGTCCCGTCAAACAGTATGTTAAATTTCCTCAATTGGCACTGCATTTGGCATTCAATTTCTTCCTCACATTGAGAGTTTTCAGGGCGTTTTTGATAATGATGGAAGGAACGGTATTTCAGGCCTCAGGTCTTTGAACAATGCAAGCTCCTGTGGAGAAAAATCTGCAGCCTCCTTCACTGGAGCATGTTCAAGGAACAAAGATGATGTCGAAGCATTTGAACTGAGAAAAGGCATGCCCGGGAGCTTCTTTTTTTTGTTGTAAAGCCAGCGGCAGTCCACGGATGGTGACGTAGTCTGGCCAATTTGGATCAGTGATTTTTGGTGAGTATTCGGGGGTCCTACTATGCCCATGTACTATATTATATGCCTGCCTTGCGGGCTTGTAACCTAGTTACTTACTAGTTATTTCTTACACTCGTGTCAGCACCGTGACGGCTAGTATATACAAATCGTGTAAAGGTTTTTCCCATCGTGGGGTATTTTAAATAATGAGAAGCAACCAATATGAAACGAAAGAAATGAGACACTACGGACGTGTGTAAATACTCATTCTATGTCAATTTTGATATCTAAACGTTATGCGTAAGATAGCAACGGACCTGGGGCCGTATAAATTTGTCGACTTACAACAGCCTAAGACTCAGAGCAGCGCAACCATTCAAATTTCGCGATAGCTTCGTGGCACATTTATCACTGATCATTGAACGTTGCAACGTTGAACCTCCACAACCTTCGTCCAGAGGCCCAGAGTTTGTCCATATGTCCATTCCATTATTGTTTCATTCATCGATACTATGACATATCAGGAGTAAACGCTCGATTTTCTCTCCCATTTCTGCAGCTGACTTCTTCAAAATTTGCATACATCTAAACATAAAAATTTCAGAATATCTCATTTATTTCACGAGAACTGCAGAAGAAATGCTGTCAGGGGCTAAATGGTGGTTTGATGGGGGTCCAAATGGTCAATGTATACACACATTAGGGGCGATGTAGAGCTGCCACATTCACCAGTTTTCTTGAAACTTTGCGAGCGTATAAAAATACGCCTGGCGATTCATGATCCAAATTTTGGTGCCATTAGGTCTAGTTCTTAGAGTAGCAACTCGAAAACATTGTTCTTTGTGTTTCGAGACTTGACCATAGTATGATCAATTTTGGGCTCCGCATGAAGCATAGTATGGCTTTACCGGATTGTGGGATTCGAAAATTTGATGTGACTTTGACGTGACATTTATTCTAATAGTATACTTGCCGATACAATATTAATCAATTATCATCGAATCAAGCCTCCTCAAGTACGGGGTTTCTTTAAGCATATCTCAAACGCTTTCTATAAGCACCGAAAGTCAGAGGTTGTATGTAAGTACAGCGGCAGATTGAATCACAGCTAACTTGCAAACATCTCATAGTTACGCGTGATCCTGAATATTATCTTGTGTTGCTACCCTTGAGCGGTACCATGATCTCTCGCACCTTAGACTGCCCTTGACCACACCTTGAACAATGCTCTTGCTTAGTTGATTTCTTACTTCCCCTATGTACATACATTGGTGAATTGGCATAGAAAAACCGATAAGAACTGATTCTTCCAACACAATCTGAACACAAGAGTTGAGCCATTCATCTGCTAAATTTTGGGATGAAATAAAAAGGTCCCTACTATCTCGTGTTTTTGGGGCATGTAAATCAGCTGTTCACATTCAATTTCGAAGGAATGTAGAGAGATCATCAAAGTACTGAGTGAATGGCATCATGGATGGCGGGGTGGAAACGTAATATGAATTCGACTTTCGGGTTCCGTAGGTAGTAGGACAGCATCGGCGTACGGATGGCAAGCCGTTGAAGTTTTGGGAATATTTTGCCAAGAGCAGATTTTTGGGGCGGGGCGGGTGTGAACAATATATTGACCGTTACACAAAACACACAAAAAGGCTTACAATTATTGAAATATAGCATGACATAAAGGGTAGCTGGGGTGCAAAGTATCATAAATTGTTGAATGACGACAGAAGCCCGATAAGATTGTCAGAGGAAGGCGGACTCCAATCAATTTATCTGCCTGTCTGAATACTCCAGTATGTCGAGTTTAGCGTGGTGAAGAATCATGGCCTGCAGAATGTTGGCAGGATGGAAGGACGGCGTCCTATCATATCCTCTAATCGAGGAGCAACTTTCGCAACCCTTCGAAAGAGGACAGATAGAGAAGGAGCGAGTCGTCCTCATCATCCGTCGATAGGTTTCGGATATAGATCCTTTCTTTGATCAAGATATCCCAAATGGAGGGGACGGACTCAACACCGTAGACGAGACGAGCATCTGTAAAGATGAAGGGATTGTAGGGACCGAAAATGCTGGATTGCTGATTTGAAAAAATGAGGAGAAACAGTCCCTTGATCCATGCTGAGATGGTGAAGAGCAAGTGGTTTTCCGGCGTGGTTCACGAATTGAAAAAGTTGGGACATATCGCCATAAAGGGAGATATCCAGGTCAGTAAGAGCTGGGCATTGAGCCAGAACCTTTCCGAGTTCAAGAATAACTCTATCAGAGCTAACATGGGTAGCTTGTACACGTATTTTATGAAGGTTAGAAAACGCGGAAAGCTTTCCGATACGATATGAATATTTCAAGTGATTGAGGTTTATACCTCGCAGCGTAGGAATGGCAACGAGCGAGTTGATAATGGAGTCGATTACCCACAATGGCTCATACCGACCTATTTGCCACCTAGGAAACGTTCATCAAAATGAACTTGAGAATTCGCTCTTGAAAGTCATTCACGACATAGTGGTAACAGTTCTGAATGAACCAATGGCGGATCGAAGATGCTTGAGCATGATTTCTTCAAGTGGGGGGTCAACCGAGAAAGGACGAGGAATAGTCGATAGAGAGGTGTTTGGCCAAAGCAGAAGCTTTAGTGTCGCCTTTCGACAATTCTTTCAATCGGGTTGATCTATGTCTAAGACGTGATGTAAACGCGCCCAGACTGATACGCGAAAATAATATTGGGCAGGCTAGGTCCCTGAACCGTCGGGAAACCAGACAGAGATTTAAAATGTTTTCCTTTTTGTGAGGTAAGAAGACCTTGAGTCCCAGGTGTCAGAGGTCATACAGGACTGAAGTTGAGAGAACTTGCATAGTTTATGATCTCCAGAGTCGACCATAGGAACAAGACGCGACTTTCCCACGAGAGTAATAAAGTCACAGTGGGCATTCAATTTTATTGTTGAACTTAGAACCTTTTCAATGGCCCTTTTACGCTTTGCGCCTTCTCCTACAGGCCCTCTACATCTCGGAGGGCTTAGAATGGCGCTCTACAACCACCTCTTTTCTCGAAAGAATGGAGGCAAATGGATACTCAGAGTGGAGGACACGGATATGGTATGTAACTGATTTCGGTACAGCTCCATGAGAAAGTCTTAGGTCTTATGGTAGGCCAGGAGTGTGCCTGGATCAGTGGACGGTATCCGGAGGGCGTTGGAATGGGCTGGGCTAAATTATGATTTCGGTTGGTTTGCAAAGTTTGGTCATGTAAGAAGAGAAATAGAATTCCACATTTAGGTCCCGGGAACTCAAAGGACGGTCCCCACGGCCCATATTATCAGGTGAGTTTCCTCTGAATCCTTCGTGCAGGCGGATCATTTTCATCCCAGGCAGTCAGAACGTTTGGATCTGTATAAGCAATATGCTGGAAAGCTACTCGAAGTGCGTCATATTGGAAAGTTATTCTATCACGGTTATTTTACATGCTTTCAGACTGGCCATGCCTACCGATGTTTTTGTTCACCTGACGTGCTCACAGAGACGCGTGTAAAACTGGCCAGGTCAGGTTCAAGCGCGTCATACGATAGACGATGCCTGCATCTCACGGAAGAAGAAGTTGCTCGAAAAGTGAAGGCGGGGGAGAAACATATTGTTCGGTTCAACGTAAGTGACAATTCTGGACTTCATGAATCTATTTGAACATGTTTTTTTTAACCATCCAGAACACTGGTGTTCCTTCACGACCACCCGCGACCGACCTCATTTTTGGTCAACCCAAAGATGCACATGCGTCACTGGCCACTGATCCAATTCTACTCAAAACCGACATGTTCCCCACCTACCACCTCGCATCAGTGGTCGATGACCACGAAATGGGTATAACTCATGTCTTTCGTGGGGAGGTGCGGATTCCAGATCTCGGACTCAAGCTTGCCATGGCACTCACGTTGCGATGAATCCTTAGGAATGGCTACCCTCTCTACCCCTCCATCTGGACATCTTTGCCTCTCTCAATCTTCCGACACCTACATACGCACATTTTCCCATTCTACTCAACGCAGACGGTTCAAAAATGTCAAAACGGCATGGGGATGTTCAAGTCGCGGATTTTATTGTTTGTCAAGTCTTTCATAATTCTTGAATTGAAGCACTGCTAATGTGATCAACTTTCTCCCCCAAGAAACGGGGCTGGGAACCAGCGGCTCTCCTTAACTGGCTTGTTCTTTCCGGATGGGGCGTTGATCATAGCTCTCCAGCGCCTGGAGGCACTTCAAAACTGCGATCGTCAAACGACGTCCCAGATAGCACAAAGATTATGACTCCCGACGAAATGATCAATCAAGTTGGTATTTAGAAAAATCACATTTCACCTTTTTCAAAGCTGACCTGTTTCCCAGTTTGATATCACTGCGCTCACTCATCGCAACACAATCCTTGAGGCCTCTAAATTAGAATACATTAACAAGCATCACCTCATGCATTTGGTTTCAACTGCTACGGGTATTCAGACGCTTGCTGAGAAAGTTCACGATCAGACAAAGAAGAGCTTCCCCGGCAGGTGAGCCTGGGCCATCTTCTCGAAATTTTATTCATTCTCAAGCAACTTTTGTCTGCCATAACAGCCAGTATACGACAATTGACATGATTAAACAGGCTATTGTGATTCTCGAAGTACAACATCCTCTCTGCTTCTCTGACTGACTGTCTTTGATGATGATAATATTTTGCAAGGGTCGACTTACCAACATCTACGACATTCCTAAACATGTTCCATATCTCTTCCAAGAGCCCATTCTGAGCTCGCAAGAGGCACAAACCATGTTGAGTCAAATTCGGCGTGAGGACTATGGTGGGTCTTAAATCTTTTATAAATCCCTGATATCACTTGACGTCTTTACAGATCACATAATAAAAACTGTGAAAGCCAAGCTTGAAGATCTTTCTGAACCATGGGAGGATGTGGACTTGTCCAAGGTATTGCATGCTGAGTGCGAAAGTCTTGGTCTTTCCATTAGGGTCTTCATGAAAGCCTTGAGATATGCGTTGACGGGTATGAAGGTGGGGACTATTTCATGTTTTTTTTCTGTGTTTGTTTTTATTTTTATTTACAAACATACGTTCTCTCCCAGGATGGACCTAGTATGGCAGCTATTATGAAAGTTATTGGACGAGAAAGGACTCTCGAACGATTGAAATAGTTGCTATTCTAAGTCTGTAGCCCTCTTTAATGGTCTTACTTTTTTTTTTTTCCGACAAGACAGTCTAGTCTGAAGTAAGCTAGTCACTAAGCCGGCTCGATGATCTGAGAACGTGGAAGGCTATGGAAACTTGCGATATGAGCACCCCCGAACGGCAATTTGGAGTCTGATATTAGGAAATCAGTAATTGTCTTCAGGCTATCTTCTTCGTCTGGAGTATATGTTTGTTAATCTCGAACCTTTCTTAGGAGCGGATTGGGCTTTCCTCGTCCTTGTATCAGACGGGATTTCAGCAATTTTATCTGATGACCAAATCGTGGACCTAGCGGCCTTCTCCTAATTTCTCTACCTAACTTCTTTTTTGTCTTTTTTTCGCAACTATGCGCTGGAGTCTCTAGGTCTTTTTGAAAAAATCTGCTCTGGTCTTGGTGTTCGCTGGGAGTAGCCAAGGAGGTAAATTTAACAAGCAGCCAATGGAGCTCCCAGATGAAATTTTATCGCCGCTGCAACTATTTCCTATCTCTGTTAAGTGTATTCGCGGGTTATGTTAGCTATCACTTGGCTACTGAGGCCTAGTCTCCCATGGCACTCATGGGACCTTTGTCCCATCAGCTAGCCTTCGCATCTCTTTGCCTGGACACCCCAAGCTAGACGAGACACGCCTCAATATTAACTTACATCATGTCCATCCCCTCATAAGATCCGGGTGTGCCAGTCGGGCTTGGCTTTGGTAACCTGTGGGACATGGATGGGATATTTATATCAACAAAATATGGCTATAACCGTACGTCTTCTAAGAGGTAGTGTCATGATCGCAAAGATACCTCTTATCCGGACTTGAACTCTGCGTCGACATGCCAGCGACCAATATAGCATTCGCAATCGAATCAACCTCGTGTTGTTCGCGAGAATCCGGCCGGTAGTTTGGGCTAAATTCCGAGGACAAGTCGGCATCTTGGAAGAAGAGAATTATTCCAGCACGATTTGGAGGACGGCTGTTAGTGCTCCTGGCCTTTGGACGTGGATAATTCTCCAACTCCTTCGGATGGTGACAGATGTCTGTCACCTGTGATTCTGGTATCAAAATCCTCGTGCAAGTACGTAACAGATTGTGTGGGAGGATTAGCTATGCGATTGCGATATCAAGTGAGCATAAAATTCAACTTCCTTGGAATTCATCAGCTTCATTTTTCTTGAGTTGTCAGTGATTCGAGAGGATAGACTTGGCAGTCATTTAACCGCGCCAACTCAGCGTCTGTTGGGGCAGCGTGTGAGTTACCGATTATGGTTTATATATCTCATCCAATCTAAATCTCACTAACAAAAGTTCCTTTCGAGAGGCAACCAAGTCTTGATCGATAAACTTGGGCATAATCGGTCCATTCTTCTTGATCCCACGACATGCCACCGAAAGCCCCAGACGGTCAAATACTTAAGATCATGAGGTTAGGCCAAACATCGGAGCTGAAACTTATGCTTCAAGTTGACTCAAACATTTTTGTTTCCTAAACGGGCTTCGACCTCTTCCTATCTACACCCATGAAGATCTCCAAGAAATCAAACTCACCAAAGGCAGTACGAGTTACTGAAGACAGAATATCCAGCCTTCACTATGCGGAAGTTGCCTGTTTCCAACTCGGAAGGGCCAACAGGCAAAGCTTCAAAGCGAAGCTTGGTCTCAAACGTTCTGCTCAAATTCTTCTTGGGATCATCAGAGCAGCGCAGGTCAGTTTCCGGTGTTTCTCCCATATTTCAATGTGCAGTCAACTATTAACGTCAATCTCTCTGGGCATAGACCTCGAAATTCCGTAAAGCAGCTTGCAATTACGTCGCCGATCAGGCATTTCACCTCCTTAATGCTATTGATGGTGGGGTACAAGGACAAGCAATTGATGTCAACAACGTCCTGCGAGACTATATCACACGGCTGAACCAGTAAGCTCACTTTACGCAAAATGATCAATTTACGAGCGAAAATTTCCCTCTCAGAGACTTCCTCTCAATACATAAAACGCTCATGGGCTTTACTTCTTGGTGGTCTTTTTCTCGCTTCTGGACTGCTTCTGACGAGATCAAGAGATGCCATGACCTTGTCGAGTACGGCATGAGCATGTATCTGCTACTTCTGAGGTGCTCCATCGCCCGAGGTGAGCAACGGGATGCTCTACGCTTGCAATATACTGTCGCCCAATATCTAGGACGAAAACCGTCATTTAATTATGGTATTCAACATCAGCCCTTGCAGAAGTCGAGTGCCAGATCCCATCCCGCCGTTCACCAGACATCCGGGCACAAACGGATAACACCCCTCTATAGACAACAAGTTCGGCGAAGCTAGAAACTTTCTAAGCTATGACCCTTTGTTCTTCAGACTCCATTGCCTGAGGGTTGTTTGGCTTCCTGTGCTTGGGTAGCCGAATTGCTATTTGCTCCTGACGACCCGGAGTGACGACTCAGTACTATATCTCCATCGACATTTTCTGCTTTCGTTTTTCGTCCTGCATCACCTCCTTTTCTTTTCTTTTTTCTGGCTTTAGAATATTCCGTTCCAAACCCACCTCTTTGACATCCTCATTCATACCATCGATTCTACCACATATTTCCCATCTGCTGCTAGATTTCCGAGTCCTCTCCCACTAGCTGCAGACTGCATCAAAGGCGAGGGTCTCATAGCCGGACGGCATCGCTCAATTGGCAATTCGCTATTCTGACGAACGTTTTCAATCTTCGCACGTGGGTTACTCATTCTATAATTGTAGTGCTGGAGTGACCTTCCACTTTTTAGGTTGGTAGACTGCGCCACGCCCGTGATTGACGTGGATTTTGCGCGGCACTCTCAACTTTGGCGCTTACAGCTCCTCAGAGGCACAGCGGCGGGGAGAAAGACATTGATAGTGGGGCTTGGTGTGAGAGTTTGCAAGGGCGAAAAAGTACGGCTTTAGTCTCGAGGGGCTGTCGATATCTAGAAACACTAGGAAATATTTGGGTACAACAGGAATTATATTTTCAGGTGGAAAACATAGGAAATTTGTCGATTAAATCACTGCCAAGAAGACCGTGTGGCAGGTGTACGTTATAATAGACCCTATCCTCAGCTGATATCATAGGAAATGTGGTATACGATTTGAGCACATTCAGCCATTAGTCACGTTATCATCTCGTTGCTCGCTCCAATAAGCACTCTTGAGCTTGGCTTGGAGGGTTTACAAGCGAGTGATGGCCATCGACTATCAAGAGTATCGGGGCATGCGTTCCTGTTCTAGGGAAATAGGCAAGGAGTGCACCGGATTTATGTTCCTTTCGGAAGTTTTACTTGAAAGGTACCTAGGAAAGAATTATCTCGACGGAAATGTGGAGAGATTAGACCACGAGACTCACATTGAGGTAAGGAAGTAATTTCTGGGGTCACAGTTCCAGCGTATCCCAGTCTGGAGAGGGCGCCACGAATTATTCCCGCCGGGATTGCTACATACTGTGAGATACAAAAGCATCAATAAGGTTTCTAGAGCCATTAAAGAACGAAAGAAATCTCACCAAACGCGCTCGTTTCATGGAGTCAGCACGGCTTTCCCATGAGGAGAGCCGGGTGATGGGCTTAAAAGCATTGTCTTGTAGAACGTATACCCCCTATGGATAGATTTATTAGACCGAATATGGGATATGGCTTCACATACCCGATGGTTTGTACGCAAATTATCGACTTGTTTTTCCCAACAAGCGGCCCAGATGTCCTTGCAGATAAATTTAATGACATCAAGGGTTTCTGAAAACATGGGTCTATCCCGACACAAACTGTAATATTGCAATCGTTAATTTATGAAATGAATCGAGATGCAGAGAGATGCAGACCGTTCAGAAAAATTGGCCCCGACATGCATGCCGATCGTCTCCAGCCTCTGTCGAACAGCCTCTTCCTCCTCATCGACTACGGATTTCCCGCCCACCGCACTTCCGGTCTTCGATGCAAGACTTGTAACTGAGTCTTTTGCAGAGCTGTCCTTTTCCTTTTTGATTGATGAAGGTACCGACACAGGTGGTGGAATTAATCCAGCTTCAAGCATTTCTTGTTCAACTTTCTTTGAACGCGCCGTAGCGACTGCTGCCGACTCTCGAAGGGTAGCAACAAGTTCGATGAGAAAATAGTCCATTGCTGCGCCATCTATTTGTCGTATTGGAGGATCTGCAATGGCTGCAAGGTTTGTTGAACTGGAAGCTTGAACCGATGGTCTCGAAGTCATGATAGAACGGGAACAAAATGTGACTCCACCATGACCTGTCCGATCTTTCTGACCACAACCACCACTAGTAGCGTCTTGACACTGGCTATTAGAAAGCTCTTTTTTGTCTATATTATGCCAACGTGAAAAAAGAATTAAATAGATACGAAATGTCAGCATTATCTGCTTTCTTTCCTTCAAGGCGTCCGACATCCACAATGGCCCAGGACAGGACGGATCTGCTTTCTGATCTTCGGTTTTCTCTTGAAATCATGCCTGGATCCAGGAAATACGTATTCACACCAACCGCGAGGGCAGAGATCTTGACCAAACTTTATGTCTCCTTCATGGGCCAATATCCTCATTTATTTCTTCCAAGTGCGGTCACCCAGGTACCAATCCATTCACTGCTTAGCGAATACCAAGGCTCTGTGTCATATTCGGGTGCAGGAAAAGAGGACCCTCTTACACCTGGGCGACCTTGTAGCCATATCTTCAAGAAAGGCGAGAGTTGTTATAGATGCAAGTGCGTAGACTTTCTGGACCTTATCAGTGTTGGACGCTTATATATATATATATATATCAACAGAGATTGTGCATTGGACGATAGTTGTGTGCTCTGTACAAGATGCTTCCATTCGACAGACCACTGCGGTCATAATGTCAGTTTCTTCATTGCCCAACAATCCGGTGGATGCTGCGATTGTGGCGACGAAGAGGCCTGGAGACATCCTATTCAATGCCCGCATCACCCACCAGCAGGGCTACAAGATCCGACAGACACTACTCCACGTCTCATACTCACGCCTCTGCCGAACGATTTACCCCCAGCACCCAATTACTCTTTCCGTGTAAATGCTCCCGCTGATTTGAAGGACTCCATGCGAAGGACGATCGCTTTTGCATTGGATTTCATGCTTGACACGTTAGATTACTCGCCTGATGAACCCTCCGTGCCCGCCAACGAAGCCGATCTCCGATTACAGCCCTCTGCTGACCCGATGATGAAAGACCAATATTGCGTCGTACTCTGGAACGACGACAAGCATTCCCATGACGAGGTTGTCAGGCTATTATGTGACTTGACAGGGAGATCATTGGAAGACGCGAAAGCTGTAGAAAAGAGGATGGAGGAAATTGGAAGGGATGTGGTAGATATGAACTCAAATGTGGGAAGACTGTTGGAGATGGCACAGGCTATTGGGCAGATTGATCTGGGGGTTACTATCCGGAGAGCGTATGATACGTTTTGCGAACAGGTCGTTGGGGTGATCATTGAGTGGCTCTTGGACCTCTCAAGAAGCAGGCTTGGCACCGATACCATCGTCATTCGAGAAATGATAGCGGCAGAGTTACTGTCTCCTAGAAAACGGGATTCGTTCACAAAACATTTGACGCCATCGACGGCGTTGAATCTGGATGGCGAAATTGTGAATCCAACTCGGATTGACACGCTCCTGTTGTATCACACTCGTCTATGGAAACGTCCCAGATTGAGTTTGAAGGAAGTTTATGCTTCGGTTATTTCGATAAGCAGGGCACATAAATTATCGGTTGGTAGGTTTCTTCTCCTTTTTTCACCTTTAAACTCCGTCTAATGTATTTTACAGCGGGACACTTTGCTAACATCTACCACCGAGTCATCGATGCCTACCTTCTTGTTGACCGCGAAGCGGAGACTTCCATTAAATATTTTGCGTTGCAACTCTTCACAGTACCTTCTGTTTCGGGGCACATTGCCAGAAACCACAGCTTGGTATCGAGGCTCTTGGCTATTATCACCTCATTTTTTACGAACCGTATTGTGGACAAACGCATTGCGTACCCAGCATCCGGCTTCACAAGCCCGGCCCCTATTCCCAATTCGTCTGGAGCTACTTTTTCTTCTCTGATACCTGTCCCCACCTCGACTGGGCTCATTGATGTTGATTCATTTCCCTTCAAATCCAAGCGTTTCATGCCGGTCTTCAGTGACTTGCGCTACTTGGCACATACATCTCAAGTCCAAACCCTTATCGCGTCTTCGCCCACCTATCTTCACCAATTCGCTACCACCTGTAGACTTTTCATGTGTCTTAACCCCAACAAGAGGGCAGTAAAGACACATGTAGAGTATGAGACTGATGCATGGATTAGCGTCTTCAATGTGACGCTGAGCTTGTCAAGGGTAATCAAGGTCTATGGAGAGGCTTTTGGTGGCAAAGCGGGCAGTGGGACAGCTGAACTAGTT
>Ga0193743_1002134_pt1 | contig 14187 bp, 16 predicted proteins | sample L2c2metaG_FD_143038 | JGI IMG/M metagenome (GOLD analysis project Ga0193743, IMG submission 143038) | Soil microbial communities from a riparian zone of the East river system, Colorado, United States - L2c2 | ecosystem: Environmental > Terrestrial > Soil > Riparian zone | place: USA: East River... | reverse complement strand
GATGTCCGGCAAGCCCCGGGCGGCCGGGGCGCTGGCCGCCCTCGAGTACTTCGAGGTGCCCGACGCGAAGGACCGCGTCGAGGCCTACGGCGCGCACAAGCAGGACATGGTCATCAAGCTCATCGAGGCCGGCGAGTTCGAGGCCTATCCCGATGCAATGCGCTTCGTCCTCGCGGTCAAAGCCTCGGGCATCCCGATTGCGGCGGCGTCGTCGTCGAAGAACGCGGGGCTGTTCCTGCGCCAGATCCGACTCGACACCTACGCCGACCAGGACAGCCGATCCTACGACTTCGTGACGCCCGGGCTGAGCCTGCTCGACTCCTTCGACGTGGACATCTCCGGCCGCGACTTCGCCCAGGGCAAGCCACACCCGGAGATCTTCCTGACCGGAGCGGCCGAGCTCGGCGTCGATCCAGCGGACTGCTTCGTGATCGAGGACGCCGCCAGCGGCATCCAGGCCGCGAAGGCCGGCGGGATGGCGGCGCTGGGCGTCGCCAGGGTCGGCGACGAGGACGAGCTCGCCGCCGAGCGGGCCGACATCGTCGTCACCTCCCTCGACGAGATCGACGTCGCCGCGCTGGGCCGGCATAAGCTGGCCCTGCGGACATCATGAACAGCGACCAGTTCCGATATCGGCGCGCTCACCGGTCGCGCCCGCCACGTCGAGGGCCCGCTCACGCGGCCCGTTGACAGGAGATCCCGCCGCGATGGCAACCGACGCCGGCAGTACGGCCGAACAGGTCGGCGACAGCACGACGCTGGAAATGGTTGCCCGCGCCGGGTTGGCCGCCTACGGCCTGGTGCACCTGCTCATCGGCTGGCTAGCACTCAAGATCGCGTGGAGCGGCTCCGAGGGCAACAGCGCCGACACCTCCGGGGCGATGGCCACCTTGGCAGCTCAGCCCTTCGGCAAGATCCTGCTGTGGCTGGTCGCCGTCGGCCTGGTGGCGCTGGCGCTCTGGCAGGTCAGCGAGGCCATCTGGGGCCACCGATACCGGCGAGGCGTGGCGCAGGTTCGGGAAAAGGTCACCAGCGGGGCCATGGCATTGGTTTACGTCGCGCTTGGTGTCAGCGCGGCCTCAGTGGCACTCGGCTCGGGTAAGTCCAGCTCGCAGTCCGAACAGCAAGCGACCTCAGGCGTGCTGGCCCTGCCCGGCGGCCGGGTACTCGTCGTGGCCGCGGGGCTGGTCATCATCGGGATAGGCGTCGCCGGGCTGGTCACCGGGGTACGGAAATCGTTCAGCGAGGAGATCGACACGACCTCGTTGTCCCCCGCTATCCGTAACGCTGTGACGCGGTTGGGCCAGGTCGGATACCTCACCAAAGGGCTCGCCCTGGGAGTGGTGGGAGGACTGCTCACCTATGCGACGCTGAGCTTCGAGCGACAGAACACCTCAGGACTCGACGGAGCGATGCAGGCGATCCTGGCCCAGCCGTTCGGAAAGTTCCTACTCACGGCGGTCGCACTCGGTTTCGTCGCCTTCGGGATGTTCGCCATCCTCCAGTCTCGGTACCGCCGGATGTAACCGAGAAATTGATCATGTTTGTGAAGGGTTGTGGAGTAGGCTCTTAGGCGCTCACCGGTGCCGGTCCAGACCCTGTCGCGCTCCTGCCTTCATGCCTAGCCTGGACGGGGTTGTATTGCTATGAATCGGTCACTATGGAATCGGCGTCCTTGGTGGGCTCGCCATGGCTGAGTCGGGTGCGGTGACGCGGGCTTTGCTGGCCATCCCGCCGGGGAGCTCCGATGACCGAGAGCTGGCGGGGCGGATTTGCCGGGCCTGCGTCGAGGGCTTGGATGTCGACGGCGCGGCTATCTCGCTGCTCACCGCGACCGTGTCGCGAGAGACGTTGTGGGCCAGCGACGCCACCGCCGAGCGGCTGGAGGATCTGCAGTTCAGCCTGAACGAGGGTGCCTGCATGCAGGCCGCGGCGACCGGAGCACCGGTTTCGGTCCCTGACATGCACCACAGCACGGAGGTGGCGCGGTGGCCGATTTTCGCTGCCGCTGTCGCGGAGCAGACCAACGTGCGAGCATTGTTCGCGCTACCGCTGCAGTGGGGTGTGACCAATCTCGGGGTGCTGGACATGTACCGGAACACCGCGGGCGGGTTGAGCCAAACCCACTGGCGTGACGCGCTGAGCGCCGTCGACGTCGCCGCGTTGATGATGCTCGGGCTCCGCATCGACCCCAATCCCGCGGACTCCGACAGCGACGCCGCGGCCGGATGGCTGGATCATTCGAGGGGCAGTCGCGCGGAGGTCCACCAGGCAACCGGCATGGTGCTGGCACAGCTCAGCATCAGCGCCACCGAGGCGCTGGCCCGGCTGCGTGCCTATGCATTCGTCGAGCAGCGCCTGCTCGTAGACGTATCGCGCGATGTGGTCAACCGAGCGCTGGTCTTCACTCAGGACATGAGGTAGCCAGTGCGAGGCCCAAGGGAGGAAATGGGATGAACCAGCCACAGGACGGCCGCGAGCGGCTGGTGAGCCGGGCATTCGTCGCGCTGGCCGACACCCTGGTCGACGACTACGACATCATCGACCTGCTGGACCACCTGGTCGCCTACAGCGTAGAGCTACTCGATGCCGACGCCGCGGGCATCATGCTGTCCGACGCCCGCGGTGGACTGCACGCGGTCGCGGCCTCCAGTGAGGACGCCGAGCTGATGGAGCTGCTGCAACTGCAGGCCGAACAGGGGCCCTGCGTGGACGCCTTCCGCAGCGCCGCCCCGGTCAGCGCCCCCGACCTGAATGCCGCCACCGAGCGCTGGCCACGCTTCGTGGCCGCGGTGGCGCAGCAAGGGATGTTCGCATCGGTGCACGCGGTGCCGCTGCGGCTGCGCGGGCAAGCCATCGGGGCGCTGAACCTGCTACACCGCGCCCCCGGCTCACTACCCGAGGACGACCTTGCCCTGGGCCAGGCCTTGGCCGACATCGCCACCATCGGAATCCTGCAGGAACGGGCGATCCGCCGCGGTGAGATCGTCAACGAACAGCTACAAACCGCGCTGAACAGCCGGGTCATCATCGAACAGGCCAAAGGTGTGCTCTCCCAGCACCTCGGGATCAGCACCGACGAGGCGTTCAACCGGCTGCGCAGCTACGTCCGCGGCCGCAACCTACGACTCGCCGACGTGGCCCGCCTGCTCGCCACCAGACAGCTCGACCCGCGCGTCCTGGCCCCGTCAGCTCCCCAGACGCCGAAGACAAAGCGCTCCTAACCGGTGCGGTCGCCACCTCAGGCCTGGACGAAGACGTACATCCCTGGAGCGCCCGCGAGCGGCGGATGGACCCCGTTCCCGAGCTGCGCGGGCGCCCGCTTGCGTGCCCCCGAGCGGCTGTCAATCCACCCCGCCCAGTGCTCCCACCAGGAACCGGTGTGCTCGGTGGCGGCCGCCCGCCATGCCTGCGGGTCGCCGGCGGGCTCCGGGCCTGTCCAGTAGCGCGACTTCGGGTTGCCCGGCGGGCAAACCAGGGTCTGGATGTGCCCGGTGTTCGCCAGCACGAATGTCGAGTTCCCGCCGAGGAGCCGGGCGGAGGCGAAGCAGCCGTTCCACGGCGTCAGGTGGTCGGTGGTGCCGCCCGTCACGTAGGTGTCGATCTTAACGCGCGACAGGTCGACCGGCGACCCGAGCACCGTCATGCCTCCGGGTTCAGCGAGCGAGTTGCCCTCGAACACGTCGAGGAACTGCCGGTGCAGCCCGGCCGGGAGGTTCGTGCCGTCGGCGTTCCAGGCCAGAATGTCGAAGGTAGGCGGGTCGTCGCCGAGCAGGTAACTGCTCACCACGTAGTTCCATACCAGGTCGTTGGGTCGCATCCAGGTGAATACCGACCCGAGCGTGCGGCTGTCGAGCACGCCCGCCCGCCGCGATCGCCATCGGGCGAACTTGAGCAGCGCGGGTGCCGACAACATCCCGACCGGGGCGGGCGCCGACCAGTCCAGCAGCGTGACACCGAAACTCGCCGAGCGCACTCGATCGTCGCCGATGTCGGCCAGGTGGTTGAGCACAGTGGAGGTCGTGATGCCGCCCGCGCACAGCCCGAACAGGTTGACCTGCTTGGACCGGGTGATCGCCGCGACGGCGTCGAGAGCGCCGAGGATCGCGCCGGCGTATACGTCGAGATCCCACTCGCGTTGCCCACGGGTGGGGTTCCGCCAGGAGATCGCGAACACCTGCAGGCCCTGCCCCACCGCGAACTCGATCAGCGAACGGCCTGGCGCGAGATCCATGAAGTAGTACTTGTTGATCTGTGGTGGGACCACGACGACAGGGATGCGCCGCACCTGCTCGGTGACCGGCTGGTACTGCAGCAGCTCTAGTACCTCGCTTCGGTACACCACTGCGCCAGGCGTCGCCGCGAGATCCTTGCCGACGGTGAACGCTGAGCGGTCGACCTGTCGTGGCATCCCACCGTTGTGCCGGATGTCGTGGACGAGGTTCCCCACGCCACGTCGTAGGCTCCCGCCGCCGGTCTCGAACGCCCGTTTCACCGCGGCGGGATTACCCAGCAAAGTATTGGTGGGAGCGATGGTCGACGTGAGCACGGCAGCGACGAACCGGGCGCGCTCGCGATCACGCCAGTCGGGCAGATTCACGCTCTCGACGACCTCCTCGACAGCGCCGCACGCGGCGAGGTAGGCCTGCATCAGCCGCCGGTAGGCGGGGTTATGAGTCCAGGTGGGATCGGTGAAGCGGCGGTCGCCCTTCGCCGGCACGAGGTCGGACCGGCTGACCGCCACCTTGCTCAGCTCGCCAGCCAACCGCGCGCCCGCGCCGACCACAGTGGGCACAGCGCCCGCGAGAGGTCGAGCCCATTTCGCTGGGGAAGCCATGGCGACCTCGATTCTCCAGCATTTCGTAGGTCGAACTGGAGACGGCCGGGGTCCGGGGTCGGCTGCATTTAGGGTACGCCAGTGCCCGCCAAATAGGCCGGTGTCGCTCGATACTCGTTCGAAACCTGCGAGGCTCCCGCGGCACTGGGTGAGGCGCCTACACTGAGCTGGGTCGCCCGTGACCCCGGCGAGTCGCCCCAGCCCCCGGCGAAAGACGTTCCAGCCGGAAGGGCACCATGAGCCTCCAGGGTTTGCGCGCCGCGACGGATCAGGCCTTCGTGCACTGCCACGAGAACGCCGATAACCAGCGGAGGAGCACAGCAGCCCGCTCATCGCATCGCGACGGCCAAAGCAGCGTCAGGTGAAAGCCGCAACCGTCGCTCGGCGGCGTGTGCAAGGCCCAATCCCAACACGGGCCTCCGGCCAGCTAGTCGGCTCACCCCGCCCCGCCGGCGACAAACACAAGCCCCGCGACGAGTATGCGCGTCTAGTCCCGCTGCTCGCCGCGTACAGCGAGCTCGGGCCTGAAGCCTCGCGCCGGGCCGGATTACGCAACCGGTTGGTGATCGGTTATCTGCCGGTTGCTCAGCACCTCGCGCGCCGCTATACCAATCGTGGGGTGGCTCTCGAAGACCTCGTTCAGATCGCCACCGTCGGGTTGATCAAATCTGTGGACCGCTACCAACCCGACCGAGGCAACCACTTCCTCACCTACGCCATCCCGACCATCACGGGGGAAATTCGTCGATACTTCCGCGACCACTCATCGCCGATACGAGTGCCGCGCGCCCTTCAGGAGTTGCACATCTCGATCAGCAGAGCAGTCCCCGAGCTGACCCATGAACTCAGTCGGGCTCCAAAACCCAGCGAGATCGCTGAACGGCTGAACATTTCCGTCGACAAGGTGTTGGCCGCGCTACAAGCCGCACAGACCTACCACCTCGACTCACTCGACGAAGCGAATTCCTCCAAGCCGGACGGGGGCGTCAAGCTCGCCGATCTAGTGGGCACACTCGACCCGGCACTCGCTCTCGCGGAACTCCACCACACCCTGCAACCCCTGCTCGCCGACCTGACAGACAGACAGCGCACACTCCTGGCGCTGCGGTTCTTCGGCGACATGACCCAAAGCCAGATCGCCACGCACATCGGCATCTCCCAAATGCAGGTCTCCCGACTACTGAGCCAAATACTCACCCACCTTCGCCAGCAACTCGAAGAGGACGAACCCGCCCCGACAAGCACCCCCACCTAGGAGGGTGAGGCCGTGCTCCCGGCCCGCCAGTCGAACCCAGGCACCACTCACTGCCGAGGAGGCATCAGGCATTGTCGTCGAGATGGCTCTGATCGCGGATGACGGGCCAACCGGAAAATTTGTTGATCGGGGCGGAAGAGTCGCCTGGTGATATTAACCGCGGTCAGTCCGGTAGATAACGGCCGCCCAGGTGACCCGCCGGCTGGTCTCAACGCCGGGCGAACATCCTCCTGCTCGCCCCGACGCCGGCAAGGTGCAGCGCGACACACAGCAACCCGGCCGTGATAAGCACTGTTGCTGAGAGCACCCCCAGCGAGAATCCGACAAGCTCAAAAATCAGGGCGATGAAAAACAAGACCGCACCGACGACGGCGAGCATTACGCCACCTCCTCCTGGATAACATCTCAATTATGCACCCTTAACACCGCCTCCGCTCCTGTATCTGCTGGAGTCGTGGCTCATTCGAAACTATTACCCGGCTTGCCATCGGCGCGCGCGGTGCTACGCGTGGCAGTCACGCACCGCTGTGTCGATGAGCCGTCAGCTCGGCGATAGTGGGTAAGACCGTTTTGGGCTGGCCCGGCCAGGGGACGAGGCGCCTACACTGATTGGTACTGCCCGTGACCCCGGCGAGTCGCCCCAGCCCCCGGCGATAGGACGTTCCGTCAGCCGGAAGGGCCGCGATGAGCGCCGAGGGATTGTGCAACGCAGCGGAACAGTTTTTCCCAGTCCAACACCACAAGGCCGCGAATAACCGGCGGACATCTCGAAGGATCGCGGGCATGTACGGCGACCGGGTCAGTTTCTGGGACTCCGCTCCACTCAGCGGCGGCAGCCACGAAGGCGTCGTAGTGCTGGTACACGGCATCGCCGGTTCAGCGCACAGCTGGGTACCGCTGCTCGCCGAGCTCGCGCGCCGCCGTAGTCGCCGCCGGGTCATTGTCCCGGACCTGCTCGGCCACGGGTCCTCGTCGGCGCCCTGGGCGGACCACTCCCTGGGCGGCTACGCGACCGGCATCCGTGACCTGCTCGCCGCGCTCGGTCACACCCGCGCAACCATCGTTGGGCACTCCTTCGGTGGCGGGATCGCAGCGCAATTCGCATTCCAGTTCCCGCAGCACTGCGATCGCCTCGTCCTGGTCGACAGCGGCGGACTGGGCCGAGAAGTCAGCCCCCTGCTACGCGCGGCCACCCTGCCCGGCGCCGAACTGGTCCTGCCCCTGATCACCGACCGACGCGTGATCAACACCGTTCGTCAGGGCGAGCAGCTCGCCCGCCGTCTCCTGCCCGGGCTCTCGCCCTCGACCTGGGAAGCCGCCCGCTCCTTCGCCTCACTGGCCGACCCAGCCCATCGCCGCGCCTTCATCCACACCACCCGCAGCGTCGTCGACGCCGGTGGCCAACGAGTTCGAGCCACCGACCGGCTCTACCTCACCAAAGGACTGCCCACTCTGATCGCCTGGGGCACCGCGGACACAATGATCCCCGTCGAACACAGCCACCGAGCCCACGAGTTGATCCCAGGCAGCGAGCTCGCCTTGTTCACCGGCGCCGGCCACTACCCGCACTGCGACCAGCCCCAGCAATTCCTCAACCGCCTCCTACGCTTCCTTGAGCACACCACCCCCGCCAACCGCGGCTCAGACGACCTCGGCGCCCGCATCGCCGCACACACCAAACTCGACGAATCCATCCGAATCCGACTTGCCTCAAAATCGGGCTAACCCGCCGGGGGTGCAGCACACGGCCCCGCGCCCTGATTAAGAAGACATACGCATTTTTCGGCCGAACAGCGGTACCCTGTGTTGAGAGCATCTCCGCCCCGGACCCCGGCGCCGCCCTCGAGGTGAAAGCCGGGTTTCCCGCGGCTGACCAGCCGAACCATCAGTTCGGAGCCGGCGTGAGACCCCCAGCCACCAAGGCATCTGCCAAAACCACGGTCAGTCACCGCACCGGGAAAGAGAAATTGTGAGTTTCACGGATAAGCTCAGGAACAAGGCCCAAGAGCTGCGCGGCCGGATCAAGCGCAACACGGGCGAGGTCACCGGCAACAGGCATCTCCAGGCCGAAGGCAGCGCCGATGAAACAAAGGCGAACTTGAAGCAAGCAGGTGAGAAGATAAAAGACATATTCCGAGGACCGGGCACTCACCGCCGCAAGCCGTAATACATCGACGCCACGTACGGGCCGCGCTCACATCAGAGCCGGTCGGCGTCCGCCTGGGTTGCCCGCGACAGTGATTCCGACAGACCTGGAGGCCGATTGATGACCTGTGAGAGCCCGATCGTGCCGCATGGGCTCGTGGATAGTGCCGGATCGAACGTGTAGCCACCCTCGTGCGTGGTCAGCGTGGGCGCGGTTGCGGTAAGCGCGGCCAGGTCTCCGGATCCGACCTCCTCGGGGATCGACACCATTTCCAGTCCCCCTCGCTACGGGTTAGCGATGACGCAGAATTCGTTGCCCTCGGGATCGGCCAATGTCGTCCATCGAACCCCGTCTTCCTCCCGCTGCGCGAGTGGTCGGGCACCCAGTCCCACGATTCGTTCGACCTCGGCGGTGAGATCACCGACGGCGAAGTCGAAATGTACCCGGTTTTTCGGCCCCTTCGCCTCGGGTACCCGCACGAACGTCCAGCCCGGGCCAGTACCCGAACCGCCGTCGATCCCGATCGCCGCGAACTCCTTGCTAGCCCCCTCATCGACGCCTCGGTCAAGCAGACCTGCCCAGAACTGAGCCAGCGCGGCGGCATCCGCGCAGTCAACCGTGACCGCGGACAGCGTGACACTCATTGTTAACTCCCTTTGCGGCTGAAGTCGCCGGATGACACCGACGTGGACACAGCGCGAGTCTCGACCCTGCCCTTGCGGGAGGGTCAATTGTCGGCCCACGCTGGCGACTACGCGCGCGGAGAATCCCACCGGAAAGGAGACGGACGATTATGGCTCTGCAAAACCGGGTGGACCCCTTCGGCGACATCGTCGCGGTGCCCTACCGAGGCACCATGATGGGCAACCGTGGACGGCTGCACGACCGCGACCGGCGAATCGTGCGGGCCAGACATCTCAACCGGTGGCTCTGCTGTGCGCTCACCTTCCGAGGCCGGCATCGCACGGTGATGAGCCCGCGCGGGTACACCGAGCTGTTCTTCCTCGACGAGGCCACCGCGCTCGCCGCTGGTCATCGCCCGTGTTCAGAATGCCGCCACAGCGCCTACCAGCGCTTCCGGCGAGCCTGGTTGGACGCGGGACTATCCGCGGAACTGCCCAGAGCGGCGGCCATCGACGCGCGACTGGCCAGCGACCGCGGCGCTGACCACACACCAATCGTTCCGCTCGGCGAGCTACCCGACGGGGTCCTCGTTCAACACGAGGGAGACCCCCATCTGCTCTGGGACCGGCAACTACACCGCTGGGACTGGACCGGTTACCACGCGCCGGACTCGTCCAGGGCCCAGCTGGGCTCGGTCAGGGTGCTGACCCCCCGGGCTACGGTGGACACCATCCATGCGGGATACCCAGTGACGGTGCACCCCACTGCACTCGTGTGATCAAGGCACAGTCACCAGAGACCAGCGAACCGGGTTGAGGGTCCCGTAAGGGGAGGGTCCAGGATCGCTGTTATGGGCGTGGTGTTGACGATCGGTGATTTCTCCCGGATGACGTATTTGAGTGTGAAGGCGTTGCGCTACTACCACGAGATCGGCCTGCTCGAACCCGCGGAGATTGATCCGAGCAGTGGCTATCGCCTCTACGGACCGGCTCAGATAGCGACGGCACAGGTGATCCGGCGTTTGCGTGATCTGGATATGCCGCTGGAGGTGGTGAGGACGGTGCTGAACGCGTCCGACCTGGACGTGCGGAACGCGGTGATTATCGAGCACCTGCGGAGTATGGAGCGGCGTCTGGACCAGCTCAACGGCACTGTCGCCTCGCTTCGGGCGTTATTGGAGCAGCCCTCGATGGCGATCGAGGTCGAGTATCGGTCCGCGCCGGCGGTTCAAGCTCTGGCCATCGCCGGCCTGGTGAGCATGACCGACGCAAACGCCTGGTTGGATCAGGCGCTGGAGGAAATCAACGCCTCGGTGACCGCTATGGACGCACGCCGGGCGGGGCCGGACGGGGCACTTTATTTCAGCGACTTCTTCGAAGCCGACTCCGGCGGGGTCACAGCATTCGTGCCGGTCGCTGGACCGGCGAGGGCAGGCGGACGGGTTGAGGCGATCGAGCTGCCGGCCGTGGAGCTGGCCGTCGCAGTGCACCATGGATCTCCGGCCCAGGTCGACCGCACCTACGGGGCATTGGGGACCTTCGTGGCCGAGCGAGCGTTCGGCGTGGACGGCCCGATCCGGGAGCACTACCTGGTGACATCGGCGGACACCGGTGAAGAGCCGCGGTGGCGCACCGAAGTGTGCTGGCCGGTGTTTCGCACCGGCCCGGGCGCGTAACTGGATATGGACTCTCCCCGAGCGGGAGGGCCGACGCTAGCGACATCGAGATCATCGCAACCGCGATGAGAATCAAGACAGGAGAATACCGTGGCGTCGGATTCGTTTACCGGTTTTGGCCGCGATGATCTACCGCAGGCTCTGCACAGCAACAGCGCGCGATCCGAGCTGGCCGCCGAGCTGGGCTTGTTCGGCCAGTTCGTCGGCTCCTGGGCGCTGGAATGCATGCTCTACAACCCAGACGGATCAGCAGGCACCGTCATGCACGGGGAACTGCGGTTTGGCTGGGTGCTGGGCGGGCGCGCGGTGCAAGACGTATGGATCGTGCCCGGCCGTGATCACCCCGACGAGGGCAAAGCCCCCGGATTTCACGGCACCACCATCCGCTTCTACGACCCCGGCCTTGGCGCGTGGCGATCTACCTGGATCGACCCGCCGAACAACCGTGTGCGCCGCTTCATCGGCCGCCCAGTCGACGCCGACATCGAACTGATCAGCGACGAGGGCATAGAACCCACCTGGCGCTGGCGATTCACCGATATCGCACCCGACTCCTTCACCTGGACCAGCGAAAAAGCGACCAAAGAACAACCGACCTGGACCGACGAGGTGCGCATGCGAGCTACTCGGATCACGACCGCGGCCGAGACCGAGCAGTCGGCGAGCAACCCCGTCTCGGCTGGACGCGGCTGACGCCCGGTCAGAATGAATAGGTGAGGTGCCTCAGCTCTGTACGATCGCGGTGTTCCCTCGCGATCCGCGCATCAGCTGGAGTAAGTGATCATGGCCGACCACAGCGGGCCGGAGCAGGTGGGCCTGCGGTACCTGTCCGTGGCCTACCGGGTGCGCAAGGTGCTCGACGAGCAGATGATCACCAGCGGCCTGTCGCTCGCCCGCACGAAGGTCCTGCAGGTGCTTGAGCGGAACAATTCGATCCGGCAGGCGTCGCTGGCCCAGGAACTGGGGTTCGCCCAGCGCGTCATCACTGGGGCCACCAACGGCCTGGGCAGGCTTGCCGCCCTCGACCTCGCCCAGCGCGGCTTCCACCTCGGCATCGTCGCCCGCAGCCAAGCGAAAGTGGACGACCTGCGCCAGGAGATCGGCCAGTCCGCCCCGGGCACCTCGGTCGAGGCGTTCATCGCCGACCTGACCTCGCTGCGAGACGTCCGGAGGGCCGGCAAAGAGATCGAAGCGCGCTACGAGCGGATCGCCGTGCTGGTCAACAACGCCGGGCTGCACGCGTTCTCCCAGCGCGTCACCGCGGACGGTTTCGCCGAGATGACCGCGGTGAACTACCTCGCGCCCTGGGTCCTCACCACAACCCTTCGCGACAAGCTCGTCGCCTCGGCCCCAGCGCGGGTCGTGAACGTCGCCTCCGAAGCGTCGCGGCACGCCGGAACAATCGACCCCGCCCATGACATCACCGCCACCACCGAATACAACCGGCGCGAGTCGGCCGCGCTGTACGGCCGCTCGAAACTGATGGACATCATGCTCACCCAGGAGTTCGGAAGGCGGCTGGCCGGCACCGGCGTCACGGTGAACTGCTGCGATCCCGGCTTCAACACCAGTGGCCTCGGCCGGGAACTACCCATGGCCGGATTACTCGAACGCATCCTCAAGACCCTGCGCGTCGGAGACCCCCGACACGGCGCCGGAATAATCGTGCGGCTCGCCACCGACCCCGCGTTCGCCGAAACCACCGGCGGTTATTTCTCGGTCAAGGACGCCAAACCGCTTGTCTGCCCGGAACCGGGCCGCGGCAAAGAAATCCAGGCCGAACTGTGGGATACCACGGCCACGCTCCTCGACGGAATCCTGTCATCCGCCGAATAGCTCATCTGCACCCTCCGCTGCTCGAAAACTGATGCTCTCATTCCATCTGGGCCCCTCGCCAAGGACAAATCCATCGGCGGCCAGCTCCGCTTCGAGATCCTTCATCTCACTCCTTACTCGCTTTCAAGAATGCTCAGCCCTGGCCCGCGGTCGCCTCCCCGGTGATGAGGTTTGCGGCTCGTTCGGCGATGGCCAGCACGGACGCGTTGGTGTTGCCAGAGATGATGGAGGGCATGATGGAGGCGTCGGCGACCCGCAGGTTGGTAATGCCGTGGACCCCCAGCTGTGGATCCACGACGGACATCGCGTCGCTTCCGATCTTGCAGGTGCCCACCGGGTGGTAGTACGTAGAGACGCTGCGGCGCAGGTGGGCCAGGAGTGCCTCGTCGGTTTGCGCGCCTGGGCCTGGGGAGAGTTCTTTGTCCCGCCAGCCGGCGAGCGCATTCGCGGCACCGACCTCCCGGGCCAGGCGCAGGCCGGCCACCATGCGCCGCTGATCGCTCTCCTCTGCCAGGTAGTTAGGGTCGATCAGCGGTGCCTGCTGTGGGTCCGCGCTGGCCAGCCGCAGGTAGCCGCGGCTGGCGGGGGTCATCAGGGAGAAGATGACGGAGTATCCGTCCTCTGCTAGCCGCGGCTGGCGGGGGAGCAGCGGGAAGTCGATGAAGATCATCTGCAGGTCCGGGTCGGCCGAGGGCTCCGTGCGCGTCAGCACCAGCGGTTTGCGTGCGTAGCGGGTGGTGCGCGCCGGCCGGGTGGCCGTGTAGGCGATTTCGGACTTGGGGTGGTCGTGCAGGTTGGCGCCGACACCGGGCAGATCGGCCAGCACTTCGATGCCGAGGTCACGCAGGTGTTGGCCCGGACCGATACCGGAGAGCAGCAGCAGCTGGGGCGAGCCGATGACCCCAGCACTCAGCACCACCTCGCTGCCGGCGAACGCCGTCTGGAGCTGCCCGCCACGGGTGTACTCGACGCCTCGGCAGGTGCTGTGTTCGATGAGCAGCCGATGGACGTGGGCATCCGCGACGACGGTGAGGTTGGCCCGGCCGGCGATGGGCGTCAGGTATGCATCCGCCGCGCTCTGCCGCACCCCGTCGACGACGTTGTTCTCGTGCCAGCAGACCCCTGCCGCGGCCGCGGCGTTGCTGTCGTCGTTGTGCGGATGTCCGGCTTGCACGGCGGCCAGGTGACAAGCTTCCCAAAGCGGTTCCGTTGCCGGTTGGGGCACGATCTCCATGGGCCCGGCCAGACCTCGGTAGGCCGGGTCCCCGCCGACCACACGCTCGCTGCGGTTGAAGAACGGAACCAGTGCGTCGTAGTTCCAGCCGGTGGCTCCGATCCCCTCCCACGCGTCGAAGCTCGCGCGGTGGCCCCGGACATGCATCATGCCGTTGATCCCGCTGGAACCGCCCAGCACCTTGCCGCGCGGCCACGGGTGCACCGCGTCGTCGGTACCCGGCTGTGGGACCGTTTCGTAGGCCCAGTCGACCGAGGTGCCCGCCAGCATGAACCACGCCGCCGGGTCCGCCATGTGGGCAGTCGGCTCCGCCGCGCCGGCCTCCAGCAACAGCACTCGCGTGCCTGGGTCCTGCGACAGCCGCGCGGCCAGCACACAGCCCGCCGTGCCGCCGCCCACCACGATGAAGTCAAAGGTCGTCACAGCAGTTCCGTTTCTCGGTCGGTGACCGGCGGCATTTCGGGCTAGACCTCACGGAGTCGCCGGTCCAGCCAGTCGCCGACCGCCGTGGTCAGCGTCTCGAACGCCGCCTGCCGATCGTAGGGGACGTGGAACACATGATCGGCCTGGGCGATCTCGA
>Ga0193743_1002132_pt1 | contig 14189 bp, 9 predicted proteins | sample L2c2metaG_FD_143038 | JGI IMG/M metagenome (GOLD analysis project Ga0193743, IMG submission 143038) | Soil microbial communities from a riparian zone of the East river system, Colorado, United States - L2c2 | ecosystem: Environmental > Terrestrial > Soil > Riparian zone | place: USA: East River... | reverse complement strand
CACGGTGAGCACCTCGTCGTCGAACCAGGCCGGGTACACCACCGTGCCGGCTTCCGGCTGGCCAGGGCACTCGCCGGAGGATCCGGAGCCGAAGTTCCCGGCGGCGGCGACCACCACCACATTGCGCAGCAGTGCCGCGCGGACCGCCGCGTGCAGCTCGGCCGAACCCGGCGCATTCGGCTCGGCGCAGGCCACCTCGGAAACGTTGATCACGTCCGCCCCCAGGTCGACGGCGTGCACCACGGCCATGGCCAGCGTGCTCAGGTTGCCGGATGCCCGCCGGACACCGCCCCGCCCTGGCACGGTGAACGACGGGCTGGACTGGCGGATCGAGATCACCTGGGCGGCCGGGGCCACCCCGGAGAAGCCGGTCCCTGGGTCGGCCGCCGCGGCGGCGATACCGGCTACCGCGGTGCCGTGCCCGTCGCAATCGGCCAACCCGTTGCCACCGGCCACATAATCACCGCCGGCGAGCAGCCGGCCGGCCAGCAGCGGATGCGGGGACACCCCGGTGTCGATCACCGCGATGCGCACGCCTCGGCCGGAGCTGAGCGACCCCAGCCGGGGCAGCGCGAGCACCCGCTGGCCCCACAGCAGCCCGGCGACCGAGGCGGCGTCCGGGGTGTGCGTGCCCCGGCTGCACTGCACGTCCTGGCGCACCCCCGGCAGCGCGCGGGGTGGGCCGTCGGCGGGCAGCGCCTCGGCGTCCACCGGCGGCGGGAGCGGCATGTCCGCCGCCGAGGCGGCCGGGTGGCTCGCCGGCTGGCTCGCCCGGATGTCCGCCCCGAGGGCGGCCGCTTGCTGACTGGCACCGGCGGCGGCCGGCTGGCTGGCGCCGACAGCGGCCGCGAGCCCGGTCATCGGCGGGTTGAGCGGCAGCGCGGACGCCGAAACCGCGGCCGGTGGGGTTAGGGGCAGCGCGGTCACCGGAACCGCGGCCAGCAGCGCGGCCAGCGCCGGCGTCAGGGCGGCCGCCGCGGTCGGCCTCACAGCCCGCGGACCACCTGGTAGAGGTCCAGCACCGCCAGCGCGACCGGGAAGGTGGCCACCACCAGGACGGCCTCCACGATGTCCACGGCGCGGCGCAGCACCGGGGACGGCTCCCGCCTCGGGCCGGCCCAGACCAGCCACACCGCGATCGCCCCGGCCACCAGCAGCGCGCCGACCCCGGCCAGCTTGACCAGCTGCGCCGGGCCGGCGGCCAGACCGGCGACCAGGGCCATCCCGGCCAGCAGGCCGCCGGCCATCGGAGCGGCGGACGCCGCGGCGGTCACGTATCCGCGGGAGCGCAGCAGCAGCACCGCCACCACCAGGGCGGCGAACAGCTGCCCGGCCCAGCCGCCGCCGGCGGCGGCCAGCACCGCGCCCACCGAGGCCACGGCGGACGCGCCGAACACCAGCCCGGCCAGGTAGGTGTGTGCCAACCGGGCCTGGTAGCGGATCTCGTCGGTGGAGGCGAACTCCCACCGGGTGTCGGCGGCGACCATGTCCTCCTCGGTGCTCGGGATGACCGGGGGCGGCAGCCCGGCCAACCGAATGCTCGCCCGGGGTAACAGCGGCAGCATGCCCACCGCGACGGTGGCCGCGCCGGCCGCCAACCCGCTCGGCGAGGCGGCGCCGAACACGCCGAGCAGCGCGGTCAGCGCGGTCATCGCGGTGGCCAGCGCGGTGCCCACCAGCAGCGGAGCGGCGGTGCCCAGCAGGGCCAGCCCGGCGGCCGACGCGGCGGCGGCGAGCGAGGCGGCGAGCAGCAGGTGCCCGGCGCTGGGCACCCCCGGCAGCGCGGCGAAACCGGCCGCCGAGGCCAGCGGGATGGCGGCGGTGGCGAGCAGTACGGCGGCCGCCTCATCCCGCCGCGCGGTGTGCACCCCGCCGGCCAGCGCGGCCGAGGCCCCCAGCGCACCGATCACCGAGGCCACCGCGTTGGCCTGCTCACCCAGCCCGCGGACGGCGGCCAGCAGGATCGCCGCACCCAGCACCGCCAGCAGGGCGGCGACCAGCCCGGCGACCCGGCGGCAGCGGGCATTCCACGGGCGCACGGAGAACGGCTCCGGCGGGCTGTCCGGGTCGTCCGCACAGGCCGCCCAGGCCCCGGGCTCGCCGTCCGGTGCCCACACCGCCTCGGCCACCGCGTCCACCGGATCGTCGAACACCGGCGGTGGCGGGGCCTCGGATCGGCGGCGCAACCGCAGCAGGTCACCGTCCAGCACACCCAACCCGGCCAGGGTGGCGTGTGGCGGCAGCTCGGCGCCGGCCGCGGCGGCCAGGCACCAGACGGTGGGCAGCCCCTCCCGGTCGCGCGCCCCGGCCGGCCCTCGGGGTCCGGTGCCGAGTTCCCCGGCCAGCTCGGTGAGCATCGGGACCAGCTCGGCCACGGTCAGGTCGGTGGGCAGCGCAAGATCCATCCGGGAGCGCGGCGCCAGCACGGTGACCCGACAGAACCGGGTGCCGTCAAGACGCGCATCGGCCCGGGCCATACCGGTGTCCGGCCTGGTCATGCCGCCTCCTGCCGCATAGCGAAGATCGGGCCGCTACCGGGGAGCAGTTTCGCCAAACGGCCCCGGCGGGAGCGTTCGGATTTTTAGTATTGCCGCGCCTGATCGTCGGTGAGGGCGGTTTGGCGGAACTGGTCGAGGCCCGTTCAGCCCGCCGCGCAGTCAAACCGTGTTGTCGAGATGCCCGTACAGGAGGCACCCGCCCATGAGTACCCGCACGGTGCGCCGCGTGCCCAGAGTCGCGTCACCCCGGCTACCCGGTGGCGAGCTGCCGCTCGAGCCGCCCCCGGAGCCGGCCAAGCCGGTGCCGGCGGGGCTGGCCCAGAAGCTGATGCCCGCCGTCATGGTGCTCGGATCGCTGGGCTTCATCGTGGTGATGGGCGCGCAGAACCCGACGTCGTGGCTGTTCGGCGGCATGTTCGCGCTGTCCACCCTGGGCATGATGGCCGGTGGCATGGGGCGGGGCGGCAGCCAGCGCGCGGAGACCGACGAGACCCGCCGTGACTACCTGCGCTACCTGGCCCAGGTGCGGCGGCGGATCCGGATCGTGGCCGCCGCGCAGCGCACCGCGATGGAGTTCAACCAGCCCGACCCCGGAGCGCTGCTCGCACTGCTGGACACCGACCGGTTGTGGGAGCGACGGGAAACCGACCAGGACTTCGGCCAGGTCCGGGTCGGCCGGGGCCGACAGCGGTTGGCGACCCGGCTGGTCGCGCCGCAGACCGGGCCGTTCAACGAACTCGAGCCGGTCTGCGCGTGGCGGCTGAGTCGGCTGCTCCGGGCACATGTGGGGGTGCCGGATCTGCCGGTCGCGGTGGCGCTCCGCGCGCTGCGCCGGGTATGCCTGCGCGGCCAGCCGTCCGATGCCGGGCTGGATCCGGCGCGCGCGCTGGCCAGGGCGATGGTGGCGCAGTACGCGGTGTGGCACAGCCCGGCGGAGGCCCGGTTGGCGGTGATCGCCGCGCCCGCCGCGATTCCGCATTGGGACTGGGTGAAGTGGCTGCCGCACGTGCAGCACCCGACGCTGACCGACGAGATCGGCGCACTGCGTATGGTCACCTCCCGCCCGGCCGAGGTCGCCGACTGGTTGGCCGCGCCGACCACCCCCACGGCCAGCGGGAACCCGCCACGGCTGCTCATCGTGGTGGACGGGGTGGACGTGCGCCGGGCCGGCGCGCAGTGGCTGGACCGTCCGGAGATCACTGTGCTGCGGCTGGCCGACCGGGCCGGCGCCTCCGTCGTCGACCGGGAGCTGACCCTGCTGGTGGAGCCGACCCGGCTGGGGATGAGCGCCGACCCGCGCCTCGTCGAGCCGCCCCGCTGGATCGGCCGGCCGGACGCGCTCAGTCTGGCCGAGGCGACCACGCTGGCCCGGCGGATGGCCCGGTATCGCGCGCCCAGGGGCGCCGAGCCGGACACCGGGCGCCCGCTGCGCAACACCGTTGGGCTGCCGGAGCTGTTGGGCCTCGACGATTCGGCCTCGGTCGCGGTGGCCAGGGCCCGCTGGCGCGACTCGGCGGCGGACACCCTGCGCGTGCCGATCGGCGTGGGGGAGGACGGCCAACCGGTGTTGCTGGACCTCAAGGAGTCCGCGCAGGGCGGCTCCGGGCCGCACGGGCTGTGCATCGGGGCCACCGGCTCCGGGAAGTCTGAGCTGCTGCGCACCCTGCTGCTCGGGCTGGCCGCGACCCACCCGTCCGACCGGCTGAACATGGTGCTGGTCGACTTCAAGGGCGGCGCCACCTTCCTCGGCATGGCCGACCTCCCGCACGTGTCCGCGGTGATCACCAACCTGGCCGACGAGCTCGCCCTGGTTGACCGGATGGCGGACGCGCTGGCCGGCGAGATCACCCGCCGGCAGGAGGCGCTGCGCGCGGCCGGCAACCTGGCCAGCGTCGCCGACTACGAGCGCGCCCGGCGCTCCGGAACCGACCTGCCGCCGCTGCCCGCGCTGCTGATCGTGGTCGACGAGTTCTCCGAGATGCTCGCCCAGCGTCCCGAACTGGTCGATCTGATGGTCACCATCGGGCGGCTCGGCCGGTCCCTGCAGATGCACCTGCTGCTGGCCTCCCAGCGGCTGGACGAGGGGCGGCTGCGCGGGCTGGAGTCGCACCTGTCGTACCGGATCGCGCTGCGCACGTTCTCCCCGGCCGAGTCCCGCGCGGTGCTCGGCGTGCCGGACGCCTACCAGCTGCCGCCGATGCCCGGTTCCGGCTACCTCGCGCTGGGCACCGACGAGCTGGTCCGGTTCCGGGCCGCCTACGTGTCCTCGGCACCGGCGGTGGGCGCCACGCCGACCCCGGCCGCCGTGACCGGATCGGCGCGGCCCCGGCTGTTCACCGCCACCCGGGTCGGCATCCGTCCCGGCGACCCGGACGACTCGGTCACCCGGGTGCTGTCCGACCCGCCACTGGCCGGTGACCCGCCGACCGGGGCGATCCCGGGAACCGACGTCGTGGTGCCGGGCAGCGCCGCTCCGGACGCCTCCGCCGTTCGGGGCGGCGCGGGCGCCGGATCGGGCACGGTGGCCCGGACCGCGCGGGCGCGCAGCGTGCTGGACCTGATGGTCGGCGCGATGGCCGGCCAGGGCCCGCCGGCGCACCGGGTGTGGCTGCCCCCGCTGGATGAACCGCCCGCCCTGGACACGCTGCTGCCGGCACTCGGTCGGGGTCCGCGCGGCCTGGGCACCCGGGACGGCGGCGGCCTGCGAGTGCCTCTCGGTTTGATCGACCGGCCCTACCACCAGCGGTGGGATCCGCTGGTCGCGGACCTGTCCTCGGCCGCCGGGCACGGCATCGTGGTGGGCGCTCCACAGTCCGGTAAGTCCACCCTGCTGCGCACCCTGCTGCTCGGCCTCGCGCTGACCAACACGCCGCGCGAGCTGACCATCTATGCGCTGGACTTCGGCGGCGGGATGCTCGACGGGCTGGCCGGCCTGCCGCACGTCGGCGGGGTGGCGGACCGTCAGCGGCCGGACGTGGTGCGCCGCACCGTGGCCGAGGTGACCGGCGTGCTGGACGACCGGGAGCGCTCGTTCCGCGCCGCCGGGCTGGAGTCGGCCGCCGAGTTCCGCCGGCGCAGGGCCGCCGGTGAGTTTGCTGGCGATCCGCACGGCGATCTGGTCCTGGTGGTGGACGGCTACCTCACGCTGCGCACCGAGTTCGAGGAGCTGGAGACCCAGCTGCTGCCGCTCGCCAGCCGCGGGCTCTCCTACGGGGTGCACCTGCTGGTGTCGGCGAACCGCTGGTCCGAGCTGCGCCCCGCGCTGAAGGACCTGCTGGGCACCCGGTTCGAGCTGCGGCTGGGCGACCCGGCCGACTCCGAGGTGGATCGGCGGCGGGCCGCGCTGGTGCCGGCCAAACCCGGTAGGGGGATGGCCCCGGACGGCGGCCACTGTGTGATCGCCCGCCCGGCGCTGGACACCATCGGCGGCGGGTTCGCCGAGGCGGTGGCCGAGGTGGCGACGTCCTGGTCCGGCCCCTCGGTGCCCTCGGTGCGGCTGCTGCCGGACCGGATGGACTACCCCGAGCTGCTCGCCAGGCGCACCGCGCTGACCGCCGCCGGGACCCTCCCGCCCAGCACGCCGCACGCGCTGCCGATCGGCGTGGACGAGGCCCGGTTGGAGCCGGTCTACCTCAACTTCGACGCCGAACCGCACCTGCTCTGCTTCGCCGACGGGGAGAGCGGCAAGACCAACCTGCTCCGGGTGCTGACCCGTGGCCTCACCCAGCAGCTCAGCCCCGAGCAGGCGCGAATCGTGCTCATCGACTACCGGCGCACCCTGCTCGGCCAGGTGCCGGACAGCCACCTCATCGGCTACGCCAGCAACGGCGAGACCGCCGGCCAGGCGATCAGCGACGTGGCCGCCTCGCTGCGCCGCCGCCTGCCCGGCTCGGACGTCACCGCGGCGCGGCTGCGGGACCGCTCCTGGTGGTCCGGCCCCGAGGTGTACGTGCTGGTCGACGACTACGACCTGGTGGCCAGCACGGGCGCGGCGGCCACCGCGAACCCGTTGCTGCCGCTGCTGGAGTTCCTCCCGCAGGCCAAGGACGTCGGGCTGCACCTGGTGCTGGCCCGGCGCAGCGGAGGCGCCAGCCGAGCCCTGTTCGAACCGGTCATCGCCCGGCTCCGGGAGCTGGCCTCGCCGGGGCTGATGATGAGCGGCAGCCCGGACGAGGGTCCGCTGCTGGACGGGGTCAAGCCGACCCCGATGCCGCCCGGCCGGGCCGTGCTGCTCGGACGCAAGGCCGGGCGCCGCCGGGTGCAGATCGCGCTGCTCGACCCGGACCCGGACCCGGAGCCGGCGCCGAGTGTCGAACCAGCACCGCCGAGCGTCAAACCGGCCCGGCCGGCCAGGAAAACGACGCGACCGGCCCGGAGGGCGCCGAAGAAGCCCTCGCCATGAGATTGGCCGTGGAGCTGGGAGGCTCGTCCGTCAGGCTCGCGGCGGCGGACGGCCCGGGCGGCACGCCTCGGCTGCTGCCCGGTCGGTCGGCGGGTTCGGCGTCCGAGGCGGTCCGGGCCGCGCTGCGCCGCTTCGCCTCGGTGGTCGACCCGCTGGAAGAGCTGGTCGTGGTGCATCCGGCGCACTGGACGGCCCGCGCGGCGGACACCGCGGCACGGCGGCTCGCCGGCCCCGGTGTACCGGTCCGGGCCCGCTCGTCCGCCGTGGCCGCGGCCCGCGAGGTGACCGCCCGCCGGACGCTGCCCCCGGGGCCGCTGGCGGTACTCCAGGTGCGCCCGGACGGTGCCTGCGCGACCGTGCTGGCCGGCGCTGGAGCCGGCACGGCGGCCGGGGCTGGAGCGGGCACTGTGCTCGCCTGCCGGCACAGCTCGACCAGCGACGACGACCGCCCGGCCCGACTGCTGGCCGAAGTCGCCGGCGAGGCGCGCGTCCCGCCGCCGGAGCTGACCGGCGGCGTGCTGCTGCTGGCCGGCACGGTGCCCACCGAGCGGCTGATCGAGTGGATCACCGACCTGATCGGTGAGCCGCCGCTGGTGCCCACCGACCCGGAGCACGTGGCGCTCCTCGGCGGGCTCCGCGCGGACCCCGAACCGGGAACTCCGCCAACCGTCCCGGCCTACCTCCGGGCGAACCGCCCCGGGCCGGCCAGCCGGTCGCGAGCCGCCGAACCCCTGCTGCCGCCGCCGGCGCCGCGCCGCCGGATCCGAGGGGTGCTGGCCGGCCTCGCCGTGTCGCTGCTCGCGGCCACCCTCACCGCACTGAGCAGCGGGCTGGCCAGCACATCCGGTGCACCCGCCGGGCACCAGCTCGCCGAGTCGGTACCGGCCGGGGGCTCCAACCACCTGCTGGCCCAGTACGACTACACCCTCGGCGTGCCCGCCGGTTGGCGGCATTCCGGCGGCCTGCCCGAGCGGCGGCGCAGCCTGCTCACCCCGGTCGGCACGCCGAACGGGTCCGACCTGATCGCCATCGAGCAGACCCCGCTCGGCTACGACAGCGCGGCGGAGCCGGACCGCGCGTTCCGTGAGCTGCGCGACCGCTACCAGCGCGCGGTCGACGACGGCGAACCGCTGGCCGAGTTCACCCTGGCCACCCGGGTCGCGGACCGGGATGTGATCGCCTACCGGCAGCGTCAGCCCCGGCTCGGTGCCGACGTGGAGTGGTACGTGCTGTTCGAGCGGGATGCGCAGCTCAGCGTGGGTTGCCAGCACACCGCGGCCGGCGCGGACACGGTGCGCGCCGCATGCGCCGCGGTGCTCGGCTCGCTGCGGCTGCGCCCCCCGACCGCCCGCTAGCGGAACCGCGTGGAGCCGGGTGTTCGCAATCGCACACGAAACCCCGCGTTCGGCTCCGGCACCCACGCCCCGGCTGACAGCGTGACGTTGTCCACGCCGCCCGAGCGGGCCGCGAACCGGCACAAGGTGAAAGGCAGTGATGGCGATGGTCGCGGGGTACGGCACCACCACGGAGGAGATGCAGCGGGCCGCCGCGCAGGTGGCGCAGGTGAACGAGCAGGTGCAGTCGCAGCTGTCCGCCCTGCGCAACCAGCTGGCGCCGCTGGCCGGCGCGTGGCGGGGCGAGGCGTCGACCGCGTTCCAGGGCTTGATGGCCCGCTGGGACACCGACGCGCGGACGTTGAACGAGGCGCTGCGCGGGATCGGTGAGGCGATCCTGGGCTCCGGCCGGGCCTACCAGCAGGCCGAGGACCAGCAGCGGCAGAGCATGTCGGCGATCCAGGGCGCACTGGGCTGAGCGGCGCCGCACCAGAGAGCGGAAGGGAACGAGAGATGTCCGAGATCAAGGTGACTTTCGGGGAGCTGGCCGCCGCGCAGCAAAATGTGGCGAGCACCTCACAGCGGATGACCGCCCAGCTTGACGACCTGCGCCGCTACCTGGCTCCCATGGTGGCCAGCTGGACCGGCCTGGCGGCGCAGGATTACCAGGTCAAGCAGCGTTTATGGGATACTTCGGCGGCCGACCTGAACCAGGTGCTCGCCCAGATCGGGGTGGCCCTGGGCCACGCCAACGAGGGCTATCAGCAGGTCGAGCAGGCCAACGCGAGCCGCTGGGCGTGAGGTTGCGCGGGCCCGGTTCGGCAGTGGCGGGCGCGGCACCGCCGCTGGTTCGGCTAGCTGGACCGGGTGCCGCGCCGACCCGTTTTGACCCACCATGACAACGACGGGTACCCTCGAAAGTCGTTGTGCTGCGAACGGCAGTGTTGTGCAAACAATGGCGCTGTTCGTCCGAGCACCCCGGGATCGGCCCGTGTCGAGTCCCAGGCAGCTCCCGCAAGCAAGAGACGACGAGGTAGGTCCGTGCGCACGTTCAGTCCGAAGCCTGGCGAGGTTACCCGCGCCTGGCATGTCATCGACGCTACCGACGTCGTCCTTGGTCGGCTGGCCACCCACGCCGCCACGCTGCTGCGCGGCAAGCACAAGCCGACCTTCGCCCCGCATGTCGACACCGGTGACTTCGTCATCATCGTGAACGCCGAGAAGGTCGCGGTGTCCGGCAACAAGCGGGAGGACAAGTTCGTCTACCGGCACAGTGGCTACCCGGGCGGGCTGCGTCAGCGCTCCGTCGGGGAGATGCTGGACAAGCACCCGGACCGGCTGGTCGAGAAGGCCGTCAAGGGCATGCTGCCGAAGAACCGGCTCGGCCGGGCCCTGGGCAAGAAGCTCAAGGTCTACGCCGGTCCGACGCATCCGCACGCCGCGCAGCAGCCGCAGCCCTTCGAGATTACCCAGGTGAGTCAGTGAGCGCCCCCGAGCAGAGCCCAGAAGTGCCCGACGTCGAAGAGACCGAGACTGAGACCGAAACCGCGCAGGTGAGCGAGCCCGAGGAGGAGACCCCGGCCGCCCCGGCGCCGGTTCCGTCCGGCCGCCCGGTGCAGACCGTGGGTCGGCGCAAGGAAGCCGTCGTGCGGGTCCGGCTGGTGCCGGGCACCGGCAGCTTCCGGCTCAACGGCAAGGACCTGCCGACCTACTTCCCGAACAAGGTGCACCAGCAGCTGGTCAAGGAACCGCTGGTGATCACCGAGCGGGTGGAGAACTACGACGTGCTGGCCCGCCTGCACGGCGGCGGCATCTCCGGCCAGGCCGGCGCGCTGCGCCTGGGCATTGCCCGGGCGCTGGTCGAGCTGAACGCCGACGACCGTCCGGCGCTCAAGGCCGCCGGCTTCCTCACCCGGGACGCACGGGCCACCGAACGTAAGAAGTACGGCTTGAAGAAGGCCCGCAAGGCGCCCCAGTACAGCAAGCGCTGACCCCCGGATGGGCCGGCTGTTCGGTACAGACGGCGTTCGGGGCCTGGCCAACGCGGAGTTGACTCCCGAGCTCGGGATGGCGATCGCCGCATCCGCCGCGCGGGTACTCGCGGAGAGCGACCGGTCACATCGACCGGTCGCCGTGGTGGGCCGGGATCCGCGCGCCAGCGGCGAGATGCTGGAGGCGGCGGTCACCGCCGGGCTGGCCTCGGCCGGTGCGGATGTGCTGCGGGCCGGGGTGCTACCCACGCCCGGGGTCGCCTTCCTGGTCGGCGAACTCGGCGCCGACCTGGGCGTGATGATCTCCGCGTCGCACAACCCGATGCCGGACAACGGCATCAAGTTGTTCGCCGAGGGTGGGCACAAGCTGCCGGACGCGGTCGAGGACGCCATCGAGGCGCGCCTCGACGAGCCGGGCAGCCGCCCGGTGGGCGCAGCCGTGGGGCGGGTCCGCGACCTGGACGACGCCGACGAGCGCTACCTGGCGCACCTGCTGGCCGCCGGCCCGGAGGGCATCTCGCTGGCCGGGCTGCGGGTGGTGGTGGACTGCGCCAACGGTGCCGCCGCGCGGCTGGCCCCGGAGGCGTACCGCCGCGCCGGCGCCGAGGTCATCGCGATCCACGCCGCCCCGGACGGGCTGAACATCAACGAGAACTGCGGGTCGACCTACCTGGGTGAGGTGCGGTCGGCCGTCGCCGAACACGGCGCCGACCTGGGTATCGCGCACGACGGGGACGCCGACCGCTGCCTGGCCGTGGATGCCGCCGGTGGGCAGGTGGACGGTGACCAGATCATGGCCGTCCTCGCGCTGGCTCTGCGGGAGCGCGGCCAGCTGGTGGAGGACACCCTGGTCACCACCGTGATGAGCAACCTCGGGCTGCACCTGGCCATGCGGGACGCGGGCATCAACGTGCGCACCACCGCGGTCGGCGATCGGTACGTGCTGGAGGAGTTGCGCGCCGGCGGGTACACCCTGGGCGGCGAGCAGTCCGGTCACCTGGTGCTGCCCGCGCACGCCACCACCGGCGACGGGCTGCTCACCGCGCTGCGGCTGATGGCCCGGATGGCCGCGACCGGCCGGTCCCTGGCCGAGCTGGCGTCGGTGGTCGTCGCGCTGCCGCAGGTACTGGTGAACGTCCGGGTGACCGACAAGGCGGCGGTCGCCGCGGCGGCGGATGTGCAGGACGCGGTGGCCAAGGCCGAGATCGAACTGGGCGCCCGGGGTCGGGTGCTGCTGCGCCCGTCCGGCACCGAGCAGCTGGTCCGGGTCATGGTCGAGGCGCCCACCAGGGAGCTGGCCGAGCGGATCGGCGAGCAGCTGGCCACCGTCGTCGCCTCGGTCAAATAACGCGCCCCGCCTAGAGCGCCGACCCTCCTAGAGCAGCTTGTCCGGCGTCATCGGCAGGTCGCGTACTCGCCGGCCGGTGGCATGGTAGATCGCGTTGCCGATCGCGGACGCGGTCCCGGTCGCGGTGACCTCGCCCAGCCCTCGAGCACCCAGGAAACCGCCGGTCGGATCGGGCTGGTCGATGAAGATCGTCTCGATGTCCGGCACGTCCGCCTCGACCGGCACCAGGTAGCCGGACAGGTTCGGCGTGAGGATGCGGCCGAGCCGGCGGTCGACCAGTGAGTGTTCGGTCAGCGCGAAGCCGAGGCCCCAGATGATTCCGCCGATCGCCTGGCTGCGCGCCGTCTTGTGGTTCAGCACCCGTCCGCAGTCGATCGCCGCGACCAGCCGGCTGACCCTGGCCTCCCCGGTCACCCGGGACACCCTGACCTCGGCGAACACCGCGCCGTAGGAGTGACCGCCCGGAGCCCTCGGCGCGTCCGGCCCAGTGCTGCCCTCCGCCGTGACCAGCTGACCGTGTCGGCCCAGGATCTCCCGGTAGCTTTCGCCCCGGTCCGGCTGGCTGGCCAGGAACAGCCGACCGTCCGTGGCCACCACATCGGCGGGGGCCACCCCGTGCAGCGCGGAGCGGGGGTCGGCGACGGCCAGCCGCACCACCTGCTCGCGCGCCGCCTCGCCGGCCCGGTGCACCGCGTAGCTGACGCTCGCCGCCGTCGAGGACCCGGCCGCCACGTTCGCCATCGGCAGGGTGGTGTCGCCCAGCTCGAAGTGCACGGTATCCACCGCCATGCCCAGCGCCGCCGCCGCGACCTGCGTCATCACCGTCGCGGTCCCGGTACCGATCTCGACGGTGCCGCACTGGATCCGGGCGTGCCCGTCCGGGCCGAGCAGCGCCCGCGCCGCGTTCGGGAAGATGAAAAACGAGTGGTACGAGCTGGCCATGCCCTGTCCGACCATGAACTCGCCGTCCTGGCGAGCCCCGACCGCCGGATCGCGCCGACTCCACCCGAACCCTTCCCCGGCGCGCGCGTAGCACTCGCGGAGGAACTTGTGGGGCAGCGGAGCACCGGTGGCCTGATCGGTTTCCGCGTAGTTGCGCAGCCGCAGCTCGACCGGATCGACGCCGACCCGGTAGCTGAGCTCGTCCAACGCTGACTCCAACGCGAAGTCTGCGGGGCCGGCCGGGGCCCGCATCGCGGTGGGTGCCCCGATGTTCAGCCGGGTGACCTGGCCACCGGCCTCCACGTTCGGGCAGGCGTACAGGCTCGCCGCGCCCTCCACCGGATTCAGGTTGATCAGGTCGGTCGGCGAGGTCTGGTTGACCGAGCGGTGCACTATCGCGGTCAGCCGCCCCTCCTGGGTCGCGCCCAGCTCGACCGTGTGCACTGACTCCGAGCGGTGACCCACGGCGGTGTACTGGTCGGCGCGGGTGAGTACCAGCTTCACCGGCCGGCCGACCAGCCGAGCGATCGCCGCGGTGAGGTAGGTGTGCGGGAACGTGTAGCCCTTGCAGCCGAACCCGCCACCCACGAACGGCGCGATGACCCGCACGTTCTCCAGCGGGATGCCGAGCATCTCCGCCATGCACTGGCGCACGAAGAACGCGGCCTGCGTCGTCTCGTACATGGTCAGCCGGTCGCCGTCCCACACCGCGACAGACGCGGAGGGTTCGATCGGGTTGTGGTGCGTCATCGGTGTGCTGAACCTGCCGGAGACCCGGACCGGGGCGGCGGCCAGCGCCGCCGCCGCGTTGCCCCGGCTCCGCGACCGTTGGCCGAATGTGGCGGTCTCCGGTTGGCCCTGGGCGTCGGCGAGCACCATCGCCGGCGGTTCGGCGGCGTACTCCACCCTGACCACCGTGGCGGCGTGTCGAGCCTGCTCGAGGGTGTCCGCGACGACGTAGGCCACGTCCTGACCGGTGTGGTGGATCACGTCGTCCTGCAGCGGAACCAGCCGCTGCCCGTACGGATGGATCGGCTCGGCCGCCTGGGCGAATCGCAATCCGTCTTGCGCGGTGACCACGCGGAGCACCCCGGCCGCCGCTTCCGCCGCGCCGGGGTCGATGTGGATCACGCGCCCCCTGGCGATGGTGCTCTTGACCAGCGCGCCGTACGCCAGGTTCGGGATCCGGTGGTCGGCGGCATACCGTGCGCTGCCGGTGACCTTGGCCGGGCCGTCGACCCGGTCCAGCGGCATTCCGACGATCTCGGTCATGTCAGGTCTCCCAGCCGGGCGAGCACGCTGATCACTGTGCGGCGGGCCAGCTCCACCTTGAACGCGTTGTGTTGCCTGGGCTCGGCGCCGCGCACGGCGGCCTCGCCGGCCCGCTCTATTGCCGGCTGGGTGAGCGGTTGGCCACGCAGCACGTCCTCGGCGGCCCGGGCTCGCCAGGGCACCGGGGCTACCCCGCCCAGCGCGATCCGCACATCCGCGACGACCCGGTCGCGCAGGTCCAGGGCCACCGCGACGGAGGTGAGCGCGAACTCGAACGACGCCCGGTCACGCACCTTGCGGTAGCCGGATCGGGCCGCCAGCGCGGTCGTCGGCACGTCCACCGCGACGATCAGTTCACCGCGCGCCAGGGTGGTCTCCAGGTGTGGCGTGTCGCCGGGCAGC
>Ga0193743_1002131_pt1 | contig 14195 bp, 14 predicted proteins | sample L2c2metaG_FD_143038 | JGI IMG/M metagenome (GOLD analysis project Ga0193743, IMG submission 143038) | Soil microbial communities from a riparian zone of the East river system, Colorado, United States - L2c2 | ecosystem: Environmental > Terrestrial > Soil > Riparian zone | place: USA: East River... | reverse complement strand
GGGCGACACCGCGGCGGTGAACGCCGCTACCGCCTCCGCAGAGTGATTTTCCAGCGCCGCAAACGGGAGCACCTCCGTCACAAACCGGCGGACCGGGCCTTCGCCGTACGCCAGATGCTGCTGGCGTGTCGTTGCCGCCTGCCAGATGGGATTCTCAAGCTGCAAAGAAACGCTAGCGTGGATCACGAACGCGGAGCCCCCCTCAGAGTTCAACCAACAAGATGACTGGGCGCGCCCGCGCGATTCGGAAATGGCACGAGAAGTAGGCGCCTGGGGGCGGCACCGCAAACGGACGGGTTGAATCTTCAGCTTTGGGTGGCGAAATTAGCCGACCAATCAGCTTCCTATTAAACCGACAACACGCTCGAACCAATGTTTACGACCCGAGTTCAAGAATATGTCGATCTCGGCCAGCGATCGCGATGCGGGTGGCCTTTCTGATCTCGCTTACCGAAAACTACGACGACGCATCATGCGCGAGTGGACTTAAGCAAACCATCGGGACTGGATATAGACCCCGGCCGCTCCGGAAGCTAGCCTGCGTGTACGCAGAGGCCAAGCCTCAGTAGCATTGTTTCGAATGCGGCGGGGTGCGGCCTCTGCCCTTTTTCCCGTCCTGCCCCTTCAATCCCAGGCTTCCTTGATGACGCCATCTTCCACGCGAAGCACCTGGAAATAGTTGCGGGTGTACTCGAGCGAAGCGTTCGAGGGATCGGTATCTTTGCGTTCCCACATCATGAACACATACGGTCCATTCACGAATTGGAGTACGGGAGCGTGTTTCCACTCCGGCTGAATCTTCTGCGGAGCGAGATCGGGCTTGTTGCGGAGGTACTGCTTGAGATCTTCGCGGATGGCCGGAACAGTTGGGTTGTGCTCAATGAAATCCGGCGCCAGGAGAGTGTCGAGGAGCTCGACATGCCCGTACTGACAAACATCTTTGAGTAGACGCGTTGCCAGCTCCAGGCTGCGCTGCTCCTCTGCTGTCGGCGGAGTCGTGATCCACGTGGAAGCCGGTGGCGCGGTGGAGGGAACGAAGACGGGCGAGCCCGGCCATTTTTTTGCGGAGTCCCAGTGCTCCTGCACCTTGCCGTTCTGCATGCGGATCAGATCGAAGCTGCTGGCATAGAGAGTTCTCGCGGCGGGATCGTGCGGGTCTTTGCCTTCTTCCTGAAAGACCAGCCAGACGAAGCTGTCCTTTGCGCCCTGCACAACCGGCGGGTGCTTCAGCTTTGCCGGAATGGGATCGATGTGAGGCCCGCGGCTGCTGAAGAATTTCACGAACGCCGCGCGGCCGGTGGGGACGTTGGGATTGTGCTGGATGTAGTCCTCGGCCTGGTAGTTGGCGGCGAGGTCAGTGTGTTTGGCCTCGATCACCTCGCGCCACCAGTCGAGGACGAAGTCGACGTTCTTCTGCCCGGCGGCGCTCATGGGAGCAGATTGCGGCGTGGTTGGGGGATGGACGAAGTAGGCGGTTTGCGCGAACGATGCGCCAGCCACGACCGCGAGGAAGAGTGCTGCGAGAAGGTTTTTGCGAGGCATAGGCTCCGTCCGAGAGAGCCATAAATGGGTAACCAGCTCTCATGTGGTAATGCCACAGGAGAGTAGCACAGCAGTCGAGACTAGAGCCACCCGTGATTTCTAGATTGATGCCAAAGAACAGAACACAGCGTCGCGGTGTGAACACCATGGATGGAGCAGGGCAGGCCTATATCCGGAGTGGGCGAATCTCTCTCGCCGTTCACACGCTGAGCTGACGAGCCGCGAGCTCCGTGCCCTCGACTCTCGCTCGAATCTTGCGGAACGCGATATCGCGAGCCGTAGATGTGTCATCGGCGAACGGAGCGAAGCCGCAGTCATCCGTTGTGCCGAGTTGCGCGACCGGCAGGACGGAGGCCGCCTCCAGCACACGCTCACACACCTGAGCAGGCGTTTCCACCGACGGGTTGCTGGGGTCGATCACTCCGACGAATAGCGTGTGGTTCGGTTGAAGAAGCGAGCGAACCATCTGCAGCACGCGCTTCCTGTCCGGTTCACTGGCCATCTGCAGATAGAATCGGCCGACGTTCAATTGAAAGAGATCCGGCAGCAGGCCCGCGTAATCGACATCCGCGCTGTGCGTGGAATCATAATCGCCACCGGGACAAACGTGCACGCCAATGCGCTGGCGTTCTGCGGCGGTGAAGCGGTCGAGAACCTGGTTATTCAGCGCAATGAAGCTGCGCAGCAGATTGCCTGAGCTATCGAGTTTCAGCGATAGCCTGGCCTCGGTGAAATCAATCTGGACGACAGCCGCTCCCGCATCGAGAGCGCTCCGGATATCGGCTGCGGCTTCATCGATCAGGTCTGCCAGGAATGCTTCACGCGGATAATCCGGTATGCCCGACGCCGGATAGAGCAGACTCAGCGCGGAGGCGGAGATGACGGCCTGCTTCAGCGGAAGATTTGAGTAGCGGCGGGCCGCCTTGGTGAAGCTTCCGGCATGCACACCATAGCGAAAGCGCGGCGCGGTGAGCCGGGGCAACTGGCGCGTGTGTCCATCCGCAAAGGGGATCGTTATCCCATCGGGCGCAAGGTTGTTGAGTCCTGCGAGCGGATAGGTAGCGAAGCTGGGCTTGGTCTGCTCGCCATCGGTGAGGATGGGCGATCCGGTATGCTCCAGCTTCTGAATCGTGTCGCGGAGGGCGTCTGCAAACGCTGCGTCCATCTCGCTCTGGCTCACTTTGCCTGTTTGAAAAGCCACGATGGTCTGAAGCAAGGAAGCGGAACGCGGAATGCTGCCAATCTGTTCGGTCGGGATAGAGCGTTCTTGCTTACGGTGCATAAAGTAATCAAGCTCGTCGTGGCTATTTGTAACGCAGATTCGATATACGGGCGGAGTCGCCCATGGTCGGCCCCGATTGATCGGACTGGTTCAGGTGGCGATTGGAAAGCGAAGTTTATGCAGCCCTTCTCTCGGCGACCTTGGCTTCGATGGCGTTTCTGACGAAGCGTCGTGTCCTCTCCACGAACGCGATATTATCCGCCAGGCAGCTCTCGAGCAACATTCCGAGATTGTGGTGGCCGGTCGCGTCGGCGGCTGCAGTAAGAGCTACATATTCTCCGATCCGCATATTCTGCAAATGCGCGACCTTTGCTAGGATGAACAGCTTCCGTGCGACTGGTGACTCTATTTCATTCAGTTCGCGGCGAAAGTCTTCAGCAAAGACCTCCTCTAGACGCCCACTGAGCTTAATCGGCTGTTGGCCAATCAGCCTGAAGCATTCATCAAGTGTGGCGACCGTTTGTTTCGAGACAAAGGCCCGCGCCTGTAGAGCTTGCTCAATTTCGGGGTCCTTCGCAAGTTGGCTAATTTCCTGGTAAACATTTGTCGAGCGTTCCGCACCCTGGCGGGCGTGGCTAAGCAATAGTAAAAAAACTTCCTCGGGTCTAGTGATTGCCATAAATACTCCATTTTTGAACGTGACTGCTTGCGCAGGTTAGATAAGTCTGCCTCTTGAACCAGCGGTCTTGTTCACTTTGATGCCCCTGCTACAAAGATGGCCGCTCGTCTGCACCGCAAGATGGGGCTGTAGCCGATGAACTGCTTCAGTCCCTCGCGGCCGTCCGGAACGGTCGGATTGTGCTGGATAGAATCCGGGCGACGACGCCGTCGACTCACTCGACATGCCCGTATTGGCGGACATCTTTGAGCAGTTGCGCCGCTGTCGCTGGATTGCGCTCCTCTTCCGCAAGTCGGCTTGGTCGGGATCCACGAGGACGCCGATGGCGCCACCAATGCCGCCGGCGCCTGGCAGGCGCAAACAGGAACTGTCAAAAAGCACAGCGCCGCGTCATCGGCCAGGCGATGTTTTAACGAAAGTGCAGATAGCCCCAGCGATCGGGCACGTGCATGTTGATGACGCCCTGCGGCGACCAGACCCAGTTGTCTTCCTTGGGATTGCCGGGCTTCCACTCCACACGGCTGAAGTTGATGCGCCACACCGTACCGGCTTGCGGCGGCGGAACGTGCTGCCGGGAGTCGAAGGCCGTGAGCGGATAGGCGATCTCGAGCGTCCAGCCGCGGTCGGTGTCGCCGGGATGATTCAGCGTGCCCTGAACCGCAACGGCAGTCTTCAATCCGGCGATCTCCCAACTATTGTCCGGTTTGCCGTTCTCGCTATAGGGCTTGGGCAGGAAGAGATCCCAGCCGGTGTTGAGCGCGTTCATCTCGAATTCGTAATAGCTTTCCCTCTCCGGAAGCGGCTTGATGAAGACCTCAAAGTCGTTGTCTTTGAAGATGACAGAGTCGTGTTTGGTCAGCGTGCCGGTGACGTTTGGCTCTTCCAGTTCGGCTGCGATGTAGAGATATTTGTCGTCCCACAGCATCTTCGCCCGCGTGCGAAAGCGCGGTGTGGGTTTGGTCGCACCTTCGATATCGACGAAGTCCGAGGTCCACTTCGCTTTCTGCCACGCCGGGTCATCGAGCTTGCCGTCGATGTGGATCGGCGTCGCGGTGCGGTGGCAGTCGTACGACAGCGGCGTCGCGGTCTGCGGGTGGGCGGCAACAGTGGTCAAGGCGGCGAAACAGAGCAGGCTCAGCAGACGTGTCATTACTAGTCATCTTGGGCGATGAGCAGAAGAAAGCGCAACTGCCGCGAGAGTTGATTAGTCGGAGAAAGGATTCTCCAGATACGGCCTGGAGATTTCGACGATGACATCGTCTGGCCTTTCTTCGTTGGATGCCAGTTTGAATTTCACACTTATTTTGATCGAGAGGCACCGGCGGTAGTCGTAGCGCCCCTCCCCGATGGACTGCAGGCCGCCATCCTGGAGGAAGAGCGTGTTCAATGCACTTCGCCGCATGCCGGGATGCAATATGGTCACGTCGCGCAGGACTGCGTCGACGAGCTGTGACAGCGCGGGATCGGGCTGCGCAGCAGTCGATTGTGCCAAGGAAATCACAGGAACGTACAGCATAGAGATGACCACTGCGAGCCACTTCATCAGGGGCCTCCTCAGGCCATGTTCGCCGTCTCCGCTTTCAGCCGCTCTGCCTGGAAGTGCGCCACCACTGCGTCGATCACCGGCTGCAGACGGCCCTCCATGATCTCGGCGAGCTGGTGCAAGGTCAGACCGATGCGGTGATCGGTGAGGCGGTTCTGAGGGAAGTTGTAGGTGCGAATCTTTTCCGAGCGGTCGCCTGAGCCTACTTGCGATTTGCGTTCCTGCGCCAGCGCGGCCTGCTGCTTCTCCTGCTCGACCTCGTAGAGGCGCGCACGCAGCACGCGCATTCCCTTTTCGCGGTTCTTGATCTGCGATTTCTCATCCTGGCAGCTCACCACGGTGCCGGTCGGCAGATGGGTGATGCGCACGGCGGAGTAGGTCGTGTTCACCGACTGGCCGCCGGGTCCCGAGGAGCAGAAGGTATCGATGCGCAGGTCCTTTGCTTCGATCTTGATGTCGACATCTTCCGCCTCAGGCAGCACGGCGACCGTGACGGCTGAAGTATGGACGCGGCCCTGCGTCTCCGTTGCCGGGACGCGCTGCACGCGGTGCACGCCGGACTCGTACTTGAGCTGCGAGTAGACGCGCTCGCCTTCGATGATGGCGATGACCTCCTTCAACCCGCCGATGCCGGACTCGGAAGAGGAGAGGATTTCGACCTTCCAGCGATGCTGTTCCGCGAAGCGCGAGTACATGCGGAAGACCTCCGCCGCAAAGAGCGAGGCCTCGTCGCCGCCGGTGCCGGCGCGGATTTCGAGGATGACGTTCTTCTCGTCGTTCGGATCCTTGGGCAGCAGCTTCAGCTTCAGGTCTTCTTCGATCTTCGGCAGGCGCTCTTCGAGCTGCGTCAGCTCATCTTGCGCCATGGCGCGAATGTCGGGGTCGGTCTCGGCGAGCATGCTCTGTGCGTCGGCGATGCCTTGCTTCGTGCGCTGATAATCGCGGAAGCTATCGACGACCGGCTGCAGGTCGCGGTGCTGCTTGGCTACCTTCTGATATTTTTCATGGTCGTTGATGACTTCATCGGAAGCCATCTCGCGGCCCAGCTCTTCGTATCGGGCGGCAATCTGTTCTAGGCGTTCAAACATCGGAGACTCCTCGGCAGTGTGGGCCGGTGCACATGAGTTCAATCTTGAGGGGTAGCGAAGACGCAGCGGGACGATGGCGGCGGGAGCCGCTAGAGCGGATTTCCCTTAAAGCCAATCCGAAGCCACAACACACGACGCGGCTTTTCCGTCGAGAAAAGCCGCTCTGAGAAACGGTCGAGAGGCATAGTCATGGGAAATCCGCGTTAGAGGAGGGTGCCCGGGAAGTGGATGAGGCGCAACATCGCTGTTATTAGAGTATCGCGGGTGGCTGCCGGATGCATCTACAACCTTTGCCGGACGAAGAGTGAGCTATGACAGAGCTGGAGCCATGGGCGGAGCTGTGTGAGCGACTGGCTGGTACGACGAAGAAGCTGGAAAAGCGCGCCTGGATGGCCGACTACCTGCGCGAACTGCCGGCAGAGGCCGCTGCGCATGCCGCGCTGTACCTCTCCGGGACGCCATTCGCCGAGGCTGACCGGCGGCAGCTCAACGTGGGCGGTGCGAGCCTGTGGCAGGTCGTGAAGGAACTCACACGCGCGAGCGATGCCGCGATGCAGGATGCCTATCGCAAACATGGCGATATGGGCGCGGCGGCCTTCGATCTGCTCTCGGCGCACCGGGAAGCGGTCGCGGCGACGCTCACCATCGAAGACGTCGCGGCAAACTTTGCGGAGATGGCCGCATTGCGTGGCGCTGAACGGAGCACGGAGCGGCGGCAGGCGCTGCTGCGCGCGCTGCTGGAGCGCGCGACACCGCTGGAGGCGAAGTACCTCATCAAGCTGATGCTGAGCGACATGCGCATCGGGGTGAAGCAGGCGCAGGTGGAAGAGGCGATCGCGGTGGCGACCGAGCGCGGTCTGACAGCGGTGCGCCGCGCCATGATGCTGCTGGGCGACCTGGGCGAAGTGGTGCGGCTGGCCGATGCCGACCGGCTGGATGAGGCGCGCATGCGGCTCTTTCACCCGCTCGGCTTCATGCTGGCGAGCCCGGTCGATTCCGTGGAGGAAGCGATGGCGCGATTTGCGGAAGAGGTTCGCGCGGAGCAGAAGGGCGAGGGCGGCGCAAAGCCTTCGCCAGAGATCGAAGGCACGAGTGATGAAAGTGCCGCAAACGAACCGCAGGCTCTTCGCTCCGCTTCGGATGACACCGCGCTCAAGGAAGCCCAGGTACAGCCAGCGCTAACGCTCGCTCACGTGCAAGACAAATTTGACGGCATCCGCTGCCAACTGCATTGCGGCGATTCATCGCAGCCGGGCCGGGTTGCGCTGTTTTCGCGCTCGCGCGATGACATGACGCACAGCTTTCCGGAGCTGACAGAGGCATTCGCGAAAATTACGGAGCCGCTGATCCTCGACGGCGAAATTCTGGCCTGGAACACGAATCCTGCGGCGGCAGAGCAAAGGGCACTGCCGTTCTCCTCATTGCAGAACCGCATCGGGCGCAAGCGGGTGACGGCGGCCATGCGCGAGCAGACGCCCGTGGTCTTCATGGCCTTCGACCTGCTGTATCGCGGAGACTCGCTGCTGCTGGAGCAGCCGCTGGCTGCGCGGCGGACGCTGCTCGAAGAAGTTTTCGTTGCGCAGGTTCCGCGCACCGTCGTCAGCAGCACACCGCGGAAGACGGATTTGCCGGACAGTCAGGGAACTCTTTTCGTTGAGCCTGAGGCTGCGCCGGAATCCAATGAGAGCGCATTCGCGCGGCTGGTCCTCGCGTCCGTGGAGCGACTGTCGAGCGCGGAGCAACTGGAGCAGGCGTACGTCGATGCACGGGCGCGTGGCAATGAGGGCGTGATGTTGAAGGCGGCGGCGAGCCTCTACCAGCCGGGGCGGCGCGGACTGGCGTGGCTCAAGCTGAAGCGCGAGCTGGCGACACTCGATGTCGTTGTCACTTCAGCCGAGTACGGCCACGGAAAACGCGCCGGCACGCTCAGCGACTACACCTTCGCCGTGCGCGACGGTGACACGCTGAAGAACGTTGGGAAGGCATACTCCGGGTTGACCGATGCGGAGATCGCACGGCTCTCACAGTACTTCCACGAGCACACGATCGAAGACTTCGGCGGCTGGCGCACGGTGGAGCCAACGGTCATTCTCGAAGTCGCCTTCAACAACCTGATGCGCTCCGAGCGTCACGCCAGCGGCTTCGCGATGCGCTTTCCGCGTATCATGCGCATTCGCGACGACAAGCCAGTCGAGGAGATCGATACGCTGCCGCGGGTGGAGGAGATCTATAACCAGCAACCGGATAAGCCGGTGGACAACGCGCAGCCGGATCGGCCGGTGGACGGACAGGGAGTTAACTCGGCTTGATTCCTACGTAGTAGCAGTTGCCGCCTTCGTCGATCACTCCGGATGAGATGTGGAGACCCAAATCTCGCAACAGGGCCTCGTAAACAGTGGCTCCCAAAGAGAGCGACGGCGCCTCTGTAATGGAATCCTTCCAGGTGACCGTCTCAGTTGGAGCGGTGAAGACGAGTCTTCCATTCGGGCGAAGCGCATCTGCCGCTCTGCGCAAAACCAATCGTTGATCTGTCTCTGCGAGCAGAAAGATCAGGCCCCACGCGACCACGCCGTCATATTTGCGACTGAGCAACTCGGACTTTTGTGCCGTAGAGCACTCAACTTCGACATCTGGAAATCGATCATGAAATTCGCGTAGAAGAGTGGGGGAGGCATCTACAACGGATAGCTTGACGCCTGCCTCAAGCAGAATTTGCGAAACGACTCCGTGTCCGCAGCCTAACTCCAGCAATTCCGAGCCAGGCGCTAACTGGCTGGCCCACTTGCGTATGACAGATGCGCCTATCTTCGAATTACGCGCGCGCATGAATGTTTCTGCGTGCGCCTCATAACCATTCGCTCCGTCGTCCGGCATGGTTGCGATGTCCTTACTTCGCGCCAGCTATCTCGAAGGCCTTCACATCCAATCCCTCCGGCGACCATGCATTCACGATCGCCTTCGCGATCTTCGCCGTGGTCAGATACGCCTCGTTGTCGTCGGTCCAGCTCTGGTCCTTGTTCTCCCAGGTGAAAATGGAGAGGATGATCAGGCCGTTCTTCGTCGCGATGGCGTCGACATCGTTGCGCACCTCGTTCAGTGCGCCGGTCTTGTTCGCGATGGCCGAGCCTTCCTCCGAGGTGTCCACCGGCTCCAGGTAGCGTGGCACGCCGTCGCGATAGAACTGCGAGCGCAACATGTGCAAGGTGACGCCACAGATGGCGCGGTCAGCTTCTGTCGGCGGAGCGTTGCTGTCGCCGAGATGGCAGGTCACGATGCGTTGCATCAGCGTGGCCATCTCCTGTGCCGTGGTTTTGCCCAGGCCAAATTTCTTCTGGTCCGGCGGCATGGTGTAGTTGGCGGGCTTGCCGATCTTTTTATAAAGCCACGTGTTCTTCAGGCCGAGCCTGCCCATCTCGGCGTTCACGGCATCGAGGCCGATGGTGTCGATTGCCACATTCGTCGCCGTGTTGTCGCTGGTGATCACCATCATGGAGAGGATGTCTTTCAGTGTCAGCGTCGTTGGCGCATCGAAGAAGCCGAGCACGCCGGAGCCATCGGTCTGGTTCTCCTTGGTCAGCGTCACTTTATCGCCCCAGTGCCGCTTGCCCGCGCGGACCTGCTGCATCGCCTCGTAGAGAATTGCGAGCTTGATGACGCTCGCCGTCTGCACTGGCTCCTCGGCCTTGAGCGCGACGGTTTGGCCGGTCTTCAGGTCTTTGGCGTAGACCGCGACCTGGCCGTGATGCTGCGCGGCGATCTGGTCTACCTGGGGCTGAAGGGATTGCTGCGCGATTGCGTGGACAGTGAACAGAAGGACAAAAATGAGAGCGAGCAGAGTGGCCTTGCGCATGTGCGGCATGGTACATCGTCTGGTATGGCACTCCAATTCACAACCAGCTATATGGATGATGTGCGCCCGCTCTTTGCGCACTACAAGAAGATCGGCGATGGCACAGGTATCGGACGCCGGTCTGACGGTTGCGCTCGATCCGGAGATGAATTCCATCGCGCAGATCGTGAAGCACATGACGGGAAATATGCGCTCGCGCTGGACCGGCTTTCCCGAGGCCGACGGCGAGAAGCCGGACCGCAACCGCGACACGGAGTTTGAAGCACCGCCGGCAACGCGCGCAGAGTTGATGGCCATGTGGGACGCAGGCTGGGCCTGCACGTTCGCCGCGCTCGAATCGCTGACGGATGCGGACCTCTCACGCGATACCTTCATCCGCGGTGAACGTCACTCTGTTCTGCAGGCCACCAACCGGCAGCTTACGCACTACAGCTACCACGTCGGCCAGATCGTGTTTCTGGCGAAGCATCTGCAGTCGGCGAAGTGGAAGTCGCTGAGCGTGCCGCGCGGTCATTCCGCCGTTTTCAACACGGGTGTTGCAGCGGGAAAGAAGAGCCAGCGGTAGCGCAATGCAGGGGCTACCGCCGGTTCCTGTGGCGTCTCTGAACTAGAGCAATCCCTCAAGTCGCACATAGCTTGCTTCCATGCCTTGCTCCATGCCTGTCGCTAGCATCGCCGCACGAGTCTGGGCATCTGGAAGGGTCATACGCATGGTCATCAGCGTGCCTGCGCCATCCGGATCGAATCGGGTTTCAACGTGATTATCCGGAGTGGGATCTGGCAAATGCATGCGCTCGACATGAACGATCCGGCGGTTGGGTTCAAGCTCGAGGTACTTTCCAGTGAGGTGGAATCCGCCGCCCTTCCCGTTGGTCCACTCGTAACGGATCGCGCCGCCGGGTCTGGCCTCGTTGATGCAGACGGGCATCGTCCAGCCTTCGGGACCGAGCAACCACTTCTTTAACAGCTCCGGATCGGTGTGCGCGCGGTAGACGGCTTCCGGAGGCGCGGCAAAATGCCGGGTGACCACCACATGTGTATCGCCTTCTGTTTGCAATGTCAGTTTGCTCATCGTGTTGTTCATCGCGTTGCTTCCTTCCTTTCCGGTTTCATGGCGGCCAGGACCTCGTCCAGCCGGTCGTAATTTTTTTCGAGAGACTCGCGCAGGCGGGCGAGCCACAGATCGATTGCCTGAATCCCCGCCTTCTCCAACCGGCGCGGCCTCTTCGTGCCCTGGATCCGATGGGCCACGAGCCCCGCGTCTTCGAGCACCTTGAGGTGTTGCGAGACAGCTGGCTGAGAGATGTCGAACGGCTCTGCCAACTCCGCAACTGTGGCCTCTCCTTCGGTAAGACGGACGAGGATCGCTCGCCGCGTCGGGTCGGCCATAGCGGAAAACGCAGCATCGAGATTCAGGGTCGTTCTTGACATAAGTAGTATCTTATATAAGACAATGCTTAATTTCTAGGCCGGTGAAAAATAATCCAGGGTGCAAGGAAAACGCCCGGCCAGGGCCGGGCGTTCGTGAGTCCAGGGAGTGAGTAGCTGCGCTAGTCCTTCGCCACTTGCTTGGTGCCGGTATAGGTTACGTGCCAGAGCGAATTCGATCCGTCGTCGGTGACGAATAGCGAGCCGTCATTCGCGAAGGTGACGCCAACGGGCCGGCCCCACACGTTGCCGTCGGGTGTGACAAAGCCGGTCAGGAAATCCTGATACGCGCCCGTTGCCTTGCCGTTCTCCATCGGGACTGCGATGACTTCATAGCCGGCACGCTTGGATTTGTTCCACGAGCCGTGCTCCGCCGCGAAGGCCCAGCCTTTGTAGGAAGCAGGGAACTGTTTGCCTTCGTCGAAAGTCATCTCCAGCGAGGCGAAGTGCGGCTGCAGCAGCACGTCAGGAACGAGCACTTTCGACGCGAGCTCGGGGTGCTTGCCCTTGTGCCGCGGGTCCTGGTGATTGCCCATGTAAAACCAGGGCCAGCCGTAGAAGCCGCCTTCCTCGACGTGCGTGATGTAGTCGGGCACCAGGTTGTCGCCCAGCCCATCGCGCTCATTCACCGAGCACCAGAGCTGCCCGGTTGTGGGGTTGATCGCCTCACCCACGCAGTTGCGGATACCGGAGGCATACACCTTCACGAACTTGCCCTCGGGCGTGTATTCGAGCACGTCGGCGCGGTGGAACTCTGCCGGTGTGGTGTCCGGGTCATCCACATTCGAGTGCGAGCCGACGGAGACGAACATGCGCTGGCCGTTCTTCGAGAAGACCACGTCGCGCGTCCAGTGGCCGCCGCCGCGCAGGCGTCCGCCGCCGGGCAGCGACTCCACCACCACCTGCGATGGCCCGCTCGCCTTCATGTCGCCATTCTTGTAGGGGAACTTCACCACCGAATCGGTATTGCCGATGTAAACCCACTTCGGGTTCGGGCCGAGCGGATAGAAGGCCAGGCCGAAGGGCTGTTTCAGGCCGGTGGCGAAGGTGGAGACCTGCTTCGGCTTGCCGCTCGCATCCACGCCGCGGAAGACCTTGACCGTGCCGCTGTCGCCGCTGCGGTCCGGCTCGCTTTCAACGACGAAGAGATCGCCGTTGGGCGCGGTGCGGACGAGGCGCGGATTTTTCAGGTCGGAGGAGTAGAGCTCCACCTTGAAGCCCGCCGGCGCTTCAGGCATCGCGCCAGCCGGCCGCGGGACCACACCCGGACCGTTGTCGACCGACTCCGTTGCGTAGGGCACGGGCAAGTCGGCAACCGTGATCTTGCGCATGGTGCCGGGCTTTTGCTTCGAGTAGTCGGTGAAGGCGTCCTGGCCGGTGATGGTATGGGTGCTCTGTGCGAGAAGAATGGCGGGCGCAGTCGCGAGCAGAGCGGAGAAGAGGAAGGGGCCCAAGGCGCGCGAGGCGTTGGTGATACGAGACATGTAGTTCCTCCATAAGGAGTGGGAGATCGGGGATACGTGGCACCGCTGCTTTTGCGGCGAGAAAACGTTTAGTTAACGATACCGTTGCGTCCGGCTCCCTGACAAATCGATTAGATGCCGGCTATTCGGTTCCCTACGGATTGGGGCTGCTGCCGGCGAGTTGCTTTACCAGATCGACCGGCACAGTTGCCGTAAAAACGGTGCGGCTGCCGTGCTGGGTGACGGTCGCGCTGTTGATGAGCGAGCGGTAGTCCTTGCTCTGCGGGTTGTTTTGCACCGTAGTTATCGCCGCAGAGAGCAGGCCAAGCATGCTCTGGAGTGCATTTGTCGTCGCTGCTGCAGCAGCCTGGCTGGGCGCGATCTCCTCCACACGCAGCCGCAGATTGCCGAGATAGCGCACTGAGGCGATGAAGGCGGTATCCGCGTCAAGCGGGAGTGTCACGCCGAAGACGCGCGGGCCGCCCTCCGCCCAGAAGGGCAGCGAGATGCGGCCGATGCCCCAGGCAATGGAGAGCGCCGGCACTTGGCTGTAGTAGTCCGAGAGCACCGACGAGCCGGAGAAGGGCAGCGCTGCCGTCCGATAGCGATCCACGATGGCGTGAATCTGCTCCGCCGTCGGCGTGTTCGAAACTGCCACCATGTCATAGCCCAGCATGACGATGCGCACGGTGCGGCCATCGCTGGGGAGGCAGTAGATGGTGTGGTCGGCATACTGCTCGCGGGTTTTGCTGCTGGCCTCCAGCCACGCCGTCACTCGCTTGCGATCGAAGCGGCCGGCAAAGACCTCGGAGTAGGCCGCCGGCCCGTTCGGCCCCTTCGGGTCCTGCATGTGGTGGATGGCAATCGCGGCCTGGTGCAGGTCGCGCTCGAAGACGAAGCCGGTCGCATCGATGAAGTGTTGATAGCTGGCATCATGCTTCACCGGATGCTGATCGAAGTGCATAGCGGTGCGCAGCGGCTCGAAGTTGATGTAGACGATGCCGTCGGACTCAGGCAGCAGCCGCGCGACCTCCGGCGGGGCCTTTTGACGAAGCCAGGCAAGCACGCCGAGCAACACGATGATGATGGCGGCGACGAAGAGTGTAGTGCGGGTGCGTCTGCGCATGTGGGCCGGGGTGGCGGAGATCAGGATAGCAAGTCAGCGAGTCAGGCCAGTAGCCATGGCATCCTCACTCGAGCTGAAGTGTCATCCTGAGCGCAGCGAACGACCTGCAGTTTCTCCGCTGCGCCTCCCGCTTAGTCCTCCCGCAGCAGCCGCGCCGGATCGACCGCCAGCGCGTGCCGTGCCGGAATCCAGGTGGCCACCAGGCCGATCAGCGCCATGGTTGCCACCACGCTGCCCATCACCAGGGGATCGCG
>Ga0193743_1002130_pt1 | contig 14200 bp, 17 predicted proteins | sample L2c2metaG_FD_143038 | JGI IMG/M metagenome (GOLD analysis project Ga0193743, IMG submission 143038) | Soil microbial communities from a riparian zone of the East river system, Colorado, United States - L2c2 | ecosystem: Environmental > Terrestrial > Soil > Riparian zone | place: USA: East River... | reverse complement strand
GGAGACTAGGAGTACATGGTGTGTGCCGCACTTCTTTCATTTATATCGTTTCTACCGCGTTAGGCCTGAGTATTCCTGCATTTTCAGGCGGAAGGCTTGCCCTGTGTCAGACAGTACTATCCATAAAGTACATACACGTCCCGCAACGACAGGAGTTCACTTCTTTTTTTTTTGGCAACCAGTCTGGACACGTTTGTCTTCAAGTTCATTAACCCTCGCGGTCAATATCTGAGTGCTTGTTGGCTCGAGATCTAGTAATGGGAACGTGGCACTTGGCGAGAGCGGCTGTCGCTCACCGATAGCGTCCGCCTATGTAAATGGAGGTGTTATAGAAGGGAGGATCTTGGTTTTCCGCATTAGGTTACTGGGCCCGGGCATGGATTGTGCGGTTCTCTCTCTGGGTAGATGGGTCTCTTATTCGATGGAACCTTCGTTCTTCGTGTGCTGAAGAAAAATGCTCAGTATAGGATATCTGCGACGCCATCTTTGACTCGAATTAGGTCCTCGTTTTTCCTATCATAGGGTCAGGTCCTCAGCGCCCAGCCGCCATCAAATTCGTAATCAGTTTCACCACAAAACCAATGCGCTGGCATAGGGGCAGATCTAAGCCCAACGTCTTAAAACTTTCTATTCCTCGATCTTCATCTTCTTCGATAATTCCAGATTATGTGCCCAATCTCTGAGGGTTCTTGACGTATTGATGTGAATTAGCTGTCACTGTCAAGGAACACGACTTTTAATCACGGTTAGCGCGACCAATCCAGTCGTTCGAGCCTCCTGGGGTGGGCCTTCTCTTTACTCAATCAATGGCATTTCAGAGATGGACGTCAGTAACGACGCATCTACGTATCTCAATCCTACCTCTCGCTTCAGATCTGGTCTCTTCACGGGCTTTCACAAACGCCGCTACTGACATACTTCCCAGAATTCCTTCTGTATTGTGCTCTCCATTGGAAAGCTTAAAAGGGGGTTGATAAATAGTTTTATCCGACCCCTGGTAAAATTTCTTGCTGCGACTTGCGTGCTGCCGCTTGGTGGAATAAAAAAAAATCAAAAAAAAAGGAGCAGATATCTGCTCGCCCGTCGTTCGTTCCTGACCGAGCGTATCGAGCTGATCAGAAATCGCACAACCCTACCTTCGATATTGGCTCTTTTATTTTGATTTATTTTCTTTGCAAGATTCTCATTAGACTCTGGGTTACCAAGATGTCGCTACTTTTTTCATGAATCTCAGAAGATCGAGTCACTGGATCTCTTGGTTCAGATCGTCTCTCGAAATCGACTTGAGAAAATTCTAGTCAGACAGTTCCCTATTCTAGTGCTGGCCCCTTCATTTATGAAAACGTCTAATACACGAGCCCCAACACGTACTCATTGACATTCCAGTATGGATAGAGGAAAGACTTGGTCGGGATACCTTGGCGTTGGGGGATCTTGTCTGTTTCTTCCAAATTCCTAATATCCGTGTCCAACCAACCCCAGACAACCCCAGACGATACTTAACTTTCTGGCATTTACCCGTCATGTATCGGCGACTGGACAAGATTCTTCAGTGTTGTGTAGTACGGAGCTTAGAGCTGGTAGCTTCCCCCAGGTACTTGTAAAACGCTGCAAAGGAATCAATATTGGCATTCACCAGCTATCTCTCAACCCTCTGTTTCTCCCTGTTATTTGTCGAGGACATTTAGCAACTGGTACAAGGACTACACCTATTCCAAGTAAGCTTGGTCTTCGTTCATGTTACATATGCGGCGATTCCAATGCATCTTTGACAGCCTGATCAAAATTGGCATGGCTCTCATGATTACTATAATTTTTAAATATCATTTGATCTCAAAAAACCTTCAACTCTGGATCCCAACTCCTTGGCAGAACAACCAAGTTAGGGTTCTCCCATTGATGTGAATCAAAAGGCCTGATGGCAATTATAACACCGAACCAAGCTGAAGCGACTTGCTCGCATTCGAGATGAATATCATTCCGTTGTAAAATAACTTTTTGAAAACCATTCAGAATCGGTAATATTAGTAACGATGTAAATCTAGTCTCTAGACAGAAGAGAATGATGACCATGGGAAGCGTTGCATTGTGTCGGAATATAGGTATTTCAAATATGCACCCGTCAACATGCCGATGACCTGGGATGTCGGGATAACCGGAATACCAAGGAGCAGTCCAATTTCGGGGTGCATGCAGTGCGCATCTACCTTGTCTATATTTGTCGGCGCTCGACAAATCTATCGTCCTGCCTTTGTTGAACCGTTCTGCCTTTTGATCGGCGTCACTTTTCCACCGCAGTACAAGTGTAGGTAATAAGCGCGTACCTAAGCATGACATTCTCGGGCAATCAAGTGCGACTGAACCCATTATCTTGAGCAAAACCTTCTGATGTGTGGCTGATGAGAACGATCACATCCATGTTTCATCAAACCTTGTTAAACTTGGAAGTTACATCATTTCCACAGACAACCGTTGGTGGATGATACAGCCATGGCCAGTGATGACCAAAAATCAGTATTGGCAAGGAAATGATTGACAGTAGTATTTATCATTGCAAAAGTGAGCGTCACGTATTCAAACAATGGTGACTCTCCATCGCCGCAATTCTCATGAAGTATTGAAATTGGAAAGAGAATAAGCACGACCTTGGGGAATAGTAGTAGTGAAAAGATAGCGAACCTAGTTATAGGAGCGAAGCAGGTTCCAGAATGGCGTTTCTAGGGATGAGAAAAAGTGTGCAAAAGAACTTTGACAAGCCTATTCAAAGGGTAAAGGAACAGCATTGGCACCTCTATGTCGGGAAATGCGCACGTCAGAGTAGGGTCCTTACAAAGAGGCTATAATGAAGCACAGCAAGAAAAATGAGTGTGTGTGTGTGTGTGTGAATCCAAGTTCCAGTCTCTTCGTGGAATGGTACTACTCAGGTTAAATGCTGAGCGCTGAGCGCCGAAAACACTGTCAAACCAAAATAGACGCCACTCCCAGAAGTCAAAGGGCGACTCCGATATTTTCGCTCAGCAACGAGTCAAGGACTCATCAAACCGTATCACTGTCGCACCAAAGACTAGAAATCGAGCACTTTTTGCAAAATTTGAAGATCAAGTAGTAGGTCTCAACGGCGTTTGCGATGCTCAAAACTTGAGCAATTATCGACATTTCCAACTTACTCCTGTATATCATGAAGGACTAAGACATCTAATTCTTTTCTTCGAGCACAGAGAAGCTAGGTCCATGGTCAATGACAAACATGCAGCATTCCTGAAAGACCCATGGCATTGGTCCTTTGACAGCAACGTGCCAGGAATGCTATGTCCATCATACCAAATCCGTCGTGAGTGGCTCACGAATGATTCTGGGCTGACTTCTTGTCTCTTTCCAGCTTCTGAGGACAGACGTGGCAGTAGTAAAGCAGATTAAAGCCCATCCGCAGCAGAACGGCTCTCGGTGACAGCTTTCGGTCACTGTTCAAAACATCCGCAGATATGGCAAATGCCTTTTTCTCCCATATGGTGGTTATATACCACAGTTATAAAGACACACCCAACTTACTACAACACACGGTCGAAGCCGCTCAGCTTGGACTACAGACCATTCTCATCACTCAAACATTTGACTGAAACCGCCGACAGCTATAATGTCCCTCAATGTTCTCGTCATTGGAGGATCACGTCATATTGGTTACTATTCAGCTCTCAGATTCTTGGATGCAGGGTCGACGGTGACGTTCCTCCTTCGATGCCCTACTGCTTTCGACGACGATCCAACCATCCAAAAATATTTTAAATCAGGCAAAGCCCGGTTGGTACGAGGCGATGGACTTGTGGTCGCCGACGTTCAAACCGTATGGGCTGCAGCCTCCATAGATAAACCCGTGGATGTCCTACTATTTACTGTTGGGTTCAGTGAGTATAAATAACAGACTTTCTGTCAACTGCAACCTTCAGAACATAATTTTTAATCTTTTGTCTTTACATTCCAGCTGGAAAGCCAAAATTCCATCCGATGAAAGGTTTTGTCATCACACCTCAGAACCTTGTCACCCAATGTCTCCTCAATGTTCTTTGTGAGATGCCAAAAAACAACCCTCTTCCGAAAGTCATCACCCTGTCCACCTCTGGTGTTAGCCCCTCCTCCCGTTCTCAAGTGCCGCTCCTTCTGAACGTCTTCTATGGGTACTTAATCAGCCAACCCCTTCAAGACAAGTTAGGTATGGAGCGCGTGATGTTTCACTGTGCTGGATGGAATTGGAACCCCAAGGATGGCGAGCCCCAGGAGGATATTATGGGTGCGGCGTGGCAGAAAAGAGATCGCCTTCCAGCCCCTGGGCAGTTGAAGAATGCAATGGTATTGCGTCCAGCAGTTTTGAACGATGGGGAGTGCGTAGCTGACTCCGGGAAAGCTGATCGTCCTTATAGAGCAGGTGAAGGCGAAGTAAAAGGTTGGTCAATCTCGAGGAAGGACGTTGCCCACTTCATCTTCGACGCTGTTACCAATCACTGGGATAAGTACGGCAACAAACAAGTTAGCATCGCATATTGATAAAAAAAAATTAGAACCCCTCTCCCATTTTGATTTACTTTACGGAATTTTGCATTACATTTTCGCTCATCCATCAATACTGTACCTAGGATAATTTAAACGATTTACATCTATTGGGTGCTATCTTTCATATATATATTCAAGGTTTCGTTACCATGCTTTCTCGAGCAGGTCCAACCCCAATCCACTTGATAGGCACCTTCAAAGAATCCTCTATGAATTCGACGTATTTCTTGCAATTGTCTGGCAATGCATCATACGATGTTATTTGTTCAATTGAGGATTTCCATCCGGGAAGTGTGACGTATTCCACTTCAACCTTCCCAAGGAGCTCCAAATCGGCTAGGTTGAAGGGAGACAGCAGGCATCAGTACTCCTGCAAAGTAGCAAATAAATAAATAAATTTTCATTCTGACCTGGGAAACCGGCCAATTCGTTTCCATCTACTGTATATTTGACTGCCACTTTGATTTCTGGAAGTTGGTCAAGAACATCAAGTTTGGTGAGGTTCAGACTGTCGTAGCCGTTTATCATACAAGAGTGCCTGAGAACAACAAGATCCAGCCACCCGCATCGCCTGCGGCGACCAGTGGTAGTGCCATACTCCCTGCCGACCTCTTGTAGATGCACGCCAACATCCTGTACATGACCCGTTTAGTGATTCTTTCTAGGGAATAAATCAACAAAAAAAAAACACTGACGTTTAGCTGCTCGCTGGGAAATGGACCTCCACCAACTCGAGTGGTATATGCCTTCACCACGCCGATAGCGTTCCCGATCATCTTGGGCGGAATTCCTAGGCCAGTGCACACACCTCCGATAGCGGTAGAGGACGAGGTAACGTAGGGGTAAGTACCGAAATCGAGGTCAAGCATCAATGCGTTGGCGCCTTCGACCAATACTTTCTTGCCTGCTGCAATAGCCTGGTGCACGTACACGACACTGTCGACGACATAGGGTCGAAGTCTCTCTGCCAATTCCTATCGTTTCGGAAGTAGGAAGTTTTGAGAAATGAACTCGGGCAGGTCAAAAAGTGTTTTCATACAATAAACTAACCTGGTAACGCAAGATTTCGCCCTCAGTGTCATATTCAAAATGACCATATCGTTTGAATCGACCCTCCACAAGCTTTCTGAACTTCAGAGCAAATGTAACATGATCGAATAGGTGATGCACTCTCAGGCCTGACCGAGATGCTTTTCCAGAGTACGCTGGACCAATACCCTTCTTTGTGGTACCGATGCTAAGAAAGCTGTTGCATGAGCTCAGGAGTAACAGAAGAACTAGATGAACCTTGAGCCTCCCAACTCGACTTCCTTCAAACCATCAACAATTTGGTGAAAATCAAATACGAGATGGGCACGATCCGAGATAAAAAGACGACCTTGACAGTTAAGACCTGTTAATGCCTCAGCATCGGGTCAATTGTTGAGATATCGTTTGAAGCGGTACCTTGACTTTGAAGGGCATCAAGTTCATTAAAGAAAGAGGGTACATGAACCACCAAGCCTGAACCAATCAACCCGGTACAGGAGGGGTTGACGAGACCTTTCAATGAAATTAGAAAAATTATATATCACCGCGGGATAAGAATCTTTTCGCACCACTAGGCAACAAGTGAAATGCAAAAGTCTTCTGGACACCATCTATGGGCACAATGATCGTGTGTCCAGCGTTATTCCCACCAGCACATCGTGCACAGACGTCGATATCGGCTGCTAGAATATCCACAAGCTTGCCTTTTCCCTCATCCCCCCATTGCGAGCCCAGAACGACTGTCACTGATCATATAAAAAATGACAGAGGATGATTAGATTGAAAATTGTAGATAATGAATTCAACTTATACCGCTCATCCAATGATTTGTGGATCTATGTCAGATTCAACGATAAAATTTTTATCAGTGAATGCTATAATATGACCCTTGTCGGATCATGTGACTTTCGGACCGCAAATGGACTTTGGCGTTCTCTTATGCCCGTATCGCAGTGTCCGACGTTCATACTCAATGTTTTCTTCACTTAATCTTTTTCAAAAAATAATTTTATAGGTAGTATATTGCTTCATGAGCTTTCAACACCTTGAAATAAGGCTTCCGGCCCATATTTTGTGCCCACAAACCGTACGAAGGTTGAGAAATCTAATCAACTTGCTTGACTTGACACGGACCCTTCGCCCTCGGCCCTCAGCCCTCTACCTGCTATCGATATCTGCCTGCCTACAATTCGACCGCGGTTGAAATCTTAAACTGGAGTTCAGCAAATCCATGAGACTCTTCAGGCTAGTCCTTGGCGCGATACATTTCGATGAATGACATCTAAGAGTGACACATAGAATCTTATAATCAGTCACCAAATATCTATATTGTCCATACCTACAGCCCCACCTTCATTTTCCATTACTGCAATCTTGCAAGCCATTGCGTTGTAAAATATCTGTTCTTTTTTTTTTGACGCGATGTGATAACGGTCAAGATGTTTGTTTCCGATTTCGAAACGGCTGAGAATTGAGTGTGCAGCGCTTGGAAACTTCATTTTCAGACACTCAATGTTTTACAGCGGTGGGGATTGCTCAAGAGTAGTACGAGCATCTCGGGCTTGATAAGTAGATTCCGAATTTATGAGAATACTTACATGGTGTTAAGTATTGAAGAGATACGTGAGGAGGTGAGAGTTAAGAAATATTTAATTTTATCTAACTTCCGAGTTAACTGTTGAGATTATATAAGTAAATATAATAGGCGGCAAACGCACGGCAAGTCCAAACATTGACCAGTCTTGCTTTCCTCCGAGTCTACCGATTGGAATCCATATGCTCTTATCGAACTGAGAAATGACACTGCGTCAAAACTCAATAAACCAAGTCATTAAGAAACATCCGAGTCTATTCGGTATCCCATTCGTTTTACTTATGGTTGCTGCGTCATATGGACTCGTACCATTCACTCAAACGCGGTATGATCTGCATGACCAGAAAGTGAAGCATGTGAGAATAATCATTCTATCAGTTCAAATTCATCTTCGGAAGGTTTCATTGTCCTTGTGTTCTAGATGTCAAAAGAGGAAGAGTTGAATTTGGATAAGAACAGGAAGAAATTTGATATTCGGGAGGAGTATTTCGTTGCGTTTGGTTTTTCGTTTTCTCTCGTTACGTGTATTCTTACAGGCACATGTATCTGTTCAACAGCGGTTAAGTGCTGTAGCCGATGAGGACTGGGAGCCAAAGCGCATCCAGCGACCCAAAGGCCTGCCAGACTGGGGTGTCCCTCCTACAGAACCTCCAACGAAAGCGCCTTGAAACTAACGTTAATCCGATCTTCATTCAACCTGCATTTTTTTTGACGGCGTTTGCCCCAATCCGATGTAATTCAAACATTACTCCGAATCCAAGGCAATGAGTGGTGGGGGGCAGATTTCAATTCGGGACGAGATAAGATGTCACTGACTGATGGTATCTTATTTCTGCCCAATAATCCTTTTCTTCCAATAACAACTACAACAAATTTGCGCGGTACCAGTCCAAAGGCCCGTGGCAAACATGCATTTGATAACTTTCTAGCTTAAGAAAAAGTCATTGGCCAAGAAAGTCTAGGCATCTGCGGTATCTGCAAACAGTCCAATTTCTTTGAGAATGTACTTGAGATATGTATGCATCAATAAGCCCAAGGCTGCACAATGCGAAAAACTTTTTTTTTCATTTCGACACAGTGGAGTCCAATGACAAATGAACTCTACATATATGGTCCCAATCATTATGTACTCACTCCGTACCCGTAGTAGCTGGCTCTTGAGTTATCTTGGCACTGTCGGAGACACGTTGGCCGTGACGGCGCTTGCGGTGCTTACCCCCCTGGCTGTTGTGGCGCACGGACTTCCGAATGCGGGGAGGGTCACGGGCCTCGAGTTCGTCTACGTACTCTCGAGGAGCGGGTCTACATTGTGTGCCATGAGAGACAAAGTAGGGATAGATTATTGGACATGCACCCACTCTGTACCACCAGTAGAAGGATCCTGAGTGGCCTCGACCTTGGGGACACGATGGACATGAGGGCGCTTGTGGTGCTTACCCCCCCGGCTGTTGTGGCGTACGGACTTCCGATTGCGGGGAGGGTCACGGGCCTCTAGTTCGTCTACGTACTCTCGAGGAGCGGTTCTACGTTATGTGCCATGAGAGACAAAGTAGGGATATAATTATTGAACATGTACTCACTCTGTACCACCAGTAGAAGCATCCTGGGCGACATCGACCTTGGGGACAGGATGGACATGAGGGCGCTTGTGGTGCTTACCCCCCCGGCTGTTGTGACGTACGGACTTCCGGTTGCGGGGAGGGTCACGGGCTTCGAGTTCGTCTACGTACTCTCGAGGAGCGGGTCTACATTGTGTGCCATGAGAGACAAAGTAGGGATAGATTATTGGACATGCACCCACTCTGTACCACCAGTAGAAGGATCCTGAGTGGCCTCGACCTTGGGGACACGATGGACATGAGGGCGCTTGCGGTGCTTACCCCCCTGGCTGCTGTGGCGTACGGACTTCCGATTGCGGGGAGGGTCACGAGCCTCGAGTTCGTCTACATACTCTCGAGGAGCGGGTCTACGTTATGTGCCATAAGAGACAAAGTAGATATATAATTATTAAACATGTACTCACTCTGTGCCACTAGTAGAAGAATCCTGAGCAGCATCGACCTTGGGGACATGATGGCCATGAGGGTGCTTGTGGTGCTTACCCCCCTGGCTGTTGTGGCGTACGGACTTCCGAATATGGGGAGGGTCACGGGCCTCGAGCTCGTCTGCAAGCTCACGAGCCCTAAAGTCATATATGCATCAAGCAGAGAGCGTGAAGAAGTATACAAGCCACTAACTCAAAAATGGAGTCGTCATATTCTCGTCGAGAGGGCGCCGCACTTGAATTTTAGTCAGCCATTTCGACATACCAGACTTTTGAAATACTCACAGGTCGTCGAAGGATCTTTTGCTGAAGGCACCGTCGACCATGTCAGTATCTTCACGGCTGTTTTTTTTTCCCCTCAGTTCGGGAAATATGTGGCGACAAACATCGTACTCACCTTGCGAGGGATTGGGAAACAGCAGGGGTGATGGCAGTAGCCGCAAGAATGAATGCAAGGGAAAGTTTAATTTGAACCATGTTGAATAAAGAAATGTGTCGTGTAGAGGATACGTTTAGCGATCAACGCAAAAGTTGGATAGTTGGGAGATGTAGGGGGTGAGACCAGCTGAGGAAAGTGCAACCAGGGGCGGACGGTTTTTATACCAAGTGCCAGCAGCCATCCTATCTTGGTATCAGCCTCAGACATGACAGCCAATACTTGGCGAAACTCTTTGTATGAACCCACGGTAATCTATCTCTTGAAGGTCACTTGCCTCACCCTCTTGTGGCAGTGTTCAATACCCTGGTTGGTCTGAAAGCCTCTTTTACTGCGAGATGGAAGCAAGTATTAATAGCCCAAGCGATCATCGTCAGTGAGACTTGATTTCTTTAGAAGGAGACACAGTCCGTCAGGCTGCGCAGTCAAAAATTTAAAGTCAAACAGGAGTCCCCTGAGCTTCCAGTCAGCTTCCTGAAATACACAAGCTGCAAGTCTCAAGAAGAGGCAGGGAGTGTTTCGAACAGCTCGACATTGAGTATCGTGATGAGAATAAACGACTGATTGAAGGAGGAGCTGCCAGAAAAGGACACCAGATTGGGCCTGAACCTGAATTAGAGTTGAATGCGGCATGACTGACAAGGCCGCTGTATATGGAGGTTGGTGGGCATAGCAGTTCAGTTTTTTTGAAATGTAAGAAAGAGGACGCACCAGCGAAATCACGCATATGGGCGTTGGTGTGGAATGAAAACACCTTTTTGACATAGGGATTGGGGAAATACTAAGTTTTTCAGTCACAAAGTCTAGCGTTCGCTTTCCTATGACTGCTAAGCGTCCATTATAGGGGAAAAAGCAGTAACTGCAAGACTCCTCGTGAAACTACTTGTTTGAATGTCTCAACATAGCAATCAATCAACTGAGCGCAAAACAACAAACCTGTGCTTGACAGCAGTCGTAGTATGTTCACCAGCAGTCCCGGTAACCGGGGCGGAAATCAAAGATAACAATCAACAACAAAGGTCTCCTGCCACCTCGAGGTATCGATGGACCCCAAGGACTTCGATCGCCGGGATAACATCTTTTCCGTACCAAAATGTCGCAACCTATCCAACAACAACATCACCCACAACAACCACATTATGTACATTACACTCCCCCGACAGCACATCCTTTCACCCACGTAGCTCCCAAGGACACCCAGCGTCAACCTCAACCTCAACCACAACAGCAATCTCAACAACCTCAACCTCAGCAGCAATCAACTCAAGGGGGTGGGTCCACTGCACCGCTAGTAGCTACGGGAGATTGGACAAAAGACTTGGTTCATCTTGCAAAAACGGCAGAATTGAAGTGCGTTCGTTATCGATGTTCCACCTCAGTCATCATTCACAGATTGACTATAATGTCTCAGAAAACATGCACTTACATTGCAATTACATACCGCTCATATCTTATCTGCTCATGCTACTTTAGAGCAGAAAGGTAAAATTATTCAAGACCTTCGTGAGCAGAAAAATAAGTGCGTCATTATGGAACTGATGGATATATCCCTGGAAATTTAACTTCGTCCCAATACTAATAGGCTTGAGAGCGAAAGAACGCGGTTGTTAAACAGCCTCAGAGAGGTCAGCGCTGATGCTCCTCTTTTAACAATCCTGCTCTGAACTCTTTTCTTCCTAGATCAACGAAGATCGAGACAAGGTAAGACCAACGAAATTGGCCGTGAACATTTTGACCATGATACTCTCACAGGTGGACCTCATGGAAGTCTCCATCGAAAAAGAGTGCGTCTCATCATAGAGCATTTGCTTACTGTCTCTTAGAATAGTCATCTAGATGCCAAGATACGCGGGCGAAGATTGCACAACTGACAGATGGTGATTATGCTATCGCCAAGGCAGATGTCGATAGACTGCGGCAAGAGCTCGGTCAGCCCCCTCTCCCAAGTCTGCAGAGTACCCTAGACGAGAAAACGAATCAGTGAATTACAATTTCTTGTCTCTTTTTATTTTTTTCACTTGACCAATCGTTGACGATTGTTGTGGTTAGATATCTCAATGAACGTCGGTTGAACGGTAATGAAGCACAGACGCAGTCGCTTCCGGTGACCCAGCCTCAGACCCCCTCCCAAGCCCGTGCGGTACCTTCCAGTTCTGCGAGTACTAGTAACAAACGAAGTGCTCCTGCTGGTCAAACCTCTCACGATAGTCAGACCAAACGACCTAGGGGAAGGCCAAAGGGTAGCAAAAATAGGATGAAAGATGGAGGAAATGATACAGCCGGAGCATGAGGCGATGGGCTGCATCCATGATGATCAGGTATTTAGATAGGCTATGGACCTTGAGTGTGAGCCTTGGTGCTGGCAAACAGTTGTATATTGATATCATTGCAGCGCTCTTAGCTGATCCCTAACAACAATTTCTTACGCGCGAATTTACTATCTGCGGCCTTTGACTGGCAAGCAATCAAACTTCTCTTTACATCTTAAAAGAGTGTAAAATATTGTCTCCGCTATCTGAAGTGGTGATGATCTTGCTTGAGTTGAATGTAATCAACTGTTGTTTTTTTACTTAGTACCCGCAGGATAGATTATTTTTGACAGGCTAGCTGGCTGTGAAGCCATAAACATCGCAAATGCATAAAATAATATATTCTACATAGAAACGACTCTAGGCATTGGCATCGTGTATATGATCAAAGTTATTAATTATCGCTCCAAACCTTTATGAAACGGCGAACCTCTGTAATCTTCGGGTATCACTATTCAACCAATCTTGAAACTTGTCAGTTACAGTTACATCTAGGGTGGCTGGTATACAAACAGACAAGTAATGTCTAGCTTAGTAAATAGATATATAACCCTCAAGACGATGCCTCACCATGAATATTCACGAGGCAATATAAAGGGATGTTGCATGTGTTTCTATAGATAGAGGAAAGGTAGATATTAGCAAGAAAAACAATTTGACTGACTTGATGGAAAAGACATGAAAAACACCAGCCATCAGGAAGTCTGAAGGCAGTGGATTGAAAAGTGCTGTATTCTGGATCTCCGTAATGGGTGCCAATGCATTCAGGAGAGTTATCCGAGGAGTGTTGCTGCCAGTCACTCTTCCAATACATCCAACACATGACACATTTGTCTTGAAGTATGTCAAATGCTCAAAGGATGGGACCAGTCACCAGTAACATTTATACCGAAATTGGTAAGACAATCTTGGGCTGCCAGGTGATGTTGTCAGGCTTGGATGCCAGCTGGATGAGGAGGTCAACAACCACCACACCAGGAAGAGTTCCGAATTCTATTCATAGAACGAGGTTATTCCTCCGACTTGAGACGTGGGAATAACGTCCGTCGTTGCGGTGTTTGCCGAAAAAGATCTGTTTTGTTTGCGATCATTATTGATGGTTGATGGGCATTTTGGTGTCCTTTCTATCATTGTGGGGCCGCAATTGTACTACCACTGTGCCAATTCCTCCTTCTTCAACCTCAAGCTCCTTCACATTCCCCTTTCTAGACACCTTGATGTCAAAAACTTCACCCTCATTTATTTCTGTCTGTGTGTATGCTCCCTTCATAGTGTATTCTTTTACTACAGCCTCCAATCTTTCTTTAACAGTTTTCTTCAAATGTATTTCTAGTATAGTTAAATTGGGTAGTCATTGGGTAAGTAAAGTTTTTGCTGATTGTTCATCTTGATTCTTGGTGGTGATTGCAACAGTGGTTGGCTTGGCAGACAGCACAGGAGTGGGTGTTGTTATGACTTCGATTGGTTCAGACTTTACAGTCGTGACCAAAGACAGTCGATGCTAAAGACATTTTGATTTCAAAGACTCAAAAGAGTGCCTTGGGTTTTATTCCAAGGTATTGTCTTAGGGTTGAGCTAAGTTCAAGTAGAAAAGTTGTCTAATAAAGACTAGCTAGAGTTACACAGTTTCTAGCTACGGTTTATATAAAAGAGAACATGCGCATAGTGCATGGTTGAAACATGTTCTACATGTGTTCTACAAGGAGGTAAAAGCATGAATGAAAAACATGCATTGCTAGCATGTAAAATGCGCATTATGCATGAGGAATGATAATGAAAAGAAGAACATGCATTCGTAGCATGTTGTTCTAAAAGTAAAAGTAAAAAGTAAAAAGTAAAAATAAATTGTACATGTGAAGATGGAATTGTAACACTACCCTCGCTACCTTCGAAAATTCCAGATTCAAAATGTTCAATCAAGATTAGGGCAATTGTCAATGATGTGTCCCAATCTATCACACCAAGAACAAACAATCTCTCTGCAGTCTAACATCAGATGACCGTGAAGGCCACATTGTCGGCAAACCATAGTGGGGGCTCCTGGAATGAAGATTGTATCACAGTAGTCTTCAGAATGAAAGCTGTTGTAGATGTATCATTGGCATTGGGAACATTGAGTGTTGTCAACTGGCAGTGCAGTGTCGTTGTCGGAGTTGTCATCGTCAACAACTATTGGATTATGAAAGGAGCCGACCAGGGCTCAAGGAGCTGAATGGTTTGAATGATTAGAAGAATGAGAAGGA
>Ga0193743_1002129_pt1 | contig 14201 bp, 9 predicted proteins | sample L2c2metaG_FD_143038 | JGI IMG/M metagenome (GOLD analysis project Ga0193743, IMG submission 143038) | Soil microbial communities from a riparian zone of the East river system, Colorado, United States - L2c2 | ecosystem: Environmental > Terrestrial > Soil > Riparian zone | place: USA: East River... | reverse complement strand
CACCAAGTGTCTCTTCAGTGAGCTTGATCAAATCGTATGCAGCGGGTCGGATGATCTCAAAAGATGGCTCCCCATCAGCATCGGAGGTCACGACAGCCGTACCGGTGGGAAGTTCACTTTCCTTCTGAATAAAAGTTGTATCCACACCGGAGCTTCGCATTGCTTCAAGAGCAAGTTCACCACGTTGATCGTTCCCAATTGCTGATAACAGAGCAGACGAATGATCCAGCCTCTGGCAGTTTGTAGCGAAGTTGAGGGGTGCTCCACCGAGAAATTCTTGATCTGCAAATACGTCCCACAAAATCTCGCCGATGCTTAGTACCTTAATTGCTCTGTTGTCACCTTTGCAGATAAATTTTTAGAACACCACGATCTCTCAGTGACCGGTCGAAGCGATCGCCTGGTCTTGGCCTGACTCTGGCGTCGTGAGAGTCCAGCTAATCAGCGCGGACAGGACGTAGAGGGACGCAAAGGTCCAGATGGTCCCGCTAATCCCGATCAACGGTAAACAAATTCCCGCGATTGCTGGTCCTAACCAAATGCTTGTTCCCGATCCCAGATTCATGATGGACATCGCGGCACCTCGGGATTGGGGCGCCAGCGTGGCCATAATGGCAGCGATGGGAACGAACCCGGCGAGCGCTGCTCCATAGACCATTCCAGCAATTGTCACGAGCAGGTAGTTAGCTCCTACGTGATGCGGGATGTAATAGAGTCCCAAAGTCGTAAGGGCACAGCCGCAAGAGCCCGCGAAAGTGATGGTCACACGCCACCCGATGCGGTCCGCTATCTTGCCCCATAAGAAGTTGCAGACAACATTCGTGGCGAACATGATGCTGAGAATCTGTAGCCACTGCTGCAACGTGAAACCAACGGTGTGAATGTAGTAGATCGGAAGGAAGACCAGAAACCCAAATTCAGATGTAGTAGTGATCGCCGCGACGACGCCGCCCAAACCCACTTTGGGCTCCTTCCACGCCACGCTGATTCCAGAGAGCAGTACCTCCAAAGGATTGACTTCGCCGAAATCAGTTGGTTCTGCCCCGGGCGCTCCGCGCGTACCGAACATTGCGATCATCCCTCCGATAAGCACGAGGACGGACGAAATCCAGAGTGTGGGGTATGCCCCATAGTGTGGCACCGCGAAGCTGGCAAGCAGCGAGCCGAGCGTTGGCAGGCCGCCTGTGCGAGCACACCAAAACCATCCGACAGCCGTTCCCAGAAAACGTTGCGGCGTAATTCGCGTAATCCAAACGAGGAAGCCGAAAGCAAAGAGTGGATAACCGAAGCCCCGCAACATATAAGTGACAGCGATAACCCAGTAGTTGGAATGGGCGATACCCAGCAGCAAGAATGGTACTTCGAATACGATCCATATTCCTAAGCCAGCCCACATCACCGAGCGAGGTCCGAAAAGCTCTGAGAGAACACCGCTTAACCACGAGGCAATTGCCGCCGTTACACCGTACAGCGTGAAGATCAGAGCAATGCGCCCCGCGGGAAATTTCATGCTGGACAATAAAGGCGATAAATATCCAGCTTCGACTCCATCGCCAACCATGAACAACAGGAGGCCGAGGTAGCCGATAGTAAGATCCGAATGCATGCCGAGCTTTTCGCTCAAGGTAAGCTTTGGTGTCATCATTTTTATCCTCGGTTCACTTGGTCGGTGTAGGCGCGCAAGGTCTTTCGTGCACCAAAGATCCTGAGCGATTTGAGGGCACGTTCGACCTCGCTAGCAAAATCCGATTCGACGAAATATGCAGAGCCGAAGAGGAAGTTCAACGCTAAGAAGGGGCGAGGATCGTCGCCGAGCTCTCCAGCAACAAGTCTCAGTTCTGCTGCTCTCGCGTCGACTACCTCGATCGCATTGCCCTGATCGTCTTTGGCTGCTTGCAGATATCTAATCCAGCCGGCGATGGCAAGAGCAAGAAGTCTATTTGGTCTCTGAGCTTCTGCAAGTTCGACCGCCGATGGAAGCACCCACTTGGGCATTTTGGCCGATCCCTCAGAGCAAAGACGTGCCACACGATCGTTGATCGTCGGATTAGCAAAGCGCTCGATGAGCGTGTTCTTATAGAGCTTCACCGACACATTCGGGATAATGGGAACGATCGGAGTCACCTCATCCATGAAAGCCCGAATGAATTGATCGAAAACTGAGTCTCGGATGACCTCATGAGCGAAGGTATGACCGGCCAGCGCACCGAGGTAGGCCATCGCCATGTGACTGGCGTTTAGCAGCCTCATTTTCATCAATTCATAAGGCAAGACATCTGAGACCATTTCGGCGCCAACCTCCTCCCAAGGAGGCCGCCCATTGCAGAACATGTCTTCGATTACCCACTGTCGGAAGGGTTCTGTAACGACAGGCCAAGCGTCGACGATCCCGAAAGCACTTCGCAATTCTTCAGCGTCTGAGGCAGTCGTGGCAGGAGTAATACGGTCAACCATGCAATTCGGGAATGCGACGTTCTCACTGATCCACCGAGCGAGGGCTGGCTCTTGCAATTCGGCAAGTCCGAGAAGGACCTGGCGCATGACGTGCCCGTTGCCCTGCAGGTTATCGCACGACATCACAGTAAATGGCGGGAGACCATCGTCGCGGCGACGCCTCAAAGCTGCTGATATTAGTCCAATAGAGGTTATTGGGTGAGTGGGTTGTCGGATGTCATGTTGAATACTCGGATGTTCGGCTGAGAAATTGCCCGAGCCTTCATTAATAAAGTAGCCGCCTTCAGTAATTGTGAGCGAAACCAGACGAGTATCTTGATCTGCCAAGCGATCAATGGCATGTTCGATACCTTCAGGTGCAAGCGCGAAGTCTATGATCGAGCCGACCACACGGGCGGTCTGATCATTCTCGCTACGTTCAAGTACGGTGTAATAGAAGTCCTGGTCTCGAAGCGCATTTCTTATGCCGACGTCGTGCGGCAACACACCCATCCCACATTCGCCCCAGTCGGTTAGTACCCGACGCTGGAGAAGGTCGTCCAGGTAGACGGCTTGATGCGCCCGGTGGAAGCTGCCAACGCCAATATGCACTGTATGAGGGCGAAGTTTTGTCCTGTCATACGTCGGGCGTAGAACGCGCTCACCTAGATGCTCGATGGTTGAATTGGAGAGGCTTTTAGCGGAAGAGCTCGATATCATTCAGTACATCCTTGGGCCAACCTTGACTAGCGACTTCGAACGCGTGGACATCTAATCTCGTTTGCTAACGTCCGTTCGTCTCGCGCGTTTGAAACGCTAACAACGCCGGGTTGCTCGTGAGGTAGTAAGTCGGTAACGCTGAGAACTGATCCTCGACGAGTTTTAGCGTTCGGAAATCAAAGCTCTGCACTTCAGATCTTGCTTCCATGTGATTCCGAAGGACTGTCGGGCAAAGCGCTTTCACAAAAGCCTCTGGCTCCGCAGTATGGTTCTTGGTTCGTTGTAGCTTCCCATCTCCGCCGGGTAGAAAATCGGGCATGAGTTTCGTTTCGATGTCGAACCTGACCCGCTCAGCCTCGGCGACTCGCTGCTTTGCTCGAAGATGTCTTTTCCCTTGCCCGGAACTGTAATAGGCTCGGTAGAAGCGGACGAAACGAAAGATTTGATCGAGGGTGAGAGGCGAGTAGGGGCTCGGAAGATGCTCTTTACGCGCAAATGCGATGGACACAGGGGAGAGCGATAGATCGTTCTTCTGGTTCGCGCTAAATGGCGTCTTGTCGCAAATCAGCTCTCTCTGGATCTCAGCGGCCTTCTTGTCACGAATCCAGTAGTGGTCTTCGTTTGCGTAGGCTTTATCGTCAACACGCCTGCACATCTTGGAGTCGTAATACTCATCGTGCCAAACAACGGAGATATTGTCGGCGGAAACGCCTGTATCCATCTCAAGAGAAGTTGCTCCTAAATCCAAGCCATTCTCAAATGAAGGGAGGGTGCTTTCTGGACGGAGACCCCGTCCTCCTCGATGGGCTTCCACGTCGAATACTTCGAGCCGATGTTTTTCGTCTGAGTTTTTTGCGGCGGAGATTTCTTTTTCAAGCACTCCAATGAGAACGTCGGGACGATCCGTGATGTAGCCGTCGATCCTTGCGTGAATCAGATCGCGCAATTCGTCGGGACTGTCTGATATACCGCCGATGACTTTGTAGCCGCCACGATGAAGCTGTTCGATCGGAACTCTCCCCGAAAGGATCGCGTCGTTGCCGTCGGATATCGCCGCATGGACGTGGGCACCGTGTGCCGAAGTCCTCGCCTGCGCGGCCTCCATCAGATTCAAGTAGACGCTTGTCTGGCCGAAGAGTTGGGGCGCGAACGCCCACAGAATTAATAGCAAAGGAATTCGCAAGTTTACCGTCCTAGGGGAAATAGCCATGCGGGCACGTAATGTGCCCGCATGTAAATTGACAATTGCTTGCAGAAGAGAAACGTTAGAACGCATACCTCAATCCGAACTGCATGTTGCGCGGATTGCTTTTCGTCGTGCTGATTCCGAAGTTCGGATTTCCTACAGTGACGTTGGGTGCGCCCCAATATGAGTAGTTCAGAGTGTTGAACGCCTCAGCACGGAAGTCGAGGTGGTGCTCACCGTAAATTGGGATCTGCTTGTGAACCGCTGCGTCAAAGGTAAACACAGAGGGAGCACTGACAGCGTTGTAGCCCAAATTCCCGTAGCGGTGGGGATTGTAGGGGGTCGTAGCATCGAATGCTGCTGTGTTCAGCCAGGTCTTGTACCCCGCACTGTTGGAAGGGTGCCCTGCCGCATAGTAGGAGGCTCCAGCAACATGGTCAGGACGCGTTCCCGAGGTATAGCCGTTTCGTACCAGGTCTAGATTAGCGAGGACGTTGAGAGCCGCTCCACTACCGAAACTCGGTATGCCCTGCACTGACCAGCCACCCAGGAAGGCGTTTTCAAACTTGTTCGCCTGAAATGAGGCTGGGACAGGAATCGAATACAGGAAGTCTCCTGCAAGACGGTTTCTTTGGAATCCATCGGACGGTCCAGACGCGGACTTGCCGTCGTTGGGATTTTGAAGGGCGGCCGCCGCATTTCCGATAGTGCCGGAACTATCCCAAGTCTGGTTCTGACTTGCATATGTGTAGTAAAGGTCAGCCGAGTTATTTTTATGACGATAGCTGAACGTGAGCTGCATAGCGTCGTAGTGGGTGTACCCACCAAAGACGTTGTAGTCAATGACACCGATAGCCGGGTCGGGCACCGTGCCCCCCGGACATGAGGGTGTGGAACATGTTCCTGCAAGGAACTGATTAGGAAGTGCGGTACTCAACTCGTGACGATCGCTCATACCCACATATCCAACTTGGAGGTAGAGATCGGGAGTGAACTGATACTGAGCATTCAGATTCCAGTTTTCGGAATACTCTTCGGGATGATGGTATTGAGCAATAAAACGGCCAAACGTTAGACCTGCAGGGATGAGGGTTGGATCGGCCGTGTACTGGGTAATCAAGGTTCGAGAAATTGGGTACTTCACTGAGAAATTTGCTGGAACCTGGCTCGGTAAGAAGCTCGCATCGAAAGGTAGCAGCGGGCTAGCAAACGCGGACGAAAACATGAAGAAAGGCTGAGGAGGTACGAACATGAGGCCGAAGCCGGAACGAACCACGAGTTTAGGGGTCACTTGGTAAGCAAAGCCTACGCGCGGCGCAAAGTCGTAGTGCCCCGCAGTCATGAACGGATGATTTCTATCTGTGAAGAGTGGACCGAAGGGGCTATCCCCATTAACGTTGTAACCACCACTCATCGGAGAGAAGTAGTCGTAGCGAACACCATAGGTTGTCGTCAGCTTTGTTGTCATACGGTACGAATCTTCCGCATAGCCAGCCCACTGTGAGCTGGTGAGATGCTTCGGGCCGCCAAAACTCACGGCGAGCGACTGAGGATTATCGTTCTGAAGGTCTGCAATCGAAGCGTACGTGCTACGTGGACTGGTGAACTGCGTTCTGCGAGCGGGAACAAGACGATCGTCGGTTCCGAAACGGAATGTATGCTTGCCGTGTAGCCATGTCAGATTGTCCACTAGACCATAGGTCGTGGATTGAAAGAACAGGTGCGATTGTGTCGTGTCGCTTTGAAAGAAGCCGGTCAAGATGATCCACGATTGAGTCGGATCAGTATCATACCCAGTCGTGTTGCGGTTCAGAATGTTTCGATTCAGTCCAAGGCGAAACTCGTTAACAACATTAGGACTTGCTGTCCATACATCCTCGATAGCGGCATTTTGCGAGGTAAGTGGAAACCCCTGAGAGTCGTCAGCTCGAAACTGTTGAATCTGGTGTTGCTGGTCATTGTAGTTGTACCGAACCATAAAGCGATGATTCTTCAAGTTCCAGTCGACGTGACCTAGATAGACGTTCTCGTCGAGCGTGATGGAACGATTTCCAGTGAAGAAGCCAATGAGCGGATTCGAGGTTGTGGAGTTGGGCTTCGGCATCAGAGATAGTTCTGTCGCTATCGCCGGATTGCTGACGGATGCGATCAAAGCCGGAGTCGCCGTATCACCTGTCATTGTCTGAGCGCTATTTTGTCGGTCGCCTTCATAGTTGAAGAAGAAGAAGGCCTTGTCATGAAAGATCGGGCCGCCAATGTTTCCACCGAAGTCGTTGTAACGAAGTTTCGGCTTCACGACCACCGGAACGACATGCTTGTTTTCCAGGTGTTCGCGTCAAAAAGCATCATTCCGGATGTATTCGAAGAGATTGCCATGAAAGTTGTTAGTGCCGGACTTCGTGGTCATGGTCAGGATTCCGCCCGACGCTCTCCCGTATTGTGCTGAGGGCACGCTGCTGGTGGTTCGGAATTCATCAATTGCATCAACGCTCATCGTGTTGATATTGCTTCCGGTACCTCCAATCGCCGATCCAAGAGAGTTCGACTCTCCGAACGTCGCATCCACACCATCAATAAGGATGTTGTTTGCCAGACCCGGAGCTCCGTTCACCTCGAAGCCGCCGCGCCCATTGAGCGTCGTCGAGCCGGAATTCGCATTGACCCCAGGCTGCAGGCCGATTAGCGGAAAGAAGTTCCGCTGATTCAAAGGGAGATTGTTGATCTTTTGCGGTTCAACCGCAGTCCCTAAGTCAGCCGATACGGAATTCAGCAGCTGGGTGGTAGCGGAGACTTGAACGTTCTCGGAAGCCGATCCCAACTTCAGCTGAACGTTAACCTGGGAGCGCTGTCCGGTGACTACAGCAAACGTTGATGTCACCGCGTCTCCGAAACCCGATGCCTGAACGGTGACTGCGTAGGCTCCCGGCACGACGAGGGGAAACTCGTAATAACCGGTCTGATTGGTTGCTGCTTTTACCTCAACACCCGTCGCGGTATTGCGGGCTGTCACCTGCGCCTGCGGGATCACGCTTTGCGAAGGGTCAACCACGGTACCGCTGATACTGCCGCCGGCGATCTGAGCCAGCGCCGGAAACGCTGTCATGAGAAACAGTACAAGTCCGAAAAGGACGCTGAGTGATATTGGGGAACGAGGATGTTCCAAACGAGAGCGTCTGAACGTGTCCATAAAATTGCCCTGCCTCCGAAAGTGTCAACAAAATTTGGCGCTAGCAAATCGCAAAACGTCCGAGAACGAAGGACTCAATTTGTCCGAACGGACGGAGCGGTGTGCGCGATCCGTGACCAACACTACGGAGGCGGCTAGAGGGCCGCAAAGTTGCGGAGCCGAGCTACATGTGGTTTTTGCCCATGTAACGCCGTCGGTATACACCTCATCAAGTAGTTGAAAAGTAACAACTTAATCCATGCAGTTGTTGCCAAAACATGCATTATCAACGTTTGATTAAACGTTGAAAGGCGACCTTTCGCCGCACTCGGAAGCACGGCTGATTCGCGTCGCTGTAACCGGACAGTCAATCGGGTCATATAATATTGGGTTGCGAATCAAAGCAGGCTTAGAACGGTTCGGGAGGCGGTTGACTTTGCGTGTTGCTAACTGAGGAAAAACCATCTGGAAATGTCTCCCGGAGCGCCACGGTTGCCCTTCCGGGTAAAACGATGGGACAAACTCAGGTTGACGAACGGAAGCAGGAGGACGTCGAGCAAGCTTTACAGCGAATCTGCATGAGCGCAGAGTTCGCAAAGGCGGGCCGAGCAAAGGAAATTCTCCAGTTCATCGTTCGTCACTCCTTTGCCAAGCCGAGAATCAGCATCAGCGAAAGAGAGATTGCCGCCGAAGTCTTGGACTCTCCCGATGACTGGGATCCCAAAGTTGATCCGAGTATAAGAATCACCGTAGGGCGACTTCGAGCAAAGCTCGACCGTTATTACGCCCTCTCGGGCGATAGCGATCCTGTACGCATCGAGCTCCCAAAAGGCAGCTATGTCCCTCGCCTAGTTTTCCGAGAGCGCGAGATTCTGACGACGACCATCGAGGTCGAGGCCCCAGTAGCTCTTCCTGAGTCCACCGGGAATGCTGGTCGCTCTCCCCGTGCAATCGTCTACCTGACTCTGGCGGCCTTGCTTACACTTTCCGTTCTCGCTACTGTCTACTTCATACATACCAGGCCTACGTTTGAGCAGAAAGCCTACGGCGTTTCAGGTCTCACTTCCGCGCCCGGACGCGAATCGAGCCCGTCCGTCTCACCCGACGGACACTCTATCGCCTTCGTCTGGGATGCGGACGGAAAGAATTACGACATATATCTCACTAACGCGGATGGTACCGGACTTAGGCGTCTGACCGACTCACCAGACCCTGAGTTCTCGCCAGCCTGGTCGCCAGACGGACGAAAAATTGCTTTCGTGCGAGTTAAGGACTATCAGGCTTCCATTGTCGTCAAGCCCGTGGGCGACGGCGCCGAGAAAATAGTCAAAACCTTTCGGGCTGCCGCCGGACATTGGGTTACTGACCTGGATCCGGTTTTCGATGATATCGGTCCCATTTGGTCTCCAGACGGAGAGCACTTAGTCTATTCCGACCTTACCGACCAACATGCGCTTGTCCAAGTCGAAATCGGAACAGGCAAGATTCAGCGCTTGACTCCGCCATACGACCTCACAAAGGACATTCGGGATTTCTATCCGCGCTATTCCCCTGACGGCAGATATATCGCATACGCACACTTCACCTCACATGGAAGTGGGGATCTCTTTCTTCTCGATACAACTGCCGGAACCACAAGACAGTTGACCCACGACCTGTCCGACATTCGCGGTCTGAGTTGGATGCCGGATCATAAATCTCTGATCTTCGCGTCAGATCGTGAAGGGTCTTCTCTCTTGTGGACGTTCGACGTTTTTGCGAACGGAAATCCGCGGCTCTTGCCGTCTGACAGCGCCCACGCCTTGGAGCCGGCGTCGGGGCCGTCAAAGGATTGGCTCGTCTACGTCGACGCGGTAGAAAACTGGGCTCTCAGAAGGTATGAGGTCACTGCATCGGGGCTACGCAAGGACACTTGGATTCTTCCAACGAATGCTAGAAATTGCGAACCTGCCTATTCTCCGGATGGTAAGCACATCTCCTTCACCTCAGACCGTTCTGGCCATTGGGCGGTATGGATGGCAGACGCCGACGGCAAGAATCTCACTCAGCTCACGAATTTCGAGGGTCACTGGATGGGAGGGGTGTCGTGGTCCCCAGACGGAACGAGATTGGTCTTTGACGCTCGACCGAACGGAGTCTCGAACATATATATGGTGCGGATCTCAGATCATAAGGTCGAACACCTCATTGATTCGCCATATGAAGACCGCGTGCCGACTTGGTCCAACGATGGTTCGAGTATCTACTTCAGTTCAACGCGAAATGGGTCATTGGCGCTCTACAGGTTCAACCTGCAATCGCACGAGGTAAGTCCGCTTTTCCCCAATATCTTCGCGGCGAGCGAAGCGCCGGATCAAGATCTCATCTTCGGAGGGGATAACGTTGGCAACTTCAATGTCTTCACTAGGAATTGGGTTCCTCTTCCAGCTTTGGCCCAGCATGTAAAGCCAGACCCAGTACTTGCCTGGTCAGTCTCCCAGAGCGGTTTGTACTTTACGACGCATGAGACGCCGGAGTCACCATACGAGGTGATGCGTTACGCTCACGGCGTGTTTACACGGCTAGGGACTCTTGATGGAGCCGTTGTTTCGGGACGAAGCGTCACCGTCTCCCCAGATGGTCGATACATCGTGGTGGCCGAGGCCGTATCGACCAAAAGCAATGTCAAAATCCGAAAACTCTTCTAAGTTCCAATTTCGTTCGCGCGATTCTGAGTTTAGTCGATCGCTTATTGGCAGGTAGACGATATAGCCTGAGATGGTGGCGATCATCGTGAGCGTTACGTGAACCACATGCTTACACACTTACACAGCCGGCGGAGCGGAGGTTTGCAGGTTAGCGATTCTTGCGGTGTGAAGTAGCTTCCATTGTCCGGCAGCCAGGCCGAGAGTTCGTTGATTCGCGCTGCCGGTAGGTTCATCAACAACTGGGTGAGGTAGAGTTGCGGGTCCACGTCATGGTGACGGCAGGTGCTGGTCAGGCTGACCAGGATCACCGCCGTCCGGCGGCCGCGCGCGTTACCGACGAACAGCGAGTTCTTTCGATTGAGGACCACGCGTTTCATTTCGCGTTCGCTCACGTTGTCGCGCTGCAATTAAATCCCGGACTGGAGCTTCTTTATTCTCAAGTATTTTCCGGGCTTTACTTACATTGGTACTGCAGTTAAATCCGGGAATTTAACCGAGAACAGCAAGGCGATAATCTCAACTACTGCAAGACCGGCAAGGGTCCTAAGATACCACTGGACGTGACGTTTGAATGTGCTCTCGTGCTCCTCATGGCCAATTCCTGGGTGAGTCCTGCCTTGCCGGCTCCGATGTGCTTTTTTCACCTTGGCTAAGACGTCAAGCTCTCTGTCCAAGCGGAAGTACGAGAACAAGACTAATCCGATCGCTGTTGACGGAAGCGCCAGTATTAACATGCCTAGAGATCTTGTAATGTCCGGTTTTATGTAAGGAATGATTAGAATAGCTACCACTGCAGCAGTTATCTTAAATACAAGGTTCCAACAATGTTCGTGCCGATACCTGTACTCGTCCCATAGGAATCTCGCTTCGGCCAATTCCGACGATTCCTTCGTATCCTGAAGTTGTTCCCCCATAAAACCCTCCGTCAGCATGCGCCGCTGCGACCGGCGTTGGTAGAGGTCGAGTCCTCGGCAATGACCTCATCGCCCTCGTGACATTCGATGAGCGTTGCGGACGACCGAGTTCCAATGGACACTCATTATAGGGGAGACTGTCACTTGTGCAATTATGTGGCGTAAAACGTTAGGAATTATTTGGGCTTAATTTGGAGATGGTGGAGTAGCGAAACGCTGTCGACTACTGCAAAAAACAACGCGCTGGAGCGATTTCGGCCTCTTCTGTCCTCCATCTGGACGATGACCTCCGCTACGGCTGTACTCATCGCTATGTTCGAAGGCCCAATCCGCCACCATAGCGCTGGGCGCGAGGATCTGCCGGAAATGGAAGCGGCAGGAGGGTTCGTTCACGCTCCGAGATGTATATCGTCCGCAGTGGTTTGGACTTACGAGCCCCGAGGAAGCGCACGCAGCCTTGTGTGAACTCGAGAGTTTGGGGTGGGTAAAGAAGAAGAAGACGCCTGCGAGAGTTGGCAGGACGTCAGAGAAGTACGTCATAAACCCACTCTTGGAGGAGCGACATGGCAGCAGGTAGCAGGTGGCTTCACTGGGAGCCTACGAGCATGCGAGAGGCTGAACTGACAGCTGACAAAACTGACAAAAAGGCGAGGATAGAGCCTCGAAGCAGTCATTTGTCAGTTCTGTCAGTGAAAGCATCCTAACTCAAATGCGTGGGCTGAGGATTTCCATCGCTGGGCTATAGCCGAGTGTGTACTCCGGGAGCGTTCGTTCCAGTCGATCCGAAGTCTTCATGAGGCGTTTTGTGGCTGGGCGGAGCGCACACGATCGGTACCTTGCAGCCTCCAAGCCTTTAAGGAACTTCTAGAGACTAATGGCTTCTGGAAAGGCGACGGGATGACGAACGGTTTGATGTTGCGGTGCGAGGTCCCCGCCATGGGGGGTGCTGGGTGAACTCTTTGCCCTCCGATGTTGGCGATCGCGCGCGCCTACGGTTCGCTCTACCCGCTATCTTCGGAGTTGTCACGGAAATCCGCCTCGCGCGGTTGGATCCGCGTTTATTTGCATGACCTCGCAATCGAGAACCTCCGCGCTCGAGAAGGCGGAAGTTTCGGCCTGCGTCCAGAAGCGACTCAGGTCCGAGAAAGCGATCTTCGGCGCCGTAGCCAGCGAAGGCCGAGCGAAGACCCTTTCCCGTACCGGGAATAAGATCAACCCGGCCGAGAACGCGGCCGAATCTGGCATGGATAACCCAGGTGAAGGGCAATTACATCCAGGCTCAGGGCATCCCGATCATTCGCGGTCGCGACTTCACCCCGGCCGATGATCGCCTGGGTGCTCCGCTGGTGGTCATCGTCAACCGTGCCCTGGCTGACACTATTGGCCAGGACAGGATCCCATCGGCAAACGCCTGCACCGCGGTCCGGCGGAGGCGGCGATCGAGACCGTGTACCGGAGACTCCATAGTGAGTTTCTGAGGAGCGCCGGCGTGACATCTAGCATTTTTGACAGTAGACAATCCCAACTCGCTGCATTCCAATCAATCCGCATGGATTGCGAATCGGCGGAGTTGATCCAGAGGGCGGGCGCGACTGATGGTTGAGAGCTTGGGTTCGAAGTTATCACTCGCGATCATTCCTAGGCATCGCGCTGCGGTCGGGCGCGGTGACGATGGCAGAGTCAACTGCGGTAGGCCAACTAGGCAGAAACCTTTTTCAGACGGGCCACCGCGCGGTAGCGTATGCGGTACCCTCGTCTTGCTGGTCAACTACTTTTCGGCGAACAGCGAACAGTGTCCTAACTGCTGTTTTGTGTCAGCCCAGGGGGCAAGAACAATTAGTAGTATTTGATCTTGGAGGTGATTTGTGCCGGATATCCTAATTACGAGAGACGGAAGCGACCTTGACTCGGAACTCGCCGAGCTTGCCCGCCCCATCGTGGCGAAGTGGCAAGCCGCGATCCTTCGTGTAGCCGCAGCACAGGTGGAGCCTGCGAAATTCGCAATTCCGCCAGATAAGGACTCTCCCGAGCAAATACTCGCAAGAAGGTTCCGCATGCTGCCGGAATCGAGGCGAGTGCGTTCTGGGGCGCGCGCGGTCGAGTTGCTCGCGCAGAAGAACCGAACCCAAAACCTTCGCAGGTTCATTAATCTCGATTTCTCAGGCGCTTCCAGCGTCGACCAGCTCTCCAAAACAAAGTCCAACGGTTCGCTGACGAAGCAACGAGTAACGGCGCTCGTGAAGGCACGCTTTGCGGATCTTGGAGTCACCCCCTCGACGTCGGTTACGTTTCCGTATAAGTTGCTTCAACTGAGTTTAATCCGAGTTCGATGCGTCGATGAGACAAATGGCTTCCTCGGCTCCGAAAGTGGCGATGATGAGATCGAGCTTGGCGGCTCGGGAATCGACGAGAGTGGCGACATTTCAAAGATTGAGTCGTTCAAGGCGGGAGACTTCAGCGATGGCGACGTGAAGAATTTCTCACCGCCAAGGAAGTTGGTCGCCTTCAACGTCAACGAAGGTGCCGATTATCCGAAGTCGTATTTCGCAATCCTGATCCTGAATGAAAGCGATATGGGCAATTTTTCGGAGACCATGGACGAGATCATCAAAAAGCTCAAGAATGAAGTCACCGCGAAGCTGTTGGCTCTACTCGGTGCAAAGTTCGGCGCGAGCGGCGGGCCAATTGGCGCGCTCATTGGACTACTCGTCGGCTATGCAGTCGGCAAGATCTTCGACTTTCTGATCGTCGCCTGGGAAGACGACCCATTCAAACCGCAGACGATTGAAGTCGTCATCCCCTCAGCGGATGCCACGCAGACGGTACTTCGCAATGTTGGCGCTAGCCAGGTCGTGATCTTCAAAGGACCCGGTGAGTACGCGCTTCGGTATGCTTGGACACTCTCCCAGGAAAGGCTGACCCGCGCTTGAATCGACGACCATTCCTCGTTGGGCATCGAGAGCGCAAGACCCAAGCGGAATGTGACCGCCGCCCACCTTAATTACCGCGACTGCGATTTAGTCGCTCCCGAACGCAGTAGGCGACAGAAAGAGTCTCTTGGCCATATCGTGAGCGTTACATGGACAAAATGCCTA
>Ga0193743_1002128_pt1 | contig 14201 bp, 12 predicted proteins | sample L2c2metaG_FD_143038 | JGI IMG/M metagenome (GOLD analysis project Ga0193743, IMG submission 143038) | Soil microbial communities from a riparian zone of the East river system, Colorado, United States - L2c2 | ecosystem: Environmental > Terrestrial > Soil > Riparian zone | place: USA: East River... | reverse complement strand
AGATATGATCAAGAGATATGATCAAGAGATAAGATCAAAAGATATGATCAAGAGATCAAGAGATCGTTGTTCCTATAAGATAAAGTTCAAAGTATAGTTCAAAGAAAAAGAGTGTGTGAAGGAATAAAAATCGTAACACAATACATGCCCACAAAAGCCCCTTCCCAAACTCAGCTGACACTCTTCCTAACTTTCATTCGTGTTCCATCTGTCTTTCCAAAAACTCCTCCTTTTCAGTTGATAACTGAATAGCCCTTGACTCATCATGCGTCACTGGATACCCTTCCCTGTTTGTGGTCGCCCATGGCCAGAACCCTACTTGCAGACCAACTAACACAGAGTCGACAAAGCTCGATTAGAATGAGCCTTTAGCAACTGTTCCAAGGCTTCCACCTTCACTGGCATCACAATTTCAAAAAGTGACAGGTTTTCATTGATTTTTTTATTGACTGATGAGTTTCTGAATCCATTTTGTGATGTTTGCAGCAATGGGCGAGCTGACAACATCCACTCAGCAGCTGTGACCATTGGGTCCACATTGGGAGTCCACAAATTGTAACGTAGGTACCTTGGCCTCATCCCAAACATTTCTTCCTCAGTTGTGCCTCCCACATGACCCCTTTCCATGCCCTGTTTGGCCACAGCCTTGGCATGCATGATGATATTTGCATCCTGAGTCTGTGAATCAACATCCACTCTGACTGTTGAACCGATGACAGATATTGGACTTGGTTGAAGTGGCTTGTCCTCCACCACCAAACCTTTTTGCTTGCTTGTACTCAACTCCGTCATCCTGCATCGTCGCTGCATAGAGGGAAGTGAAGGACTGGTAGTCAGTGAGTAGGATTTTTTGCCCCCCACCCACTTCGTTCCTGACACCTTTGTCAAAGAGGATAATTTGGTTGTGTGATCTTGGTCATTTGGCAGCAAATAAGCACTCGATGTAATCCCCATACTCAGCCAGTTCTCACTCCCTGTGCTCAAATGCACAAGCAATTGCTTGTGAAGTGGATTGCCATGCCGTAGACCACCAGAGCTTGTTTCAACCCTCTTCTTTGTCTCAACTCCTCCAATGCAGATTTCTGTATCTCCAATGTGAGCCTTTCTCTCCGGATCAACCGTAACACAGTGGAGTGATGATAGGATCTTGTCGAGGTCGACCACCTCTCCTTTGAAAATGTGTTCCCATTTGGACATGGGGATCCCTCTTGGTGCATTCTGGGCAAGTCAGATATAGAGTTTTGCTGATTTGACATCTTTACAGAACTTTCAGATAAGATTTGCTGATTTTGTGCAGCTTGGGTTTGATGAGACTGCTGACTCTTCCTTCTGATTATGCCATGGCATGTCCTTGGGGTGGAGTTTGCATTGTTTCCAAGGTTCTTTGTCTCCTGACTCAGAACTGGTTGATGATCCTTCTCCATCAGATCCCTCGCCTCCAACGGGACCATGGTCCTCTGAGAGTAGTTTGGACAACTGTTCCCTAGCAGTAGGTGGTCCAATTCCAGCCCTTTGCTTTCCTTTTCCTCTCGCTACAGCTTCGATCAAATTGATCTCTGCCATGTAAAGCTCATAGGACTGGGACCTCTCTTTAGGGGTAAGGTCCTGGTCCTGCTTGAGTTGCTCAGTGATAGCTGTGACAACATCGAAATTTGTTCATTCACCAGCATGATAACTGGTGATGGACTGCTCAAGCTCAGCAACATAAGGTCGAATGTTTGTGGGTGGTCCTGATCCACCACGGTTTTGGCTTTGAGCTGTTTGAGAAGATTAATTTTCCTCTCTTCTCAAGTCACTATTCCATTCTTCGTTAGAGGACCTGTAACTTGTTCCGGCTGCTGGTTGATAGAGTAGAGGAGATTCTTCAATGTTGAATCAAGGGAATTCAGAGACAACTTCAACTTGTCGGGATTGTCCTTTTGGTGTTTTATTTCCATGGCTCATTCTTTGAATGTAGTGATTTTTTTGAATATAAGAAAGTTTTTGCTCAAAGACAACAGATAGTCTCTAGAGAGACGGTAAGCGAAAGGATGGAGGTCCTGAAACCTCCTAAGACAATCACTTACATGACATCCCTGTCTCAGCTTACAAAAATCTTAAGTAAAAAAAATGTAGTGTACCGCTGGGCAGGGACCACTCAAAGACACTAATTTCTTGCTGAAGGGTAGAACAGTTTCCCGCACCAACAAAAAACAGCCATTTTTTAAATACAAGGAATCAGAATTGAATGTAAGGTTGTTAGTACAGTTAACTCTGTCTTAACCCATACCTCTTGGTGGACATCAAAAGTCATGGGTTTTTACAAAGTATGGGTTTGAAGAGAGGTCATTATAGGGTGCCTCTGGTGGGTTGTAGATTCATTATAAGAATGTAAACCCAAGTTAGGCTATTTACGAGTGAAAAAATCTGTGATATAAGTAGGTTCCAATGCTCAAGCTTCCTCCAACTGAGTTTGTCATCCAAAGCTTGCAAGAATGCTCTCCAATCTGCATGCAAAGGGATCATTTATGTCAGCAACATAACTTCCAAGGGTGAATGCAAGCAGTAAGCGCTTCTTTACACATAGGTTTTTTTTTGTTCACAACATTGTCATTGTCAACTGGGTTGGCGGCATTATCTAACCATTCCTCTTCCTTGGTTGAAATCTTCTTCCTATGCAGGCATGCCAAGAGGTCATCTTTTTTGGTTTTTGTGAGATTCTTGAGCTTCAAGACCAGATTTAAGCACATCCAGAGGATTTTTCAACATTAGAAAATAATGTTGAATGACTGCAACAGTCAATATCTGTGGTAGAGTAGATATTCCATAGTGTTCTGGCACATTCTAGCATGTTCTAGTACATTCTTAGCTTAGTTTCTAGATTCCAGGCACGAAAATCCATATTGTATTTCAAATATGGGCTAGTATGGGTTATGATGACAAGGTTTGGCTATGGGTTATGGGATATCACAGAGTTATGGGATTTTACTGGTAATGGAGTTGGTGGAAACTCAAAACCTATGGGTTATTACAGGTTATGCATTTTGGGTTATGACAGGTATGGGTTAGGACAGAGTCAATTGTAGTTACATTACCATATATGTATAGATGCTGATAGCAGACAGAGTAATCTTTCTGTTATTCAACCTTTTGGTGTAATGGTTGGTTGTGGCATCTACAGCCATCTTACATTGGAGCTATTCATAATGGTAGACATTGTGCAGGGGAGTCGCATAAGCTGATGTCTTGGAGGGTCTCGCAACCTCCATCCTTTCGCTTATTGTCTCCCTAGGTCAGTTCAAGTTGTGTAGTAACCTAATCCTTTTACTTACTGTTACGGGCGTCACTAGCTTGCACTCGTGTTTGGTGCTGGGCAGAGACAGTAACAAAGAGCTAAGTTCTATTTGAGCGAAGAACACTTCCTGAGGTTGTGAGCAAAGCATAGTGGATTGAACCGTATAGGTACTAAGGTCAAAACTAAGGAGCTACGACTAGGTATGGGCTCTTTATATAGGTAACTACGAGGCAGTGTCCAGGGTCAAGGGTTTAGTAGTACAAGTCATGGTACAAGTCAAGTAATAGTATGAGTCATGAAAGGAGGCAGTGTTCGGGAACGGAAATGAGTCAAGGGTGAAGGCTGTGTAACATGTGGTTAAAGGGGTTTAGAGGAAAATGGGGGTTTGTCCGTCCGGCGGAGATAAGAGAGAAATGATGGGGGTCTACTGTGGTCATAACTGTAGACATTCATAACACTTACTGTCTCCTCAGAGTCTGTCTGTTGTCTTTGTGCAGTTTTTTCTTACCCTCCCTCAAGTTTGTAATACCTCATCAGCAAAAGTCCATCTGTCTGGCAAGTTTGGCAAGTTTGGCAAGTTTGGCACCAGAAGTCCTCATCCTTCCATTTTCATCAGAATTTCATATAGCTGTAATGATATCATAATTTCATCATAACTTGAATGCGAGTCATCCTTCCATTTTTGTCATATATTACTAGCCAAAATGAATCATTAATGGTAGTAGTTGTTAGGGCAACTGTGGAATGACTTAGTTGAGATCTAGCAGAGGATCCTAAACATATATATAAACATAAATATGACAGGAAAGTGCACCTAGCAGGGGATCCTAAAAGAAAAGGATAAAGCCCTGCTAAGGTGGGATGCATGTCTATATACCAAAAATCAGAGTCCAAATAATAAAATGATGAAAAAAAGATGGAGAATGGCGAAAAGGTGATAGGAATGCTACATCATGTGACCATCGGACTCCAGTATCGGAGCCACGAGTGCACTCCGTCTTGGCCTAGCAACGATGAGGAGGAATATACAGAGGTGATGGAGAAATATCGGAGGAAATGTCGGACGAAGTGGAGCATCCTCTAACAGTAGTAGTTTCAGGAAAATATAATTTTTTTTTGTATTATTGTATGGAATGGAAGAAATTTGCTTTAATGCATCAGGAAAAACACTTTTTCTCCCAGGTCAGTCTAAGAATCTCTAAGATGCTCTAAGATACTCCCAGAGCTCTTAGAGCACTAGAGCCCCAGGAGTGCTTTAAGAAGGTATCATTCCAATGTCCCTTTTTTTTCTGAACTCCAGGGGGTGTCCTGGGAGTGTCCTGGGGTGTCCTAGGTCTGTCCTTGGTATGTCTTAGGTTCTCCTAGGTATATTCTAGGTATACCTTAGGTATGTCTTAAAGACACCTCCAATTTATTTAAATTTTACATTTTACATTTTCACAACACAGAACTGATGTAAATTAAAAATTTCTATATATTTCACTATCTACTTGTAAAAAAATAGCTGTACTCTCTCCCTATATAATATACATATAGCTAGTAGTTGGAAGTTAAAAACAGACAGAAAATGGTGAGCTGGGGGTGGTGGTGGTGGCCAAAACAGGTGGGGGGTCCAAATGTGCAGTTGGTGGTCAAAAATGGTGGTAGGGGTGGTCAAAACAGGCAGTAGAAGGTCAAAACGGGTGGTAGGTAGTCCAAATGTGTGGTTGGTGGTCAAAACAGGTGGTAGGGGGTCAAAATGTGTGGTTGGTGGTCAAAATGGGGTCCAAACACATAGCTGGTGGTCAAAACGGGCACCTGTGGGTCAAAACAGGTGGTTTGTGGTCAAAACAGGTGCCTGTAGGCCCAAATGGGTGGTTTGTGGTTGAAATGAACACCTGTGAGCCCAAATGTGCGGTTAGTGGTCAAAATGGATACCTGTGGGTCAAAACGCACAGCTGGTGGTCAAAACGGGCACCTGTAGGCATAAACAGGTGGTTTGTGGTCAAAACAGACACACATGGGTCCAAACGCATAGCTGGTGGTCAAAACAGGCAGTTTGTAGGCAGAATGGGCACCTGTGGCTTGAAACAGGCAGATGTGGGGTGAATTGTAAATATTTTAAGCAATGGCAATAAAAAGAAATACCCCCCCAGTGAGGGGTGGTTGTTGTTAGTGTAGTCTATGAAACTGAAATAAAACCAACATACATCATTGTATGCCAGCCTCATTGTCACCAGCAGTGGTGGTGGTGATGTGGTGATGTGGTTGTCATGGCGGTGATGCAGCGACATTTGGGTGGTGGCCATGACACTGCCACCACTACTGTTGTTGTTTTTGTTTTTGTTGTTGTGGCCATCGTCCGGTGTGGATGGTGGTGGTGGTGGTGGATTGAACATTGAACTTAAGCGAAAATTTGAGCCATGTGACTGTGACAGCAACACATGTGTTGCTTTTTGGTCACATTACTGTAGGGGAGGAAATAAGAAAGAACAAGAGGGCAAGAGAATAAATGCACTTGTTGAGAAATAAATTTTTGTACTGGTTTTTTCTGCTTCCAAGGTGTCAGATAGAGCTGTAAATCATCTGATTTGGCCAGAGATACAATTTTCACTGACTATATGCCTGGAGGGGAGGGTATGAGAGAGAATACGGTATTGAAAAAGAACAAACCAATCAATTTGAAAACGGATTTGTGCGCTGGTTTTGTCTAAGTTCAGGGTGTTAAAATGAGCCTTTTACTGTCTGATTTGGCCAAGGATACAGTTTTCACTGACTATATGCCTGGATGGGAGGGTATGAGAGAGAATTGCACCAACCAATTTGAAAACAGACTTGTGCACTGGTTTTGTCTAAGTTCAGGGTGTTAAATAGAGCCCTTGACTGTCAGATTTGGCCAAGGATACAGCATGCACTGCCTGTTACAATTTTTATTCCTTCACACACTCTTTTCCTTTGAACTATACTTTGAACTATATTTTGAACCTTATCTTATAGGAACAATGATCTCTTGATCTCTTGATCTTGATCCTATCTTATCTCTTGACCTTATCTTATCTAACAGATGATCTTATCTAACAGATGATCTTATGTTTCCTTACATTTCTTCAACATGTGCTAGACACATACTTTGGATATTACTTACATGCTTTAGACATGTGTTACACATGGCTTACGCCTGCCATTCATTTCCGATGCTGCACATCTCATGCTTGCAGCATGTTTTACTTATGACTTACGCAGGTTCACCTTGCTGCTTACATGCTTACTTTACTATATAAACCTAGCATATATGATTGTACTCTTTAGACAATCTTTATTAGCCATAATATCGAAGTTAGCCATCTGCTTATCCTCTACACTCTCAAACCTTTAGACAATACTTGACCTTTAATGTTAAGCATTCTTTAGGCTCAGCCTTTAAGGACCCAGATGCAGAACCGACTGTTACAATCATGACTGTAAAGTCTGAATTGTTCGAACTTGTAACACTGCCTATATGCCTGGATGGGAGGGTGTGAGAGAGAATAAGGTATTTAAAAAGAATGCACCAACCAATTTGAAAACAAATTTGTGCGCTGGTTTTTTCTAGGTTCAGGGTGTTAGAACAAGCCCTTTATTATCCAATTTGACCAGGAATACATTATACACTGACTATATGCCTGGATGGGAGGGTATGTGAGAGAATACGGTATTGAAAAAGAAAAAACCAATCAATTTGAAAATAGATTTGTGTGCTGGTTTTGCCTATGTTCAGGGTGTTAAAAAGAGCCCTTGGTCATCCTGTTTGACCTGAGATACCAGTTTTCACTGCCTATATGCCTGGATGGGAGGGTGTGAGAGAGAATAAGGTATTAAAAAAGAACAAACCAACCAATGTAAAAAAGGATTTTTGTGCTGGATTCATCTAGGTGTAGGGTGTCAGACTGAGCCCTTGATTGTCCAATTTGGCCAGGAATACACTATGCCTGGATGGGATATGAGGGAGAATAAGGTATTAAAAAAGAATGAACCAACCAATTTAAAAACAGACTCTAAATATTAATTTAAGCTGATTCCTGAATTTTCATGCTTATAATGGCTCATACAGTTTGTGTGACTTTCTAAAGTCTCCTAGGTGTGTCTATGAGTCTCCTGGGAATGTCTGGGAGTCTCTGAGAGTAGTCTGGATGCCCTGGGAACATCCATCAATCCTGTGACTGTCTGAGACTCAAAGTGTTTTTCCTGATGTTGTGTCAGGATCACTAACTTATATACTAACTACTGTATGTCATTTGGGCCCCATTTCAAGTGACATGGCAGTGAAGTGCACTGGGTGGGGTAGACAGGGTCATTGGGTCGCTGTTTGTCATCTGGGAGCATGTGTGGGCCACAGTAGGACTGTCGATACCCTAAAAAAGGTGGAAAACAGCTAGTAATTAGAATAATAGAAATGAATGAATAGAATCATAAAAACCTTACTTAGTACTATGGGCCCAAACAACAATACAGTCGTTTAGGCTGATGGACCAGTGATAGTTGTTGTCATGTAGTCAATACCTCAAAAAATAAGGTAAAAGAAGTAATTAGTATAATAGAAATGAACAAACAAAATTTTAAAAAACTTACTATGGACCGATGGCCATCGTCAGTTGTCGTTAAAAGCCAGAAGGATGTAAGAAAAAACCGGCCCCATTGAAGGTGGAAGATGGTGGAGGATGGTTGTATGCATGGTGGTGGTTGTCATTGTACGCCTGATTCAAGCCTGATTGTCTTGATAGAGTGTTGCGAACATCTGGTTGACTGTAGTATCTGCAAATAAAAGTTGTTAAAAATGGATTTTCCTTTTAAGTCAGTTCAAAGTCATCATCATGTGACCTTGTTGAAATTTTTTCTGTCCAAACATTTATTGTTTGACTTTCTTTAACTTCAACCACCACAACTCGTTCAACAACTTCAACTATCACAAGGACAATGATGCCAGTGCTCACCACCACCATTACAATTTCCACAACCACAATTACAGGGGGCTCGAGAGCCTCAGGTATATTTGTTTTATTCTTAATCTTTTTTACTCTACTAATGATTATTTCTAAGACTGTCTCCGTCCACCACCACCATAGCACCACACACTCCCCTCAACACCCCTCTTGCAAATTTTGATTTATTACAATGACCTCAATGACCATGACAACCACCTCGACAGATCCCACCACAAGAACAACGACGATTCCCATCATCACCACCACCATAACTGTTATAAATGCATATGCATCTCAGGCCTCTGGTATATTTCTTTTATTCTTTTTTGTACTTTATTAACATTAACAAATATTTACAAATAGACTATGTGTTGGCCACCACCACCACCCAACTCGACATGTCTGCCACCACTACCCTCTCCCAGTGTGTCCCACCACAACAATGTCAGTTATATATGATGATGGCAGGGCTTGAGACGTGTATGTGTCTCAAGCCCCAGATATATTTCTTTTATTCTTTTTTGTACTCTACTCATATTATTTACATATAGACTAAATGTTTGGCCACCACCCCGAACTCGACATGTCTGCCACCACTGCCACCCCCTCAATGTGTCCCACCCCAAGAATGACAACAACGCCTAGATACAGGGAGAAATAGGAATGTGTGACAAATGATAAGGGAATGAGGCCCAGACGAGCCCAGGCAAGTTTCTTTATTTCTTATTATGTTAAGTTTTCTTAATTCACTGTAACTAACTAATGTTTTTTGGTATCATACTTCAACTTGTCAACAATGGCGGGAACAGATTATACATACAGCATGGGAACAGGAACAGGGCATAAATGTGGTATTATATATTTATATATTACACTAGTTTCTGTAGAGCATTCCTTTTTCACATTACCTATACTATAATTCTGCGGTTTAATATATTTTATTGAGCCCCAAAAAATGATATTCCTGGTGATGAACTGATGGAATGATAACTTGAAACTGACAAACTTATGAGTAGCTATGTTGCCAGAAAATTTTCTGGCATCAGAATCAATTTCTGGGGCATGAAAATTTTATGGCATCAGGAGCATCATTATGTCACCATACCAAATATGGCAGTCTGGTAGTGTTCAGCATGTCTGGTGCCAGACGCACCAGATGGATGGAGTTATCCTGATGCTGTATACATCGTGGATAGCATAAGCAGTGGTATATGATGCCTAGGCACCAATCTTCTATTTTAGGCTTTATTTGTAGCTGCTTTCCTAAACATGCATTGGCCCGTATCTTGTATCACTGCCTTGAGGCACCCTATTTAGCTGTATGATGGTACATTTGATTTGAGCTTTGTTCAAAGCAGCGAGTTTCACTCTTTTTTTTCTCATAGATCTTAGATGCATTAGAACCTGTAGTCTTCACTGTTTCTTTTTCTACCTCAAGTACCATTCCACTTGTGTCTCCTTTTTGTACAATTAAAACTGCTATGCCCAAACGAAAATTGAAAAGAAAGGCTTCTCTGGAGCACAAGAGATACTGTCGCTGAACTCCATTTTGCGACAAGAAACTCACCTGCCAGACACATCAAATGCATTACAAAATTCTACAGCCTAATCAGTGTGATGAAATGCGTGATTCTGTAACAGCAACCAAATCAAGTTCAACAGGAGAGGGTTGCCCTCTTTCGAAAGTGCCTATGTGTCATTCTGAGAATGTTGAGGATGTGTTGTTAGATGAAGCAGAACAGGAGTGTCATCAGCTGGGGTATGAGGGATCAGACGAGCAAAACGATGATGTAGGAGAGAGTGAAGGGGAATGGAGCAATTTAGGAACTTCCGACACAACCGTACTTCAGCAATGTGGACAGGAACTTAAGTGGATCAGTGATGATGACGAAATTGATGTTGGATCGCAAGAAAAAATACTATCGGAAGATAGACAAGAACAAGAGTTAGAAAGTGATAGCGACTCCGAGTTTGATGAGTGGAAGGGTTTTGATGAGGAGTGTGAGGCTGCAGCTGTACTATCAGATGAAGAGAGGTTACAAGAACTTGAGGACATGTTAAGTGCTGGAAACTATGCACAATTATGGGAATCTTGTCTGTATCTCATATCATCTCCTCTCTTCTCTATCAATAATTTGAAACTAGGTAGCGACGTTCTTTCTGATGAAGACCAGGATAACATCTAGGCCTTCAAATTGTGAATGGTCTCAAACATGCCATGTGTAGCCTTCGAGCAGATGTGTTTCGCATTTCAACACAAACTCACTATTCAGTCTCTGTATGTCATCACGCATCGCATGGCTGTCCTATCAGGCATAGAACCACAATGGTTCAACTGCTGTGTAAACTCTTGTATTGCATACACTGGAAGCTACCAGGACCTTAATGAATGCCAAGACTGCTCTCAAAGGCACCAAACACCTCAAGATGAACCCCGCCGCATATTCTGCTATATTCCCCTCATCCCTCGCTTAAATTCGGGTTTCAATGTAGACCTAAGGTTTCGAAGCTATTGAAAAATCCTTGACAGAGCTCCAGTACCGACACAATTATACAACAAGCAAAGACTCCATCTCTGACGTCTTTGATTTGGAACACTATCAGAATCTCTGCACAACCAAAGTCACTGTTGACGGCCAAAAACCTCCCCATCGCTACTTTGCAGGAAAACACGATATTGCTTTTTCTATGTGTCTGGACTTGTACTTGCTATACAAACGGAGATGTGGAGGACCCTCTGCATGCCCTATACTCCTACAAATTTATAATCTGCCTCCCAAAGTTTGTACTCACATCTCATGGCTCATCTGTGTTGGTGTGATCCCAGGCCCAAAAGGACCAAAGTGACTCACAACCTTTCTTCATCCCTTTGAAAATGAATGTGCTCTTCTAGCGAAAGGCATTAAAACCTTTGATTGCGTCGAGCAGGACTATTTTCAACTATATGCGTATAACATGTTCCCTCTTGGTGACATTATTGCAATCGAAAAACTACTTAATATCAAGGGTCATAACGGTAAATGTTCGTGTCACTCATGTGAGATCAAAGCCATCAACAACCCTGAATCCCCAGATAAGATGTACTACGTCCCTTTGAACCATCCTAAAAAAGTTAGAGCATGGAAAGCGACTAAACTTCCCTTACGAACTCATACAAGTTGGGCTGATGTCACTACAAAAATCTCACAAGCCCATCTGAAGAAGGATTGTGAGGCCATCGCCATGCATTATGGAATCAAAGGAATGCCAGCTCTTCAGCGCGTAGGCTCAATTGATTATGCACGTGGTGTCCCATGGGACTTCATGCACCTTCTTCTTGAGAATGTCATCAAGAATCTCGTAAATCTCTGGATGGGGAAATTCAAGGGACTTGACACTGGAACTGAAGATTATCTCATTCCAGATCATATCTGGAAAGAGATTGGTCTTGAGATGGTCGCTGTGATAAAGGACATCCCATCGGCATTTGTTCATTCTCTTGGAAACATTGCCGAAGATCAGTCAAACTATACTGCTGAGGGATGGGCCTTTTGGTTCATGCACATTGCTCCAACGCTTCTTCAGAATCGATTCCACCACATCAAATATTACAAACATTTCTGCAACTTGGTCAACATCATGAAGACATGCACACAGTTTACAATCACACATATAGAAATAGATCATTTAGAGAAAAGAATTATTCAATGGGTGGAGGAATTCGAACTGTAAGTTTTTATCCGACACCCTGGTAAGGGATTATCGATTATCGCTGATTATGTCAGAATCTATTATCAATACAATGTTGAACAACTTTCAACATGTACACTGACAATCCATGGCCTTCTCCATCTTTGCGATAACATTCAGTTCTGCAGCCTGGTCTGGACAACATGGACCTTTTGGATGGAGCAATACTGTGGATACCTTCAAGCAGGATTGCGATCACAAACTCATCCCTGGGCAAACCTAAATAATTGGATTCTTCACAAGGCCTACCTTGAACAGATTGATATCTACTACAACTTGGTGTTATGGGCGTCACTAGCTTGCACTCGTGTTCGGTGCTGGGCAGAGACAGTAACAAACTAAGTTCTATTTGAGCGGGGAGCACTTCCAAAGGTTGTGAGCAAAGCGTAGTGGATTGAACTGTATAGGTACTAAGGTCAAAACTAGAGAACTACAACTAAGTACGGGCTCTTTATATAGGTAGCTATGAGGCAGTGTCCAGGGTCAAGGGTTTAGTAGTACGAGTCATAGTATGAGTCATGGAATAATGTGAGTCACGAAAGGAGGCAGTGTTTGGGAAAGGGAACAAGTCAAGGGTAAAAGCTAACTATAGTACAAGTAAGGGTTAAGGGTTGGAATGGGGTAAAGGGTTGTCATCTGTCTTGCGGAGATAGGAAAGAAATTGATGGGGGTCCACAGAGTGAGACGTTCATAATACTTGGATGATGATTTGAAGATTACAGCTAGCGCTCACATTTCACAATCTGAAAAGGTATTTGATGATTGTGAGTAATCAATATTAAGAAGTATCTGAACTAATGAAAAAATCAGACCCTCATTCAATTCTTCGTGCTCCCCATTGCATGTCATCTCAACTGGACCAATGTTTACATTCCAAAATTTCTCGATATCTATCTGTTGTCATCAGCCAGCCATTGTCAAAAATTCAAAAGAAGATTCCAGCAGATCTACCAACGTGGGGCAAAGTCAGAATTGCCAATGGTGGAGATTCAATCAGGACAGCATCATCATCATGAAGGCCAGAAAAGGAGAGGAATATGTCATTTGTCTGGGTACGTTCTTTGCATTTTAAAGGGGTGCTGGATCCGGCTGATTTTGCATTTCTTAATAATATTAGTATGAGATCGAAGTCCAAGATGCACGGAAACAGATGATTCACACCATATTTTATGGAAAACTAGAGCAGATCCTGGAATACAAAATACCAGACTCGCAATTTTGGGGCATCTTACGAGGAAAGATCACACTTTTGGCCGTCATTACACCTTGTGTCACAAATGGGAAAGACGCCACAAAACAACTCACAACATATACTGAAACTACAACGCAGATTGTAACCAATTTACAAACAGTCGAGTGTGTGGTAGGGAGAGTACTGACACGAAATAGATGGGGCATCATTGATCGCAGTGGCAATTCATCAAGGACCAAATTTATTCCTTCAAATATATGCTCATTTTCTTTGTCTGAAGATGAGCTCAGTGAATAGTTTAAATAGGACTATATCAGTAAGTAGGAGCCGTGATTGCTATTTATTGTGCCAATTAAATGATATGTTAGTAGAACAAACATTGCTGCAAGTACCACCGTATCAATGCACTGCTGTCACCCGCCCCCATATCATTTCTTTGCAGTTTCCATCAATGTTTACAAACACAGATCAATGTGGTATTATCATGTGATGTGACGGGTCGCATTGTGTTGCATGCCGTCTAATGGTGATTGGGATAAAGTGTGCTTCTCCCGTCTTTTTCTTTTCAACCACTTAAGTTATTACCCATATGGCTTTACAGACCTGACGCTGATGAGAACGAACCCAGAGGAACTTAGGAATGCGGCTATCGAGAAGGAGCGACACATGTCTCAAATGAAAATTGCGAAGCCCGCAGGTCAGGCAGGTTGTCGATCTGGCTATACACTTCAGAGGGCTATGGGGATAGAACAGGACCACTTTCTAAGGATTTTGGTGTGTTATTATTCTATACACGTGAATATATGTGGCTAAAAGGACACAGAGACTCATAAGGATATATGCTAGCAACTATTTGGTCCTTAAAATGAGCATTCGGGAACAAGGAAAGTGTTACGACTTCAACCGATTCAGGCTTTACAGCCATGACCGGAGCCAGTTAGTATCTGATAATGCCCAAGCATATGTCCAAGGAGCTAGCTGAGCCCATGAATATCAACTGGAAGATGTCCAGTATCCACAGGTTTGAGAATGGATAAGCCAATCAAGCAGTATCGTTATTAACAAA
>Ga0193743_1002127_pt1 | contig 14217 bp, 11 predicted proteins | sample L2c2metaG_FD_143038 | JGI IMG/M metagenome (GOLD analysis project Ga0193743, IMG submission 143038) | Soil microbial communities from a riparian zone of the East river system, Colorado, United States - L2c2 | ecosystem: Environmental > Terrestrial > Soil > Riparian zone | place: USA: East River... | reverse complement strand
CCATACATAAATATTGGGCTATTTCTGTCCGGATTGGATACGGCCGAAACCCCAAAATTGCTAAATTTCTGTCCGGATTCGGATACGGCCTTTTCTGCTACTATCGGGGGTCCTGGTGTGACCCACCAATCTTATATTAACTGACTGGGGTCCCGTGACTATCGATAAGGATAAGCGCCCAAAACATTGTCAATTTGTGACTTGAATCTCTGTTACATTAGGCTTTTGTATGAGTCACTAGTTGATTAAAACTCTCTCATGAATCTCTGCATTGTGATCAACTGCGCAATTCGAAGCGGTGATTGTTAGGCGCTACACGTTCACTACTAGAAATCAGCAGACCTAAACATGTTACGTTTATACCACAGTGTCTTCAGCCGCAGCGCTGCGGAATGTCCTTATATTAGCAGAAGCATTCGGAGAAAAAAATATTGACGCTCATTTTCTTTGCCAGGATTAAGGAATTCGGTCTGGTGTGAAACTCTGCTCGTTCTGCTTCGAGTACAAGTGCTTCTTGCTGTGAGTCAATTTGGTGGAAATGAGAAGCCCTTGTTCTGCCCTCCTGGACTTGGACACAGGAAGCCGCTGCCATTTGGAGAACTAACAAGGTCAAGAGCAAATCGATTATTGTCATTTGTTATCCTACAGAGATTAGAGGTCCTTGACCAAGCAAAGCCAAACAATTCTATGCTATCATCCAATACACATGTCACCAGCCTTGTGCCATCAAGCTCAAGGCTTGTTTCCTTGCCGTCTCATGCACGAATCAAGCTTTTCTCAACGACATGCAAGCGAAATACGCATTATCAAACTTTAGGTGTAACAGAAACTGCTTCGAAATCCCAAATCAAGGTAAGAGTTTGTCTACCATGGTCTCTGCCGGAAGCAACCGTTGAAAATCAATATTTCAATCTTAGTCTCATTTTTACAAGGTCACATCATTCAGAACATCTACCAACGTACTGGCTTATTCATATCGTCCAGTAGTTGAGCAAGTTGCATCATCCAGACGTCTCCAATGACCCAACGTCCAAGATTCTATTTACGAAAGTTACCGAAGCTTATTCTGTACTCAGTAACGATCGTGATAGGTGAGTATCAAGGATCCATCAATGCTACTGGGTTCTTATATGTTCTCTAGACGTGCCTATGACCGTAGCCTTCTCCATCGTGCCTCTATAATGCCTCAAGGGCCATCCTCATTTCAACCCCGTGCGCCGCCGACCAAAGGTCCTCGCGCCAATTATGCATGGGAATCACGCTCACGGGCATCCTCACGAAAACCGCCTTTCGATTACTCCTATGGTTTTGAAACGAAGCCCCCTCCCGGTTTCCAACAGGGTCATTATTCGGGGCAAGGCAAACCGTATACTGGCTCCCAATATCATGATGTACTGAGTGGCTCACGACGGAGAACAGAAGAGGGTGAGCGGGAGCTGGATAAGTTACGAAATGAGCACTCAATGTTTAGAGCGGTGCAACTATTAGGGTTGTTGGTGCTCAGTATTGGGATTTTTGGTGGGTTGGGCCGACAGCTGGGCTGAATGATAAAGTCAAATGTTTTTGCATCATCTTCATGATGACCACCGCAAGCATATTCACTGGCTGGCAGAGGTGGAAGTTATTTGCTTAGAGTTCACTTGGTACCGCTAGGGTTAGGGTTAACAATAATAATTTGATCTACCTTGTCCCTTTTCCAAAACCTTCAACACCTGACTTTCAATATGAGCAGTAGCGTGCTGCCTACGATAACAATCGACCTTGTGAGCTTGCGTCGTTATTGCCCCTTCCACCCAACCATTAATCACAAATTTTTAGGTGTTGGATCGTAGCACCACCAGGGATGTTCTACGTGGGGTCCTTCACGCCATCTTATTCCATCGTCTCTTTGGGACTATCAAAGCTCAGACTTTTGAGGTTCTCGATGTAACCATGGTAGGTCCTGTGCTAAGGCTCTTAGTATGATATGGTCTCATCAGTCCAATCTTCAATAGCCAGGCGTGGCAGATCCACATACAGAACAACTCGTAAATGAGAAGGTTGATGCTTTTTGGAAGGGTATAGAGGGCGGTGCTAGCAAAAGAGGACAAGTGAGCGCAGCCTTCGATCTCCTTCTCCCATTCGTGGGCTTATTTCAGATCAGATCATCATGATTATGTCTGAAAAAAAAACCAAGAAATCCTGGTTTTATACAGGCGAGGAGGATGTTCCTTGGGAAAAATGGTCAGTCCACATCGGACCTCTTCCTTAGATCCTATTTTCATTCTCCTCCTAGGGTAATCAACGCCGAACTTCGACAGCCCAAAAACACGTTAGGTGCGGATTCGACTTCTATAACCGGAATGCTACAGTCTCAACCATTGCGTTTCTTAGATCGAACCTTTAATAAGACACTCACGGCTACCTTGATTAAAACAATCCACACCTTGGTAACATACACCTCGTCTGAGCGTGGCAGAGGTGTTGTTCCTCCGATTACCGATGCTGCTGGAATATCTCCGTTTCCGTTCACGGTCGTCGTCAAAATCGGCAACCAAGAAGTGGGTTGATAGTCCTTTTTTAAAATGACTCTTTCAAGAGTGCCCCTATATCAGCAACTCGGAGCAGTCGACAAAGGATCTTTCTTCCGGATCACTGCACGATTATTTTGATTCAAAAAGTCATAAGGTGCCTCCGAAAAAGAAAAGTGATCTACCGAAAAGGTCCGTCGAGGAGAAACCGTCTAGAGTTGAACTTGCAACATCTTATGTGCACGGTCTAGTGTGGCAACGCTCCTTATGTGACGTTCTCATACCAATCAGGCGCACTAGTGTGTCTCAGTCGCAGAAATTGTCAACTGCGAGGATATACTTAGCCTGCTCAGTCAGCACCGAAATCCCAGCTCGACAATTCCTTCTATCCCTACCCAAATACGTACTTCGAAATTTGCGTGCGATGGGGTTGTTTAAGTCATCAATGTATCCGCTAATGGTCGATACCGCCTTGAGAATGTCACGCCGAGTTGGACGAGGCTCGATGGGAATATCTTCGTCAACATCGTCTTCGCCATTTATTCTCGATGTTCTCACGTGCCGCGTTGAATCAGTAACCCCTCGGCCCTGACAAAAATTTCCTTGTCTGATGTATGTATCTGTCAAGACGTGAGATTCGAACGGGTTTGGGAGCCATAGGAGTGATATTTTTCGAAATAGTATAAAATAATTCTCCAAAGTTTATTTTCCAGCTGTTCATGTTGCGCGTGGCTAATTCATTTGCCGTGGTGGCGCATCACTGTGATGAGTAACTGGTGAACTAATTAATTGACCGTAACAAAACTTATAGGTTTTGCCGACGGAGGGGTATGAGTTATGGGTTATTGCGGACGGTTATGGTATCCAATTCCCCGCAAACCAAGTCGAGGTTTGGTTATTATTAAGGGTCCGGCTGTATTATATATACCTGGGCTACCACATCAGACGACGTCGCGGTCGACGTTTAGTATTCGCATCACGTTCACTGACCACATGTCCAAAATTTTCATGGCAAACCGCATTGGCAGGGGTTCATGTCACAGGTTCATGTGGGGGGATGGGGTACCTCATCAACACACTGGGTCGCACTGATTCAAATTGCATTCGTAATTTTGTATTGGGGAGTATCAAAATACACTTTCTATTCACAATTCCTACCTACAACCATGTCCATTCACTAGGTACCAATTTGTGCAAAGAATAGGCTACTGTAAAAAAGTTGGTAGTTAAACCTGCTATATAAAGCGATTAGTAATCAGTCTTATTTTTAGTGCTGCCTTATGATAAGGGCCTGACCGGGTGACCGCTGTAACCAACCAGAGTCGGCTAGTCGATCCCTAATAAATACCAGTGTTGTCCTACCCCTAACAAGGCTTTCACTCAATCACAGATCACAAAGAAAATGGCAGCTGCGACGATTCCTCTAACCCAAAAAGCCGCCATTCTTGAGTCGCACAACACTCCCTATGTTGTCAAAACCGATTATCCCGTCAAACAACCTTCCGAACTCGCACCAGGAGAGTGTTTGATCAAATTAGAATACACTGGGGTTTGCCATTCAGACTTACACGTCCGCAATGGGGATTGGGCAAGTAAATCAAAGTTGCCGCTTATTGGGGGTCATGAGGGTATTGGTCATGTTGTGGCCATTGGAGAACATAGTGCGACCACGGTCAAGATTGGAGATCGTGTAGGCGTGAAGTGGATTGGTAACGTGTGTGGACAGTGCGTCATTTATACATTCATTATTCAACGAATAATTGTTCTTACCCAACTTACAGGTGTGAAATGTGTCGCAAAGGACACGAATCGTGTGGGTTTACTAAAAAAATATTTTGGAATTGTATTTGACTTGATGCATATTTCAGCTTGCCATATGAGCTTCGCCAGTAGCCACGGCTACCGAGTTGACGGGACTTTCCAAGAATATGCGGTATGCCTATGGCTCGTCGCAGTTGCGGATAAGTAGCAGTGATTTGACGTTTTTTGTTCTTGATGTTTACAGGTGTCGTTTGTAAATTACGTCAGCCCCATTCCTGAAGATATCGACGGAGCTGCCACAACACCTCTTCTATGCGCCGTGCGTCCTCTTTGCCTTGATTCTTTTTTTTGGTTCTCTACGTCTCATTATTATTATTAGGGTCTAACCGTCTACAAAGCCATCAAACAAGCCAACGTATCAATCGGCCAGTGGATCGCGATATCTGGAGCTGGTGGTGGACTCGGACATTTAGGTAAAGTAAACTCAAAATCTATATCACGTTCATCTAAAAGTAATATGTGTTATAGCTGTGCAGTATGCCGCAGCGATGGGCCTTCGTGTATTGGCCATTGGTAAAGATTGTTCATATCCCTTGATTTATGAATCGACCATCTAACTACAGTCTAGACACCGGCGAGTCGAAGAAGAACCTTTGCCTTAGTCTAGGAGCAGAGAAATGGGTTGATTTCCGGGAGAGTAAAGACTTGATCAATGATGTCAAGGCAGCTACTGATGGTTTGGGACCGGAGGCTGCCATAATCGCAGCTGGAGATGTAAGGCGTTTTCTTTTATATCTTTCATCAAGTATACCTGTCTCAATATCTACTTGACTTGCAGGTAGCGCCGTTCAACCAAGCCATCATGTATTTAAGGGTTAAAGGTACTTTGGTGTGCGTCGGTATGCCGGCTGGAAATGCGCTCATGAATATACCCATCGCACTCTTGGTCGCGAAGGTGAGATATACACATTATAATCTTCATTTTGTACTGTGTGAGAACTCAGTTGTCCTTTTTTTTTCTTTCTTTTTCAAGTCCATGACTATTGTGGGATCATCAATTGGGTAAACTTTTTCCCACCTTTCTGCGTACTCATCTCTAAAAAAAATCTATTTTTTTTTCTCTATTCAGTAACCGGCAAGACGTCACGGAAGCCATCCGAGTTGCTGCACTCGGAAAGGTAAAATGTCAACATCAGGTCAGAAAACTGGAGGATATCAATGAGTAAATTCTTTTTCTTCCACATGAATGTTTTTGGGCTCACCGAATTTATTTATTACAAAACAGAATATTCGAGGAATTAGAATCTGGAAAAGTGGCGGGAAGAATTGTCATCCGGTTTTGAATTCAAAGCTGTGTTTATGTCATATATATATATATACATGTAACAACCCTATGAAATACTTGTGTGTAACTCTTTACCATTTATTGGAGCTTGGTGTGAGCAATTAAGAACCGACATTGGTACAAATGATAAGGTCGTACGTACGCCAGGGTGTGGACCGTGGCACCACTATTGAGCGAACTCGCCGACTCCTAGACTTATATAAGGAATTGACTCTGTGGCTTCATTAAATTATAACTGAGAGGAAGCGGCGGAGACATTAAAGGTTTCTCCGTAAAGCATAAAGTAAACATGCCAGAGAACTCGGAACCCCTACCCCACTAGCTTTTACGATTTTACAACAACTGGTACCAAACTTGAAACTTTCGATAGAGTTTTATTTTGGATCTGAACTTTGGCATAATCAAGTGAATTCCTCAGTGTTTAAAGTGTACCTGTAATGTCAAATGATTCCGTCATGTGACTGGACGCCACATTATTTTGACTTTGCCCGATTGAGACATATCGGTAAGGTTGAAATCACCATAATTTGTAACCCAATAAATAGCAGCCGCATTCCAAAATGGTTCTTGAGAACGATTAACACTAAATTTTGAATCCACTATACATACCTAATAAGACAAGGGGTTAAACGTTGAAGCTTTAAAGTTCAAGCAAATTTGCTCAATTAGACGCCAATCGTTGAGGGAATTTTTTTTTTTGGATTGCGACCCTACACATTGACTCCTCGCTCCAGTTTGCACCAACCCTGAAACTTGGACCTAGAACTGTCATGTACATGTATTCATTATTTTCATGGTCGAGTCTTCGACGTCTAACAATCATTTTTGACGGTAATTGTAGACTTTATTTGTTATAATTATTTTTTGGGCATGTTTTTGGCCCTGACTTAGTTCCACATAATGTTCTAAAATAAGAGCAAAAACTTGCTTCCTATATTTATCACGGGGTTTGATCTTCCGATTCATTTGTGGATCAAGAGGGCGTGCGTAATAAATGGGCTTCCGAGAACATGGTTGGGACTTAGTGTTGGAATTGTTGGGTTATCGGATAGGTTTGAGCGCCATGCGCTGCGCCTCATGTTTTCGGCCTAGAGTTTTCTCGCATCGTGTTTAGAGCATGGACGGTATTTACTTAGGTATATATACAGTTTGCATTTTACTGGTACAGTACTCGTTTGCGCTAATCCACTCGGTTCTGTGGTAGGGCGCGAAACACCTTGGGGAATCCCCCTTTTTTTATTTTCTACACTTAGTCTCGATGGCCATTCGTGAGCATAAACTCAGAGTTTGACAAAAGAAATACACATATGGCATATTTGATATTCACTTCGGATTCCAGTTTACAAGCAAGCTAAAACTCAGATACTACGGATTCGGGAACTAGATGGCTCTAATATTTGTGAAGTTGCAAATTGACACTCAATTAGTGACAATTGGGGCACATCCTGTCGATGTGAGGGGCTAATATATGTCCAGTGAGCAAATAAATAAAGGTGAAGAAAGAAAAAAAAAGCTACACACAGTATTGCTCGGGAGATCCGCGGCTAATGGGTTTTTCGATCGGATTGGTTGGGCGTGGGCATGTTGTGAGATATATTGAATGACATGAGTGACAAACGGGAATGATAACAAGTTTAAATGGACCAGGTCAGCGCTTAGGCTTTGAGCGGATGGAGTGTCACCTACAACTGAGCACACATCTGGGTACACATCGGGGGTTGGCACAACGGCGAGTGATTTGGACTGAACTTGCACTGTCGACTATAGCACAAGATCTGACAGAAGAGTTGAGACGATTCATAGAATTTCACAAATTTTGCAGTACTGACTTCCTTCTGTGGCTAAAATGAACGGACGCCTCAGACATGTCGCTCGTCAAACGATGAAACAGCGTCCTCACCTCGGGAATGCGATGTCCGCATTGAAGATAGATGTTGCAAACTCTGTTGTGGAACAGGTCAGAAGGAAACCTGTGAAGCTGACCGAAAATGAACTAACTGGCGGTAGAAACACATTGTGCAATGAAAGGGTGAAGTATTGACTGAAAGGACTGATTTATCCGGGGAGGTAGTCTGTTGAGAAGTATTGGGGTCTGTCCACCCTTTATATAGGGGACTACCATTGAAATGGTCGATCTTATCTGGAAAAAGGCTCTTCGTTGAAGGCTTTGTGCCGAGCGTCTAGAGCTCAGCTTGCGGACAACGGCGGTCAATGTTCAATTTTACAGCTTCCTATTCCTGTTACGGGCTCCTATATCTTGAGTCCACCTGCGGGTAGCTATCTGATTCACTGAGATAACTATCAGATTCAAAACGGATTATATCAACTTAAATTTATGGCTAATAAGCCTAGAAATGGAGGTAGGGAGTGCCAGTGCCGAGATGACCAATGATAAACACTCCGTGACAGAATCGGGTTCGTGGATATCTACAGCATGGATAGATTCATTCCCGTCTGTATCCCGGCGTGCGTAAATTTTTTCGTCTATCAGCGCTGCTCGCGGGATATTCGTTGAGGTGACCCGAGTCGAGCCTGAACACGGTTATAAATTAATATAATTGAGAGCAGTATTGGCAGTGATAGTAAAAGATTACAATAAGTCAAGGATTCTGAGATAGGAAGCTCATACACGCGGAAAATGGCGCCCAAATATGATAGATATAGACAAACGATCCAATATCAACTCGGTAGCCCACCTCAAGACCCATGATACGAACGAATAAACTTATAAAGTTACAAACGTCAAAATGTGTCACGGTCACACCCGAAGTCAGCGCCACAGATCCTCTCCACAGTCCTTGTAATTGCTGCATCGTCAGTCAAGGGACGCCCGCACGAATGGAAACAAGGGTCCCTTATGGCCAACCGATATCATCATAATCATAAAAAAGGAATCGACTGAAGCAGTTCCTCGGATAAACGTATAAGTTACCAATTATTTCGATGGTTGAAACTCATTCTGTGGAGATATTTCGAACATTTCCTTTCATGTAGGAGAATAGCTAATGTCCAAGAGAATAAATTAAAATCAAAAAGGGACAAAAAAACACAAGTTGCAATTGCGAATAAGTCAATATCTACTCCCGAGAATTTGATCAGCTGTTGATGACCGTTAACCTCTACAGGCTGGCCAACCACAGCAAATTCGCAAGCTTGTGTCCGGAACCAAAATTAAGCTAGTTAGTTTGGGATATATTACACATTTCCCCAACCGAACCGGCACTTTTCCAGCCAGAAAGAAACAAAAGCCATGCTATTTGCTCGGGGCCAAACGAGATAAGGAGATCTCGCAAGCAACGTTTACCGAGCAACGAGGAGTTTCAAGTGAGCGCTGGGGACGGAAAACCGATGGATACGTCTTTCGGGAAGATTTATTATGCATGGACGGATCTGCTTGGGAGAGATTAGCGCTGGATTATCAAGGAGAACGCGATATTCTCTAAATATACCCATACTGATACGTGCCTGCCGTTCGTTCAGCATCAATTCTGACGATGTGGAGAGGTTATCAAGGCAAGTTACATTTTCTCCATCTAAATAAAGCATCCATGAGTCATAACCATGCCTACCTCTAAATTCAAAAATAGATTACTTAACCGCCGTTGGCGCTAAATGTTCTTGTTCTCGTCTTGGGCATTCGGGAAGACATGAATCTGGGTCCAAATTTATTTCTCCTTCATTGTTGAGTGGAGACTGACATGTGGATCCGAAGAGAAGTCTGACTTTCGCGTCACTTCTCCGTGAGCACTGATAACCACAAGCAAAGGTGACTGATTTGAGCTCTCAACTCATTTATTTAGGCCTTGGACTTGTGATTAAAATTTCCTCCTAAAACACATAGAGACGGTAGGTTTAAAGACTACTGTAGAAAATTGTATCGAAAATAACAAGTCGATCCGCAATACTACTCATACTTAATATCTGTGTACTCAACAGGTGTTATTAATCACTGAATCTATTCTTCCATTGTAAGTCCCGTCATCCAGCTGATTTCACATGTTACGGGATGAAGCATGTGGTTCTAACGTTTTAGTTCACGTGTGCTGCCATCTGACTCGGACTGGGATTTCGCCGAGAGCATCGGCCGGTCAGTAACTCCGAGCTCAAGGTGATTTCAAAGACGTACAGTCGAACCTCTCTTAATTAATAAACAATAAACCCTTATATCCCATAACTTCTGGGGCTAACATATTGTCATTTTGTCCCAAGGTTATCGTATAGTGTCATCGAAATTATTTCACCTAGGTAATACTAGCTTACCTTCCATCCTTCATTAAAGCGTGGTTGGAAAAACACTACATTCAAACCTCTTAACCCCGGCATACCCGCCGGTGGACGTCTGAGGTTGGGTTATCGGAGGTCATGGGTTATGAGGGGATACGGTTGAATGGATTGGGTACTTTTACTCGATCAAGCAGCATATAGACTGGCAACAATGGGGTAAGGGCCTTGACTTTTTTTCGGTTCTGAACTTTGCATAATGTGAACTTCACTTTTTGAACTCAAAAAAGATAAAGATAAAAATGCTACTTTATCTCGACGCGTGGGCGCTTGCCGCTGGTGAATACATCATGTGACTTTGGACGCCACACTTGGGTAGCGCCCATAGCCGAATCCTTTGTTTTTGGTGGAACGATGATGACTAAATTTACTTGTGTATCTAGGCGATTCTATATCCACTACCTAGGCAGAGAAGTTCAAGGATCGTTCGTGAAGATCAACATCAGAGGTCTTGATAATTGGTGTTATAAGAGAAAAAGACATCTAGCATATTTGGTATTCACTTCAAGTTCTAGTTTACAAGCAAGCTAAACTAAGATACGGTTTCGGGAAATAAATGGCTCTAATATCTGTGAATGTGTAAATTGACACACAATTAGGCACGTTCACAAGTAGGGCATCTCTTGTCGATGTGAGGGGCTAATATATGTCCAGTGAGCAAGTAAACAAAGATGAAAAAATGCTACTGCTACACACAGTATTGCTCGGGATATTGGCGGCTAATGACGTATCGATTGAATTGATTGAGTGCAAGCATGTCGTGAGATGTATTGCATGACATAGGTGACAAACGCAGATGATACCATTTTTGAATTGAGCAGGTCAGCGCTTGATTTTCGAACGGACGGAGAGTCAACCTACAACTGAGTACACGTCTGGATACACATCGGGGGTTTGCACAACGGTGAGTGGTATGGACTGAACTTGCAGCGTGCACTTGTGCAGCAGATCTGACGAAAGAGGTTTAGATGGCTCCTAGAATTTAACAACTTTTGCGGTACTGACATGCTCATCTGGCTAAAACGAAGAACAGATCAGACATGTCCATCGTAAAATAATGAGAGAGTATGCTCACCAGCGGAACGAGATGCCCACATTTGCGGTAGTAGTTGCAAACTCTGTCAGGGAAAAGGTCAGAAAAGAATCCGAGAAGCATACATAAAACCAACTGACCGGCGGTAACAACACATTGTTCAATGAAATTGACACGGTTAAGTATTGGCTGAAAGGGCTGACTTATTTAGAGGGATTTTTTGAGAGATATTGAGAGATATGTGTGTATGTGAATCCTTATATACCAAACTAGCCTCGGGATGGCCAATCGCATTTGGAACAAGGTTCTTCGTTGAAACCCGAGCGCCTAGAGCTTAGCTTGAAGTCAGCGGCGATTGAGTCAATGTTCAATAATACATCTTCCTATTTCTGTTGCGAGCCTTTAGATTAGTTCAATTGCGGGTGGCTATCTGAATCACGGAGATCCACATCGGGTTCAGATTGGGTTATATCGACTGAACTTGACGGTTAATAAATCTACACTTTCAAGCAAATAGGCGTGGAGAATTCTGAGACGGCCACAGACACTGCATGATAAAATTGTTTTCGCATTTTTTATATCTACACCGTGGTACATTCGTTCCTTGTCTGGCTTGAAGATTAGCGTGCGAATAAATTTGGTCCATCCGTATATCAGCGCTATTCGCACTATCTCCGTCGAGGTGGCAAGGTTATAATAGGTAGCAGCCAGTAATGGGTAGAAAATAAGAATGCTGAGATAGGAAGCTCATGATATACGCTTGGATATTCGTGGACCAGGTGCTCGGATATAGACAAGAGCCATGAACAAATAAATGTGTACAAACATCAAAACGCATCGTCACACCTGAAGTTAACTTGAACGCCACAGATCTCTTGTTAATTGCCTATATACACATTGCCAATCAAGAAATGTTCGCGCGAATGGAAACAACAAACCAAATGATTGCATCATCATCATCAAAAGGGAAACATTTTCTCGGAAAAAACGTATACTACTTATTTCGGTGGTTGAAACCCATTCTGTGCAGAGATTTTGAACATTTCCTTTCATGTAGGAGGCTTTATCATTGGCAACCTCCATAGGCGATGTACAGGAGAAGAAAGTTCAATCAAAAAGGGACAGAAATCACAAGTTGCAGTTGCAAGTCAGTCGACGTCTGGTCCCGGTAATTTGATGGGCTGTTGATGAGCGTTAATCCCTATAGGCTGGCCAACCACGGCCAATTCCAAAAATTGTGTCAAAGTCCAAAAGCAAACTAGTTAGTGCTGCAATAAATTACACATTGTCCCTACTGAACCAGCACTTTCCATCCAGAAAGAAACAAAAGCCATGTTAGTTGCCCGGTGGGCGCAGGCGAAGCGAGATAAGGCCAGATCTCGCAAGCAACGTTCACGGAGCGGCGACGAGTACCAAGAGGGCGCTGGGGACGGAAAACCGCTGAATGCGGCTCCCAAGAAGGTTTCTTTTTTATGATGTTCCCCGTGTACGGACGGATCTGCTTCGTCGGGAGACATTAACGTTGGCGCTGTATTATCAACGCGAGATTATCAAGGCAGTAAGATTGAGTTATATTTTCTCTATCTAACGCATTCATGGGTCATGACCATGCCTACCCAACAGTTAATGAAAAGTAGATTACTTAACCGCTAAATTCCCTTGTTCTCGTCTTGGGCATTCGGGCAGGCTATAAATATGGGTCTATCTGCATTTCTCCTTGGTTGTCCAGCAAGTGGATCTCGGGAGGAGTGATTTATTTGAGTTCTCAACTCAGTGAATAGGGCTAGGGCTAGTAGTGGGATCTTTGATAGAAATCCTATCACCCTATGCAGATGTTTGCGTTCCTCAAGATGATTTCATTACCGTCGTTTCGTGACCGATGGTTCGACTGTTGGTCGTGCAACACCACATGATGGGTCGACTTCTGGCCCTCATCTAATACAAGTTTGCCAAGTTCCCTCGATTTCCACCCCGCAAAGGTTGCGATGTGCAGCCATAACTCGAATGCGTCGCCTGCTCCATAAATGTATACTTTACATAGCTATTTCTTTCTCCTGGGTCAATTAAGACTGGAGTAAGTAAAACTGGGCCTCGAGCTACCCACAATATTGTAAGCCAGTCCGATGATTATTTACAATATCGGACAGCGCCCGATTCGCACCTCCGATTCTTGTCGACACCAGGATTCAGTTGACGATCCAGACTATTGGACTTGAATCATAACCCAAATCAGTGAGGGTAGGGAAACAAAGTTCTATCTATTAGTCCCAGAAATCAATATTTAGTTAACTTGGAGCATTCTCAATCCGAAGGAAACGGGTGATCTTAAGAATGAAGAGTCGAGACTGAGGATCCAAATTTACCAAGCATTGGGCTATCAGTGACTCACAATAGCCATTTTTGATTCATTTTTCCTGCCAAATGTAATCAAAAGCTCCAATTATAGTGGAGAAATGCAATAAGAACAAGTTGAAACATCCCTTGTCGGTAGCGAGCTCAGCCGTGAGCCTCTGACGGAAGACTCATGTTCGGGTAACCCTTGCTTTATTTGAAACAATTTTATGTATGATCCTGAGGTGAGGACAATAGGAAAAATGGACGTTTTTGGATAATGCTGGGAGGCAATATCCGTCCCCCGGTCTCTGGCCTTTGTACCAAATTTGGAAAAGAAATCCGGGAAAGTAGTGCTGTGCCTGGCCCAAATAGGCCAAGCCAAGCCGGGCCATGTTGACGGCTTCATGGCGGCTTTGGCCTGGCCTGGGGATTTGAAAAGCGCCAAGCCGTCAGGCCGCGGCTTTTCAGTGAGCTAGATTTTTCCATTTTGCTACATTGAGTTATTATGTAATAGTCTTGATGTGTCAGCCGATAATCATTACAGCTGTTCCGAATTTGCAATAACAAGCCACGAACCCGTGCCTACGGCACGGCTCCGCTCCGCTTCGCCTGCCTACAGCACGGATTCGGGGCTTGCTGGGGGCTCCGCCCCCAGACCCCTGGCTGCATCACAACAGTGGAAACAGTCTCCACTCCCAATAATTAACACAGTCTCCAATCCCAATAGTCCACACAGTCTCCAGTCCTGATAGTCCACATAGTCAAAAATTCTAATAGTAGACATACCACTGTTAGGGCAACTGCGGACGACTTAGTCGAGATCTAGCAGGGGATCCTAAACATATATATAAACATAAAATACGACAGGAAAGCGCACCTAGCAGGGGATCCTAAAAGAAAAGGATAAAGCCCTGCTAAGGTGGGATGCATGTCTATATACCAAAAATCGGAGT
>Ga0193743_1002125_pt1 | contig 14233 bp, 12 predicted proteins | sample L2c2metaG_FD_143038 | JGI IMG/M metagenome (GOLD analysis project Ga0193743, IMG submission 143038) | Soil microbial communities from a riparian zone of the East river system, Colorado, United States - L2c2 | ecosystem: Environmental > Terrestrial > Soil > Riparian zone | place: USA: East River... | reverse complement strand
GCGTCCGACCGGCTGCCGAAGTTCCTGATCCCGGTGCTTCGCCACCAGCTCGCCGTCGGCGGGCCGATCGACTGCTGCGTGCTGGCGCTCGCCGCGTGGAGCAGATACCTCGAAGGTGGCCTGGGGGAGAACGCACGCACCATCACCGACCGCCGGGTAAACGAACTGCTTCCGCTGGTAGCTCAGGAACACACGCGCCCTGGCGCGTTGCTGGAATTCACTCCAGTCTTCGGCGATCTGAGCACCGACAGCCGGCTGGTCACCGGATACGTCGCGGCCCGCGAAGAGCTGGGAGGCCGCGGGTCACGCCTCGCGATACAGGCCCTGCTCTGACTCGCGCGCTGGGCGGCGGGACACGGAACGGAACTTGGCGGGTGGCATGCGGAAGCGGGCGACGAACGCCTGCCGGAGTGCCTCGACCGAGCCGAACCCGCAGCGGGCGGCCACCTCGGGCATCGGCAGGTCGGTCGAGTCGAGCAGTCGCGCCGCGGCGTCGACGCGCGCGCAGCGGACGTAGCGGGCCGGCGGGTCGCCCAGCTCACGGAGGAACAGCCTGGTGAGGTGGCGTGGGCTGACGCCGACCGCGTCGGCTAGGCGGGCCGTGGACAGGTCGTCGGCCAGGTGGCTGAGGACATGGTCGACGGCCCGGCGGATGGTGTCATTGTCGGGGGCGGGCGGAGCGACGTACACGCTCATCTGCGCCTGGTTTCCCGGTCTCTGCAGGTAGGTGACCAGGTCGCGGGCGACCTGCCGGGCCAGTTCGGGGCCGTGGTCCTCCTCGACGAACGCCAGCGTCAGGTCGAGCGCGCTCGTCACGCCGGCCGCCGTGGCCAGCCGGCCGTCGCGGATGAAGATCGGCTCGGAGTCGACGCAGACGTCGCGGTAGCGGCTGGCCAGGCGGGGCGCGAAGCGCCAGTGTGTGGTCGCGCGGCGGCCGTCGAGCAGGCCGGTGGCGGCGAGCACGGTCGCGCCGGTGCAGACCGACGCGACCCGGCGGCTCTCCCGGGCCAGCCGGCGCACGTGGGCGACGACCACCGCGTTGTCGGCCGCCTTCTCGTGACCGAAACCGCCGGAGACGATGACCGTGTCGAGTGGGCCGGTCAGCCGCTCCAGGGCATGCTCGGCCTGCACGACCAGGCCGCTGTCGCACCTGATCGGGCGGCCACCGGGGGTGGCCAGCGCCACGCGGTAGCCGGGCCTTAGCTGCCCGATCGCGTTGGCCAGCCCGAACGTCGAGGTCACGCAGGCGATGTCGAGCAGCTCGGCGCCGTCGTAGCCGACCATGACGATGTGACGGGGGTTCATATCCCCGACCTTAGGCCGCCGATCCCAGGGATTCGGACGTGTCCGCCGCCTCGCGTTCCGGCCGGGTGGCGTGCGCTGCCACCGTCGTCGCATGACTTCCACGACGAACCCGTCGACGCTGGGGTGGCTGGCCCATCGGTGGCCGACGCTGGTGGCGATTCCGATAGCGCTGGCCAGCTTGTACGGCCTGGACGACGTGCGCGACCTCGCCTTCCTGCTGGTGTTCTCGCCGCTCGGCTATCTCGTGCCGGCGTCGTTCAACCGGCCCGGCATCACGTGGCCGGCGGTGCTCATCGGCTCGTTCGCCGTCGGGCCGTTGCGGTACTTCGAGCTGAACACGGAATACGCGCTGCTGGTGGCGTCCGTGGCATTTGTGGTCATCGGCACCGTGCGGCGGGCACCGGGCTTCGGCATCCAGGTGGTGGCGGCCGTGCTGTTCGCGGGGCTCGCGGTGATCGCGATCGAGGCCGGCTCAGTCGCCGTCGGCGGGGTGCTGATCGCGATCGGGCTGCTGGCGCACGCCGGGTGGGACGCCTACCACCATCGGGTCAACCGGGTCGTGCCGCGCTCGTTCGCCGAATGGTGCTTCGTCGTCGACGTGATCCTCGGCGTGGTCGCGATCGTGCTGATCTTCTAAAGCATCAGGGGCGACGCGTCGCCCCTGATGCTGTCGTCTTACTTGCTTTCGGTTGCTTCCTCGTAGCTGGCGCCGCCGTCGGACTCGCTGGTCAGCGGCTTGGCGCCGCCCTCCGGCGGGCCGGCGACCGAGTGGCCGGCGGCGAGCTCCGGAAACTTCAGGTCGAAGGCCGGGCGCTCGGAACGGATCCGCGGCATCTTGTCGAAGTTGCGCAGCGGCGGCGGCGACGAGGTCGCCCACTCCAGCGAGTTGCCGTAGCCCCACGGGTCGTCGGCCAGGACCATCGGACCGGCCTTGTAGGACTTCCAGATGTTGTAGAGGAACGGCAGCGTCGAGATGCCCAGGATGAAGGCGCCGATCGTGGAGACCTCGTTGAGCGTGGTGAAGCCGTCGCTCGGCCGGTAGTCGGCATATCGCCGGGGCATGCCCTCGTTGCCCAGCCAGTGCTGCACCAGGAACGTGGTGTGGAAGCCGATGAACGTCAGCCAGAAGTGCACCTTGCCCAGGCGCTCGTCGAGCATCCGGCCGAACATCTTCGGGAACCAGAAGTAGATGCCGGAGTAGACCGCGAACACGATCGTGCCGAAGAGCACGTAGTGGAAGTGCGCCACCACGAAGTAGGAGTCGGAGACGTGGAAGTCGACCGGCGGGCTGGCGAGCAGGACGCCGGTGAGGCCACCGAAGAGGAACGTCACCAGGAAGCCGATCGCGAACAGCATCGGCGTCTCGAAGCTCAACTGGCCGCGCCACATGGTGCCGATCCAGTTGAAGAACTTCATGCCGGTGGGCACCGCGATCAGGAAGCTCAGGAAGCTGAAGAACGGCAGCAGCACCTGGCCGGTGGCGAACATGTGGTGCGCCCACACGCTCATCGACAGCGCCGCGATCGCGATCGTCGCAGCGACCAGACCCTTGTAGCCGAAGACCGGCTTGCGGGAGAAGACCGGGATGACCTCGCTGATGATGCCGAAGAACGGCAACGCGACGATATAGACCTCGGGATGGCCGAAGAACCAGAACAGATGCTGCCAGAGCATCGGCCCACCGGTCGCGGCGTCGTAGACGTGTGCACCGAGGAGGCGGTCGGCGGCGAGGGCGAACAGCGCCGCCGCCAGCAGCGGGAAGACCATGATGACCAGCAGGCTGGTGACCAGGATGTTCCAGGTGAAGATCGGCATCCGGAACATCGTCATGCCGGGGGCACGCAGCGTCAGGATCGTGGTGATCATGTTGACGCCACCGAGGATCGTGCCCAAACCCGAGATCGCCAGGCCGACGATCCACATGTTGGCACCGACACCCGGCGTGTTCGTGATGTCGTTCAGCGGCGCGTAGGCGAACCACCCGAAGTCAGCGGCGCCGCCCGGGGTGAAGAACCCACCGAGGGCGATCGTGCCGCCGAACAGGTAGAGCCAGTAGGCGAAGCTGTTGAGCCGCGGGAACGACACATCCGGCGCGCCGATCTGCAGCGGCACGACGAAGTTCGCGAAGGCGAACACGATCGGCGTCGCGAAGAACAGCAGCATGATCGTGCCGTGCATGGTGAACAGCTGGTTGTATTGCTCCGGCGACAGGAACTGCATCCCCGGGCGGGCGAGTTCGGCGCGCATCAGCAGCGCCATCAACCCACCGATGAGGAAGAACGCGAAGCTCGTGACCATATACATGATCCCGATTTGCTTCGCGTCGGTCGTGCGCAGGATGCGCGAGAAGGCCGAGCCCTTCACCGGCTGGCGGACCGGCCAGGGCCGGGTCACGATCGGCTTCGGTGCAACGGTGGTCACCACAGGCCTCCGCATCGTCTGTCTGTGTCGGAAGGCAGAATAGTCCTCGCATCTCAGGGATCCCGCGCTGGGTGGTGAAAACCTCTCTGAGACCCGGCGCCGGTCAGCGGCCGTCGGCGCTCGGTTAGGACCGGGTCCGAGACCACCTTGAATCGCTGGTCACGCAGCGCGGGCGAGAGATCACGAACGCCGCGCTCGCGGCCACGCCGCGGACCCGCACCAACCGGCGCCGTCACGCCGGCGAGGTCAGGCCGGGTCGACGAGGAGGCGGTAGTGCTCGCGGAAGATGCGGTCGCCGCGGCCGCGGAGGAGCGGGTCGCGCAGGGCCGGCGTGACGTCGCGGGTGCGGTCGCGGTCGCGGGTGCGGTCGAGGACCCACTTGGTGCGCGGGCGGCGACGGCTCTCGTAGCGGCGGAGCGCTTCCGGCACCGAGCCCGCCTCGGTCACGGCCTCGGCCAGGACCACCGCGTCCTCCAAGGCCATCGCGGCGCCCTCGGACAGGGTCGGTGACGTGGCGTGGGCGGCGTCGCCGACCAGCACCGCCGGGCCGCGCGACCAGCAGGCGATCTCGACCTCGTCGGTCAGGGCGACCTGCACCTTGACGACCGCGTCGAGCACGTCGGGCGCCGGTGCGCCGAAGCCGCCGAAGACCTCGCGTAGCCGGCTGAGCGGGTCGGGCGGGGCGCTGGTGCCGGGCTCCTCGGCGTAGAGGTAGAGGCGTCCGTCGCCCATCGGCATGACGATGAACGCCGAGCGTAGGCCGAGCATGGCGATCCAGTCGACGATCCACGGGCCGCCGCTGACCACGCTGCGGTAGACCACCTGGCCGACCGGGCGGGCCGGGCCGCCGAGCGCCGCGAGGGCGCGGACCGCTGACTTGCGGCCGTCGGCACCGACCACCAGGTCGTAGGTCGCCACCGAGCCGTCACCGAACGTGGTGTCGGCGGCGCCGTCGGTGCGCAGGTCGAGGCGGGCCAGCGCGGTCTCGTAGCGGATCTCGCTGTCGAGCGAGGCGAGCAGCGCCTTTTGCAGGTCGGCTCTGGGCAGTGCCCGACACTCGCCGACGCCCGCCCAGAGCTTGCCGAGGTCGACCTCACAGAGCTCACTGCCGTGTTCGTCGAGGAAGCGCTGCCGCTCGACCACGTCACCGAGCGCCTGGACCGACTCGTCGAGCCCCAGCTCACGCAATGCCCGCGCGGCGTTGCCGGGCAGGAAGATGCCGGCGCCGGGGAGCATGCTGGCGGGCAGCTTCTCGACGACCTCGGGGCGGTAACCGGCCAGGCGGAGCGCCCTGGCAACGGCAAGACCGGCGATGCCGGCGCCGACGACGAGGACGCGCAGCGTTGACGGGAGCATGTGGACGGAGCCTCCGAGGTGGTCGAGGGGCCACGCACTGAAGCCAGAACATTACTCGGTGTCGGGACCTCTATCCAGCGCCACAAACGTAGCCTAATGTCGATGGAAGCGCTCCCATCTCCTCCGTCACCAATGGAAGGAGCAGCATGCGCCGACTTGCCCGCGCCGTCGCGACCGCCGTTCTGGTCGTCTCCGGCACGCTGGTCGTAGCGTCGCCGGCCCACGCCGACACGCTGATCTGCGAGCCGTTCGGCTCGACCACCATCCAGGGCCGCTACGTGGTGCAGAACAACCGCTGGGGTTCGAGCGCCCAGCAGTGCGTCAACGTCACCGACACCGGTTTCAGCATCACCACGCAGCAGGGTTCGGCGGCCACCAACGGGGCGCCGCTGTCCTACCCGTCGGTCTTCCTGGGCTGCCACTACACCAACTGTTCGCCCGGCACGAACCTGCCGATCCAGGTCAGCCGGATCAGCAGCGCCACCTCGTCGATCAACTACACGTTCGCGGGCGGGACCTACGACGCGGCGTATGACATCTGGCTCGACCCCACGCCACGCACCGACGGGGTCAGCCAGATGGAGATCATGATCTGGTTCAACCGCCAGGGCCCGATCCAGCCGATCGGCGGGGTGGTCGGCACCACGGCCGTGGGCGGCCGGACCTGGGAGGTCTGGCAGGGCAGCAACGGCGCCAACAACGTCATCTCGTATGTGGCGCCGTCGCCGATCAGCTCGTGGAACTTCAGCGTGCTCGACTTCGTCGCCGACGTGCGAACCCGCGGCGCGATCACCAACTCGTGGTATCTGACCAGCATCCAAGCGGGCTTCGAACCGTGGAGCGGCGGCGTCGGGCTCGGCGTGACCGCGTTCTCGGCCGCCGTGAACAGCGGCGGGACCGGCCCCGGCCCGGACGCGCAGGCGCCGTCGGTGCCCGGTCAACCGACCGCCGGCGCGGTGACCGCGTCGAGCGTCGCGCTCTCGTGGGCGGCCTCGACCGACAACGTCGGCGTGGCCGGGTATGACGTCTACCGCCAGCAGGGCACCGGCACGGCCACCCTCGTCGGCAACGCCGCCGGCACATCGTTCACCGCGACCGGCCTGTCTGCCAGCACGGCCTACACCTTCTCGGTGCGGGCCCGCGACGCGGCCGGCAACGTTTCGGCCGCCTCTCCGGGCCGGACCGTGACCACCGCCGGGTCCGGTGGCGGCGGATCCGCCTGCCGCGTGCGGTATGCGGCCAACGCCTGGAACAACGGCTTCACCGCGGACGTGACGGTCACCAACACCGGCACGAGCGGCATCAACGGCTGGACGCTGACCTACAGCCTCCCCGGCGGACAGACGATCACCAACAGCTGGAACGCCACCGTGACGACCGCCGGCGCGGCGGTCACCGCGCGCAACCTCGCGTGGAACGGGACGCTGGCCGCCGGCGCCAGCACCAGCTTCGGCTATCAGGGCACCCACGGCGGCGGCTACACCTCGCCAGCGGCGTTCGCCCTCAACGGCTCGACCTGCTCCGTCGCTTGACCGATTGAGCGCGCGCCGGTCGCGGGTGGCCACCGCGGTGAATCTCACCGCGGTGTTCACAACCCGCGACCGGCGCACTCCGCGGCTCAGGCGGAGGCGGCATGGTAGGCCTCCGTGAGCCAGGCGCGGACCTGTTCGTCGACCTGGGACGCACTGGTCAGCGCGACGACATTGGCCACCAGGTCTGCCGACGTCCGGAGGGTGCGGCGCACGCGGGCGTCGTCGATCGGGTGCGGCAGGGCCAGCCACAGGTCGACCGCGCGGGCCCGCGGGCGTATCTCGGCCAGTGTGCGGTCGGCCTTGAGGAAGACACCGACCGTGACCGCGTCGGCGTGGACCGGGCCGAGGTCTTCGACGTGGGCGAGGATCGCGTCGAAGATCCGGCGCCATTCGGGCGGGTGCGGTGCGAACGTGTCGTCGACCGTGCCGGCGGGCACGCAGACGTGTGACTGGTTGGCCCGGCCGAACTCGCGCTCACAGGACGGACACGTCCACCTGGTCATCGCCGCTCACCTCCCGGCGGGCCAAGGCGGCCGCGACGCCGTCGAGCAGCAGGCGCAGGCCGGACTCGAACACCGCCTCGATGTCGTAGTCGAAGCCTTGCTCGGCCACGTATCGCAGGCCGGTGAAGCGCTCCGGCCGCGAATTCACGATGGTCTCGATCTCGCCGCCGTGGGAATCGGCCCACTCGTCGTTGGTGACACCGGTGTCTTCGCGGGCCCGCAGCTCCGCGTCGAGGCTGAGCGCGCTCGCTCGCACATGCCCGAACAGGGACAGGTGGATGTGCATCATCTCCTCGACGCCGAACCCGAGCGCGCGCAGGGCGCCGAGACTCCACTCCGAATAGGACAGCAGGTTGGGCAGGAACTGCGGACGGGTCAACGACACGGAGTCGGCGGCCCAGGGATGCGCGGCGAACGAACGCCACATCTGCCGTGCGGCGGTCTCGAGCCGTGCCCGCCACTGCGGGGGCGGGTCGTCGGACAACGGGTCGTCGCCGAACACCGCGTCGAGCATCGCCAGGATCAGCTCGTCTTTGCCCGGCACGTGCCGGTAGAGGGACATGGTGGCCACGCCGAGGTCGGCGGCGACCCGGCGCATCGTGAGCATGGACAGGCCCTCGGCGTCGGCGATCGCGATCGCCGACCGGACGATCCGCTCCCGGGTGAGCTCGGTGTCGCCGGATCGGCGCAGCCGCGGGGCCGCCGGGCCGTGGAAGCCGCCGGCACGTGCCGGGATGCCGTGCTCGACCACCGTGTCGACACCCGGGCTGCTCCGCTCGACAACCACGCTCCCCGCGCCCGACCGGGTCTCCACCAGGCCGGCGTCGCGCAGCGTGTTGATCACCTTGGTCGCGGTCGCCATCGCCACGCCCCAGTCGCGGGTGATCTCCCGGGTCGACGGGATGCGATCACCGGGACCGAGGTCGCCGCGGGCGATCCTTTCCCCGATCTCCGCCGCGATCCGCCGGTAGGGCGCTTCCTCTGCCATCGCCGTCGATCCCTCCTTTGCACTAGTGCGAAATGAGCCTAACACGCTCGGAGCTAGTGCGCTATACAACGTACTCCCTCCTGATGTACGTTGTACGCGTCCCACCGCACACTGGAGGCACCATGAAGGTCCTGATCTCAGGCGCCGGCATCGGCGGGCTCGCCCTGGCCCACTGGCTGCACCGGCACGGCATCGCCGCCACCGTCGTCGAGCGAGCGCCCGCGCTTCGCTCCGGTGGCCAGGCCATCGACATCCGCGGCGCGGCGCGCACGGTCGTCGAGCGAATGGGCGTCCTCGACGCCATCCGCGCCAGACACACCGGAACCCACGGCATCATGTATGTCGACCGTCGCGGCGCCCCCGTCGCGCGCATGGCCGGCGACGACTTCGGTGACTCCGGCGGAGTGGTGGCCGAGATCGAGATCCTCCGCAACGACCTGGTGCGCGTCCTGCACGAGGCGGCGCCGGCGGCCGAATACCTCTTCGACGACCACCTCACCGCACTGCACGAGGGCGCCGACGGCATCACCGCCACGTTCCACCGCGCGCCGCCGCGCACCTTCGACGCGGTCGTCGGTGCCGACGGACTGCGTTCCGGTGTGCGTGCCCTGGCGTTCGGCGGTGACCGCCAATACGTGCGCGACCTGGGGATGTACGGGTCGTATTTCGCCGCCCGCACCTCATTGGACCTTGACGGCTGGGAAGTGATGTACAACCTGCCCGCCGGCAACGGCGTCGGCGGCCGGGTCCTGCTGCTCTACCCCGTCGGCCGCGACGGCGAGGTCCGGGCGATGTTCTCCTGGTCGTCGCCGACCCTCGGCCTCGACCGGCGCGACACGGCGACGCAGAAGGCAGCGCTCGCGGAGGTGTTCGCCGGCGCCGGCTGGGAGATCCCGAGCCTGCTCGACCAGATGTGGCGCACCGACGACTTCTATTTCGCCCGCACCGGCGCCACCCAGCTCGACCGCTGGTCGCGGGGCCGCGCGACCTTGCTCGGCGACGCGGCCTTCGCGGGTTCGCTCGGCATGGGCACGAGCATGGCGCTGGTCGGCGCATACGTGCTCGCCGGCGAGCTCGCCACCACAGCCGACCCGGCGGCCGGGTTCCGCGGCTACGAGGCCGGCATGCGCGACTACGTGACCCGCAACCTCAAGCGCCCACCGGGCAGCGACGGCGGCTTCGCACCCGCGTCGCGGGCCGGCATCTGGCTGCGCAACCAGGTCGTTCGCACGATGACGAAGCTGCCGGGCAAGAGCGCGCTGACCGGCAACCTCCAGGCCGCGGCCAACGCCATCACCCTGAAGGATTACCCGTTGGCGAGCGATACCGTGAAAACGCCGTAGCGCCGTCGGAACAGAACAGGTCAGCGGCCCATGGCGTCGATGACCGACATCTCGTCGTCGGTGAGTTCGAAGCCGAAGACGTCGGCGTTGGAGCGGATCCGGGCCGGGGTGACCGACTTCGGGATCACGACGATTCCATGTTGGATGTGCCAGCGCACGACGACCTGGGCGGGCGAGACGCTGTGGACGTCGGCGATGTCGGTGAGCACCGGGTCGCCGAGCCGGGTGGTCTTGAAGGGGCTATAGCCCTCCAGCGCCACGCCGCGCTCGCGGTGGCCCTGGACCAGTGCCTCGTCATACAGGCGCGGGCCCCACTTGATCTGGTTGACCGCCGGTGCTTCGCCGGTGGCGGCGATCAGTTCGTCGATCTGGTCGAGCGAATAGTTGCTGACCCCGATCGTGCGGGTCTGGCCGGCGTCGCGGATTTCGATCATCTTGCGCCAGGTGTCGACAAGGCCGCCGCGCGACGGGGGCCAGTGGATCAGCCAGAGGTCGAGGTGGTCGGCGCCGAGCATGCGCAGGCTTTCGGCGACCGTTCGTTGCTCGCGGCCGACCCGCTCGGCAGGAAGTTTGGTGGTGATGAAAATGTCCTCGCGCGGCACACCGCTGTCGACGATGGCCCGGCCGACCAGGTCCTCGTTGCCATACGCGGTGGCTGTATCGATCATGCGATACCCGGCCTCCAGCGCCGTCACGACGGAGCGGTGGGCGCTTTCGCCGTGGGCCTGCCAGGTCCCGAAGCCGAGCAGCGGCATCCTCACGTTGCCCGGGAGCTGCACCGTTGGTTGTGCGGTCGATGAGGTCATGACCTCGCCTACCCTCTCATCACGTCAGCATGCCCGTTTGCGACGGTGCGCGGCGGGCGCCCATCCCGGACAATATCCTCATGGTCGACCGGCTGGACGAATACCGCCGTAAGCGTGATGCGGCACGCACCCCCGAGCCGGTGCCGCCGGACGCACCCGAGCCGGGAGCCGACAACCGGTTCGTGATCCAGCAGCACCACGCCCGCGCGCTGCACTGGGACCTCCGACTGGAGCGCGACGGTGTGCTGGTCTCCTGGGCCGTGCCCCGCGGGCTCCCCCGCGACCAGGTGCGCAACCACCTTGCCGTCCACACTGAAGATCATCCGATGGAATACCTCACCTTCCACGGCGACATCCCGGCGGGTGAATACGGCGGGGGTCGGATGAGCGTGTTCGACACCGGCACCTACGAAACGGAGAAGTGGCGGCCCGACGAGGTCATGGTCACCCTCCACGGCGACCGGGTCGAGGGGCGCTACGTGCTGTTCCGCACCGCGCGGCCCGAGCCGGGCAAGCGCGAAGAGTGGATGGTCCGGCGCATGTCGCCGCCGGCCGACGGATGGGAGCCGCTACCTGACCTGATCCGCCCGTCGCGACCCGCCCCGGTCGACGCGCTACCCGAACCCGACGACGAGTGGGCCTTCGAGATGCGGTGGGACGGCACCCGCGCGGTCGCCTACGTGTCCGGCGGCCGGGTCCGTCTGATGTCGATGTCCGACCAGGACATCAGCAGCGGCTACCCGGCGGTCCGCGACCTCGGACCGGCCCTCGCTCCCACCGAAGCCGTCCTCGACGGGGAGATCGTCGCCTTCGACCGGCAGGGCCGGGTCCGCCCGGCGCCGACCAGCACTGCCGGGCGCCGGCCGCCACCGGGGCTGGTGATCAGCTACCTGGCCTACGACCTGCTCTGGCTGGAAGGCCGCCGCACGGTCGACCTGCCCTACACCCAGCGGCGCGAACTGCTCGACGGCCTGGCCCTGTCGGGCCCGGCCTGGCAGACACCACCGTCGTTCCGCGGCGGCGGCCAGTTCGCCCGCGAAGCCGCCACCGAGCAGGGCCTGCCGGGCGTGATCGCGAAACGGCTCGACTCCGCCTACACGCCCGGCCGCCGCACGAAGGACTGGCTCCGCATCGACGACTAAGAAGCGGGCGGCTCGTCCTGGCCGGCCTCCTCGAGCCGGTCGGCCTCCTCCTTCGTCGCGTGCACCGCGTCCGGCGCGTGCTCCGGCGGCCCATACACCGTGTAAAGCACCAACGGGTTGGGGCCGGTGTTGACGAAGTTGTGCTTCGTGCCCGCGTGGACGAAGACCAGGTCTCCGGGGTTGACCGGCTTCGTCTCCTCACCGACCCGGGCCTCGCCCACGCCGCTGACAAACGTCAGGAGCTGGTCGGTGTGCTCGTGGACCTCCTCGCCGATCTCCCCGTTTGGCGGAATGGTCATGACAACGAGTTGCGTGTATTTGCCGGTCGCCAACACCCGACGGAAGTCGGGATTGCGGTCGGCGACGGCGGCGATCGTGAAGTGCTCCATGTCCCCTCCATACCCGGCCGATTAGTGGTGCGAACGAGGTTTGGCAGATCCATTCACCGGGCACTCGACTCTTTAACCAGGTCCTCGTCGATGTACCGCCCTAGGGCTGCACCGATGGGAGACGGTCATACTCCTGACCGCGGCGAGCATCGGCGCCGCGGTGCGGGAGTTTTAACGTCCGCCGTTCGGCTCATGGACCCTCGTCATTCCCCGCGCCAGACTGCATCGCAGGTGGCGTTGATGCGATGACCAGGGGCAACGAGCTCGGCGTCTGGCCGGCGGGGGGCACCGGCCCGGCCGGCCGGCATGGCCATGTCATCGAGATCGAGCGCGACCGCGACTGGGAGCCGCCCGAGCCGCGCCCGTGGAGCAGACGCACCCGCCTGATCGCCACGGCGCTGGTCCTCGCGGCCGCGGCGGGCGTCTACTTCGCCGGCGTCGCCCGGCCGTCTTCGCTCGCGCCGATGTTCCTGCGGGTCGGCACGGCAGAGGCGCTGGCGCTCGACGACTCCCGCGCCTACGTCTCCGGCGGAAACATGGTCCGCGCGTACGCGCTCAGCGAGGGCACCCAACTCTGGTCGGTGCGGGTCGTCGGCCTCTCGTCGCTGATCGTCCTCGACGGAGACCGCCTCGCCGTCGCCACCGTCGACGTCGGCCAGCGCCCGTCTGTCGAGGTTCTCGACGCCCGGACCGGTGCCGTCGTCTGGCACCGGCAGACCCGCTTCGTGGGTGTCGCGGGCGACGTCGTGGTGGTCAACGGCCCCGCCGACGGCGACCAGGTCCCGCTGCGCGGCTTGTCGGTGCACGACGGAAGTCCCCGCTGGACGGTCGCGCTGGAACCGACCGTGATGGTCGCCGGCGTCGCCGGGCCGCCACGAAGCAACCAGGTCGAGGTGTCGCCCGGCCACCTGCGGGTACGCGACCTGACCAGCGGCCGGGTCGTGGTCGACACCGTCCAACAGGCATCCGGGCCGGCGGAGAGCGCGACCGTCGTCGACGGCACGGCGCTCGTCGTCGACCAGCGGAGCATGATCTCGGCGTACGACACGGGCGACGGCCGCTGGCTCTGGCGGGTGCCGCTGCCCGTGGTCGGGGTGTTCTCCGCGTTCGGTGACTGCGGCCGCTTCATCTGCCACATCAACGACCGCGGCACGGTCGCGCTCGACCGGCTGACCGGCCGCCAGGTGTGGCGGTCGACCAAGCGCTACCTCTCGGTGCCGGTCGACGAGGAGCACATGTTCGTCGCCGAGACGTTCAGCGGCTTCGACGGCCCGGGCACCTCGGTCGTCGACCCCCGCAACGGCCAGGTCCGCGCGGATCCCGCCCCGTGGCGGGCGCTCGGCGTGGTCAACGGGGCGGAGCTGCTGGTCTGGCGGTACGACGGGCCGCGGCAGCAACTCCTCGGGCTCTTCGACGCCCGGACCGCCCGCACCCGGATCATCGGCCGCGCCGACGGCTGGATCGTGCCGCCGACGTGCGTGACCAGCCCGCGGCACGTGCTCTGCGCCAACGCGTTCGACTTCGCCGTCTGGCCGCGCTGAGCGGAAAACACGGCGTCCCTCGAAGGAAGGACAATGTGGAGACACCGGATGTCTGCGTGCAATTATCGCATTCCTGTGTCTTTTCCCTCCTGGAGTGTCATGAACAGCCAGTCGCTGGCGGCCGAATTCGCGAACCGTACCTCTGGCTTCTGGTCCTACATGACACGCGAGGCGCTGGCCGACTGGGTGGTCCGCGCCGACGCCGAGCCGCAGCCCTTCGGCGCGCTTCCCTCGGCCGGGCCGCGGCTGCCGGGCCTGATCCGGGCGATCAACGACGCCGACGCGAAGAGCCTGCGCGAGGTGGCGCTCGGCATCGCCGGCATCGTCGTGCGCACCACCGTGCCGGCCGCCGCCGAGACCGCCGGCCAGCACTGGCTGCTGACCCCGTACGCGAACGGCGCCGAACGCTGGTTCCGGCTGACCGTCGGCATGTGCTGGGCGGCGGAGGTCAGCTATTTCGACGACGGCCGGATCACCACCGTCTTCCGGATGGCCGACTCCCCCATCCGCCGCGCCCTCGACGACGGCTCGCTGCGCGCCGACGACCTGACCAAGTTCGGCATCGCCCGCCGCTCCGACGGCCTGCGCACGTTCGCCGAGGACGCGACCGTCTACTACTGCCCCGACATCGACGGCCTGCTGTGGTTTCTCGACCAGCCCGCGGTCGGCGAGGCGATCCGGTTGATGAACGCCCGCCTCGTCGCCAGCGGCCAGTTCGCCTGGCAGAAGAACTACGACCCGGACCTCGCCGAGGAGTCCTGGGCCGCCGCCGAGGCGCTTTCCCTACCCGACCCGCTCGACACGCCCAGGCATCTGGCAGAACCCCGCCACGGCTGGGGCCAGGAAGCCGTCCCGGCATTCCCCGAGTGGCAGGCCGTCAACGCGGAGGCGCACGAATCGGCCCGCG